>ODAI011856203.1_pt1 | contig 15173 bp, 12 predicted proteins | sample 1539321 | NCBI WGS metagenome assembly ODAI01 (sample SAMN02144231, study PRJEB22623) | gut metagenome | biome: sheep rumen | host: Ovis aries | place: New Zealand
GCCAATGCCGTCGGGCCCCGGCAGGGAAGAAATGTGGAGCAGGATTCCGCTTTGACGCAGCATGTAGATCGTCCCTTTCGTATGATTTTATATGTTGATCCTTTTTGAATTGCAGAAAAATCAGGAAGAAGAACCCAGGATTTATTGATCACTATTAACTCCTCATTCCTAACTCCTCACTCCTAACTCTGATAGAGCCCGGCGCTGATTCCCGCATCTCCAGCTTCCCGGCCACGGTGACGTGGCGGGCGGGGGCGTGATTTTCCATCATATCCAGCAGCACCGCCATGCTTTCCCGGGCGATTTCCTCCACGGGCTGGGCCACGGTGGACAGGCGCGGCACGGTGTAGCGGCCGATTTCCGTGCCGTCCACGCCCATGACGCTCACATCCTCCGGCACCAGGCGGCCCAGATCCTTCAGCGCCCTTATCACCCCCAGGGCCACCGTATCGCTCATGCAGAAGGCGGCGTCGGTTTCCGGGCTGCCGGGGAAAAAGGCCAGGGCGGCCCGGTAGGCGTCCTCTAAAGTAAACCGGGTTTTCACGTATTGGCTTTCCGGCAGGGAGAAGCCCCGGGCTGCCAGCGCGTCCGCCGCTCCCTGGGCCCGCAGGGCCAGGCTGTCGCTGCCAATGGGGCTGCCGCCGAAAACGGCGATATGGCGTCTGCCCCCTTGCAGCAGGGCTTCCACTGCCTGACGGGCCATGGCCCGGTCGTCCATGGACACGGAGGAGGCCCGCTCCATGGCGGTGCCTCGGGTGTTCACGGTAGAAAACACCATGGGCAGATTCACCCCGTTCAGAGCGGCGCAGCGCCCGTCGATCCGGCTGCCCAGGAACAGGATGCCCCCCACCCGGCGGCCATGGGTCAGGGTCAGGGCGTGGCGGAATTCATCGTCCTCTTCATCGATGTACTCGGTAATCACCGAGGTTTTTTCGCTCCGGGGACATTGAAGCATCGCTTCCGCCAGGGCGTTGAGAAACGGGTTCTGCCGCCCCCGGATGATCAGGGCGATGGCTTCCCCGTCCGCCTGCTTTAACCCCCGGGCGTTGGCGTTGCCCACAAAATGGCATTCCGCGATGACCTGGCGCACCTTTTCCTTGGTCCGTTGGCTCACGTCCGGCCTGTCGTTGAGCACCCGGGACACAGTGGTCACGCTGACCCCCGCTTTTTCAGCAATGTCCCGGATGGTGTAAATAATCAAAGAAACCACCTGCCTGATACGATGCTGGAATCGTTATCGGTAACGTTTTCATTCAGGCATATCATAGCATTCGACAGATGCGCTGTCAAGAGATTCCATAGAAAAATTGGAGTTGTCCAGTCGTGCATTTTCTGTGAACATTTTTAGGCCATCATTCAGTTCAAAGTTCTATGTTCCAAGCCAAATAGCCTTTCCTCCCCGGCGTGTCCATTTGTGTGAAACAAATCCGCTTGGAACTTTGAACTTTGAACTTAGAACTAAAAAATGCCTTACGCCTCATTGACCAGCTTGCCCGTCATGTGCTCGGGCCGCAGGCGGAACATGAGGGTGGCGGGGCCGGAATGAAGGATCTCATGCTCGATATAGGCTTCATCCCGGGTGAATTTATGGCTGAGCCTGCGGGAAATATCATAAATGGTTTCCCTGTCCTCCACCATTTCGATCCTGCCGAACACGATCACGCTTTTGATATTCAGCGCCCACTGTCCCTCTTTCCGGTAGCCTTCATCGAACACGCAGAAGGAGGCTTTCCCGCATTTTTTCATAGCGTCGATTTTGTGGCCTGTTTTGCCGCTGTGGAAATACAGGCAGCCGTCCTCCTCGTTGTAATAATGATTGATGGGCAGGCCGTAAGGATAGCCTTCATCCCCGATGAGGCTCAGCACGCCCCGAAGCTGTTCCCGCAAAACCTGAATGCAGTCTTCTTTGGAAATCTGCTGCTTGAACCGCGTCATTGTCCGAAACATAGCCGTTCCTCCTATTTCCTTATCATATCATAGGCGGCGAAATCCCGCCAGAGAAAGAAGCGGCTGAAAGAACATTTATCTGTCAAGAATTGCTGTTGCGCATCAATGAAGGATACGATATAATGATTATGGGGGGCTGATCCCGCTGATGCCGCGGGGCTGAATCAATCAAAAAGCCAGCCGGGAAACCAAATGGAGGCTGTCTTTTGCGCGTGACGATTGAACGAGGAAAAAGTATGACCAAGAAGAAAAGGCGGATCGTGATCATTCTGTGCTCCCTGCTGCTGCTGGCGGTGGCTGCGTCAGTTTTCGCCGGGAATTATATGGTGAGCTTTGCCATTGGCCGCACCACCGGCACCGTCAATGTGGCTCCTCCCTCGCAGGTATCCCAGGAGGACAGCCGGTCGATTTCTGAAAACTGGCAGCAGATGGCCCAGCAAACCCAGGATTGGGGCGAAACGATCCAGCGGGAAAGCGTGTCGATTCTTTCCCATGACGGCTTGACCCTGAAGGGGGAATACGCCCTGAACGCCGAGCCCTCCCATCTGTGGCTCATCGCCGTGCATGGCTATCGGGGAAACCACACCCATATGTTTACCCTTGCTTCTTTCTATGGCTTGCGGGGCTATAACGTGCTGCTGCCCGACCTGCGGGGCTGCGGTGAATCGGGCGGCGATTACATCGGCATGGGCTGGCCGGACCGCAAGGATATGCTGCAATGGATCGATTGGATCATCGGGCGCGACCCTCAGGCCCAAATCGTGCTGCACGGCATTTCCATGGGCGGGGCCACGGTGATCATGACCGCGGGAGAGGAGCTGCCGCCCCAGGTAAAAGCCGTTGTGGAGGATTGCGGCTACACCAGCGTGTGGGATATTTTCCGGGATGAAATGGCGGTGCTGTTCCATCTGCCCGCCTTCCCTGTGCTGCATATCGCCAGCGTTATTTCTTCCCTGCGGGCCGGATACAGCTTCTCGGAAGCGTCTTCCCTGGAACAGGTGAAAAAGGCGAAGGTGCCCATGCTGTTCATCCATGGAGAAAAGGATAATTTTGTCCACACGGAGATGGTGTATCCCCTCTATGAAGCCTGCCCCACGGAAAAGCAGCTGCTGGTGGTGGAGGGCGCGGGACACGGCAGCTCCTACACCAAGAACCCGGTATTGTATTTTGACACCATATTCTCTTTTCTTGAAAAATACATCCAGCAATGAAAGCCGGGGAGACCGGGTTCAGGAAAAGGAACAGCGGGAAACGCTGAACTGAAAACAAAAAAGAGGGTGAAGGAAGATGAAAAAAGTGTTGGCGTTGGTTTTGCTCTTTGCGCTTCTGTGGGGTGTTTCCGCGATAGCGGAAAGCGATGTGAAGCTGTCGGATGACGCTTCGGATTTCGTGCTGCTCTCCGACGCGGTGCCAGACGCTATTCTGGAAATTCGCTACTATTCCACCTATAATTTCGTGGGAGACCGGATCGACGGCTACGAACAGCCTGTGGCGCTTCTCACCCGGGAAGCCGCCAAAGCGCTTCGGGAGGTCAGCGATGAACTGGTTGAAAAAGGCTATCGCCTGAAAATCTACGACGCTTACCGGCCTCAAATGGCGGTGTCCCATTTCATGCGCTGGGCCATGGATTTTGAGGACGTTCGCATGAAAAAGTATTTCTATCCGGATTTGGAGAAGGATGTGCTGTTCCCCCTGGGCTACATCGCCGAGCATTCCGGCCACAGCCGGGGCAGCACGGTGGACCTGACGCTGTTTGACATGGCAACGGAAAAAGAAGCGGATATGGGTGGCACCTTTGATTACTTTGGGGAGCTGAGCCACCCGGATTACACGGAGATCACCCAGGAGCAGTACGAAAACCGGATGCTCCTTCGGGAAGCGATGCTGGCCCACGGCTTCAAGCCCCTGGCGGAAGAATGGTGGCATTTTACCCTAAAAGACGAGCCCTATCCCGATACCTATTTCACCTTCCCCGTCAGCGTCCATTCCGTACAGCCGCTGTTTGATCCGCCGGCCCCCGCGCCTGCGCCTGCGGCGGAAGCCTTTGGAGAAGAATACTGGGCCGTGCTGGCGCAGCTTGAAAATGGCACAGCGGGCGCTGCCCTCAAAACGGCCGCTGCCGCTGAAAAGGTTTGCGCCTTCGCGGTGAAGGGCGCGCTGTGGAATCTCGATACCCCATCCCTGCGCGCCAATATGCTTTCCGCCTTTGAACAGCTGAGCCCCCAGGAGCAGTCTGCCGCCCAGGCAGGCTTTGACGCCGTCCGCGCGCTGCTGGATGACTGCCTGCGGGACTGGGAGGGGAACCGCGGCGTTTTTGAGGATGCCGGGGTGGCTGAAAGCATGGATGAAGTGATGTGCGATCCGCTGAACCGCCTGGCCTGGGAAAACCTGCGGAACCACACCCTGACCATGGGAAACGATGAAAACGCTGAATGAAGGGAAAATCCGGTTCGGCCCTTTTCTCTTCTCCAATGTCCGGCCTGGCAGCAGGCCGGACTTTTGCTTTTATTTGACGGTTGAAGAACGCTTTAAATCAGTTAGGAGTGAGGAGTTAGGAGTGAGGAGTTAATAGTTTGCGTTTCGCGCATTTTCAACAATTTTCAACTCCTCACTCCTAACTCCTAACTTTGTGACTTAAAGTGCTCTATATGCCTCTGATCAATTACTAAACAAGTTGATGATTCACTCCTTGCCAAGCCATGCGGCATATGGTATACTTTCCCTGTTCCAAAGTTTGCCACTGCAAAGGGCGGCGGGATGTACGGAGACATGGAAGATGACGAACATGAAGGATCTGCGGGATAACCGCACGCCCCGTGCGATTCTTTTGAACGCGCTGCTGGCGGCGGTGAGCTTATTTGCAAACGGCTTCGGGGTCTATCTGACCATTCAGGCCAATATCGGGGCTGGGCCCTGGGATGTGCTGAATCTGGGCCTTTCCAAGACCTTTGGCATTCTGTACGGCACCGCGTCCATTTCGGTGTCGGTCACCATTCTGATCATTGATATACTGCTGGGGGAGCCCATCGGTGTCGCTATGTTTATCGACGCCCTGGTGGTGGGAAAAGCCGTGGACTTTTTTAATGCTATCCATGCCGTGCCCGCCGGGAATAACCTGGTTACGGGCATCCTGATGATGCTGGGCGGGCTGGTGGTGGTAGCGTATACCCAATATACCTATATGATCGCCTCCCTGGGCTGCGGCCCCCGGGACACGCTGATGGTGGGGCTGGCCAAGCGGGCCGGGAAAATCCCCATCGGCCTGGTGAGCATCGCGCTGCTGGGCACCGCCACGCTGGTGGGCTGGCTGCTGGGCGGCCCGGTGGGGGTGGGTACGCTGATTTGCTCTTTTTGCGCCGGTCCCATTATGCAGTTCGCCTTCACCACCGTGCATTTTAACGCCACCGGCATCCGCCATCAGCGGCTGAGGGAATCCCTGAAGGTGCTGCTGCCCGCAAAGAGCAAATCCTGAAGCATGGAAAAGCAAATCACTTGAGGTGACAGAAAATGAAAAAGCTTCATATGGGCCCTGCCCGCTGCGCGCTGGACCTGGGCGACGGCAGCGAACGGGGCGAGTACGTCAGCCAGGATTATATTCTGCAGAAGCTGGGCCGCCCCCATCGGGCGGTGAATATTATGTATACCTATTATCCCCATGACGAGGAATGGCCCGCCCGCATTTCCGAGGCCTGGAAGGACCGGAACGTAATCTTCGCCTGGGATTACCCCTATGACGATTATTTCCCCTATGATGTAAACGGTCAGCCCTTTGAGCAGATGCGGGATATCCGTCGCCATGGGCAGGACGTGCTTTTGACGCTGACGCTGGACTGCGGCCTTCAGGATCAGGAGCTGGAAAAGGTGGCCCGGCAGATGCGGCCCTTTGGGCGGATGATGCTTCGCATCAATCACGAGTGCTGCGGCACCTGGTTCCAGCACAACAAGCGCTATACCTATGCCCAGGTAGGCGCGTTCTTTGTGCGCTTTGCGGCCATCCTGCGCCGGGAAGCGCCCAATGTGCGCATCATCTTCTGCGGCGGCTGGGGCTTGCCTGACGGCCATGTGGAGCAGGAGGAGGCGTTCAAAGACTGTTACGCCGCCGCCGACCTGTGGAGCTGCGACGGCTATCCCGCCCTGCACTTTGGCTGGCCCTACGATGTGGCCGAGGTGGGCGGCGGAAAATACAAGGCCAACCCCATCAGCATGATCGTGGAGCAGTTCGCCCTGACCCATAAGCGGGCCACGGAGCTGGCCGGGGAAAGCAAGCCCATGATCACCGCCGAATTCAACACCGACGGGGATGTCACCGGCCCCTGGCTGCAGGGAGAATCCGTTGTCCGCTTTGCCCATTACTGGCGGGATCATCAGGAAGACTGGTTCAAATCCATCAGCCTCTATCAGTTCCGGGATCGGGGCCGCCTGGGCCTGGAGCGGGAGGATCCCAACAACAGCGCCGTGGGCATCGAGCAGCCCATCCTTTCCCAGTACCGGGATCAGGTGCTGAATGATCCCTGGTTCATGCCGGAAATGAGGGAAGGAGAGGAAGCGTCCTTCCCCGCCTCCCTGCGCTGGGGCAGCGCCGAGGATGCCGATGGCCTGGCCCTTCCCATCGCTTTTAAAGGCAATCCGGTGTTCTGCGAAATGACCGTGGAGCAGCCCATCGGCCTGATGGTGGAATTGAATGGCCGCTGGTTCTATAAGGCCCCCGGCACGAAAACCATTGATCTGATGAGCGCCTTTTTTGACCGTCCGCTGTCCGGCCCCCAAGAACTGACCCTCAAGCTGTTCGCCCCGCCTGCCGATGGCGTGAACAGGGACGATGGGGGAGAGGACTGGCTTTTCAATTTCCGCGCGGTGCTTAAAAAAGCCCCGGACATGCGCATCCGATATGAAGCGCCGGGCGTGGTGGGTTGATCGAATCCCAGACGCAACAGCGGGTTGCTTGCCATCACGCGGGAAAAGGGGTATGATAGGGGCATCAAAAAAAGGAGGCCCGCTATGGAAATTCGAGAAGCGTTGAAGGCCCTGCGGGAAAAGCATGGGCTGACCCAGGAACAGATGGCGCAGCGGGCGCTGGTGACCCGGCAGGCGGTCAGCCGCTGGGAAAATGGCGAAACGCAGCCCAATACCGATACCCTGCAAATTCTGTCCCGGGAATTTGACGTGTCCATCAACACGCTGCTGGGCTCGCCGCGGACGCTGTTTTGCCAGTGCTGCGGGATGCCCCTGACCGACGACGGCATGATCAGCCGGGAGACAGACGGGCGATTCAACGAGGATTACTGCAAATGGTGCTATGAAGGCGGATCGTTCGTCTATCCCTCCAAAGAATCATTGATCGGGTTTCTTCTTTCCCATATGCCCAACCCGGACAATGCCCCTGAACCGGAACGCCGTCAATGGCTGGACGCCCAGCTTTCCCAGCTGAAGCATTGGCAGCCTGGCCGGTCATAAGCAGGAAAGAGAGTGCAGCCACGGGGACGCTCTCTTTTTTATGCCCGCTTTTTCGGAGCCATGCGGGGCCGGAAATGAAAGAAGAAAAAGATTCGTAGGGCCGATCATTTTATGCTTGCTTTTCCGGGAAAAATCGTGTATACTATGAAAGCCGTGTATGACTGGCGGGTCCCGTGCGATGCTGCGGTGTGAACCCTGTCAGGTCCGAGAGGAAGCAGCAGTAAGCATCTTAGGCGTGTGCTGCGGTTCAGCCTGTCGGTCATACGCGGTTTTTTATTTTCCGCTTTACACCCTTTGATTCCTTATGGTAAAATAGCCAAAAGCATTACACATGAAAAAGGAGGGGGTTCCCTTGCCCGCCAAATGGCTCCAGGACGCTGTGTTCTATGAAATCTATCCGCAATCCTTCTATGACTCCAACAAGGACGGCATCGGCGATATCAACGGCATCATCGAAAAGCTGGATTATATCAAGAGCCTGGGCTGCAACGCCCTGTGGATCAACCCCTGCTATGATTCTCCCTTCAAGGACGCGGGATATGACGTGCGGGACTACAAAAAGGTGGCTCCCCGTTACGGCGTCAACAGCGATTTGTACCGCCTTTTCGACCTGGCCCATCAAAAGGGCATCCGGGTGCTGCTGGACCTGGTGCCCGGCCACACCAGCGAGGAGCACGAATGGTTCCGGCAAAGCCAGAAAGCGGAGCAGAACGAGCTCTCCGGCCGCTATATCTGGACCAACCATTGGTTCATGGGCTGCCGGAACATCCCCTATATCGGCGGCGAAACGGAACGGGCCGCCACCTACCTGATCAATTTCTTCAAGTGTCAGCCCGCCTTGAACTACGGCTTTTTCAAACCCGAGGAGCCCTGGCAGAACCCCATCGACCACCCCGACGCCATCGCCACCCGGGAAGCCATCAAGGATGTGATGCGCTTCTGGCTCAGCCATGGCTGCGACGGGTTCCGGGTGGACATGGCCGCTTCCCTGGTGAAATACGACGATGAGAAAAAGACCGGCACCAGCGCCGTTTGGCGGGACGTAAGAAACATGCTGGACGCGGAATTCCCCGACGCCGCCATGGTGGCGGAGTGGAGCGATCCCAAGCTGGCCCTGCGGTGCGGCTATGATATGGACTTTTATCTGAGCAACTGGGGCAACGGCTATGAAAAGCTCATGCGGGATTACAGCGGCCACAGCGACCCCAGCGCCTCCGACAACAGCTATTTCCGCAAGGACGCCGACCACGATATGTCCCGCTTCCTGGATCAGTACATGGATTGGTATCAGGATACCCGGGAGCTGGGCTATATTTCGCTGCTGACCTGCAACCATGACACCGTACGGCCCCGGTTCAACATGGATTACAGAGAGCTCAAGCTCTGTTACGCCTTCCTGTTCACCCTGCCGGGCGTGCCCTTCCTGTATTACGGCGATGAAATCGGCATGCGGTATCAGAACCTGCCTACCAAGGAGGGCGGCTATTACCGCACCGGTTCCCGCACGCCCATGCAATGGACACAGGGAAAGAACCTGGGCTTCTCCGAAGGCTGCCCGGATACCCTGTATCTGCCGGTGGACCCTGCCCCCGACGCGCCTACCGTGGAATCCCAGGAGGGCGACCCGGATTCCCTGCTGAACACGGTGCGGTCCATCCTGGCCCTGCGCCATCAGGAAAAGGACTTGCAGGCGGACGCTGGATTTGAGCCCGTCAAAGTGGAAGCCGGAAAGCCTTTCGTTTATCGCCGGGGCAGTCTGCTGCTGATGGTCAACGCCGCCGGGCAGGAAATGGAAGCGAACGTCAGCGCCCAAGGCCGCAAGCCGATCTTCACCATTGGAGAAATCAAGCTCGATCAGGATCAGCCGACGATGGGCCCCCAGTCCTTCGCGGTACTTAAATAAAAAAAGGAGATGTACATCATGGCAGACTTTAACGAAATTCTCTCCCGCGCCACTGCCGAAGCCCAGGACTTTATCAACAATCCCTCCCGGCTGGATCAGCTGCTGCTGAACCTGGAGGACACCCTGAAAAAGGTGCCCGCCATTGGCGAAGCCGTGTCCGAGCTGCCCACCATGGTTGCCATGGTAAAAAGCTGGATCAAGAAGGAATACAATGTGTCCGTGAAGGTGCTGGCTACCATGGTAGGCGCGTTCCTGTATGTGGTCAAGAAAGACGATATCATTTCCGACAAAATCCCGGTGGTGGGGATGGCGGACGATATCGCCGTGGTCGGTCTGGCGCTGAAATTCGTGGAGCCCGAAGTGAAAGCCTACAAGGCCTGGCGGGATGGCCGGGCTTGATCCACATAGCCGCATAAACAAGAGCCCGGGAACGGCGGACCGTTCCCGGGCTCTTTTGGTTGACAATTATTTGAAGTATTCCTGCAGGGTGCTGAGCACCTGGGCCAGGGCTTCCTGGCTGTTTTCTTTCAGGCCGCTGAGAGAGTTGAACAGCTGGGTCAGCATGCCGACTTTTTCACCGTCAGTGCCGTCAGCCATTTCCTTTTCCAGCAGCTTTTGAATCGCGCTGGAAATCTGCTCCAGGGTGGACTTAGCGCCTTCCTTCACGGGCTCCAGCTCCTGAGTGGCTTCCTGCACAGCAGTGTCCAGCGCTTCGCCAGCCTGGGCGGCCAGGTCAGCCAGCCCCTCAGCGCCTTTGGTCAGCGCGTCTTCCACGGCAGCGCCGGCTTCCTGGGCGGCAGCGGTCAGCTGCTCCACCACGCCGGAAACCTGTTCACCGATCTGCTCCACCACGCCGCTTTCTTCCACGGCAGCGCCAGCTTCCTGAGCGGCAGCGGCGATCTGATCCACCACGCCAGCCACCTGGTCGCCGATCTGATCCAGCAGGCTCTTTTCTTCCTCGGCGGCGGGTTCTTCGGCCGCAGGTTCTTCAGCCGCAGGTTCTTCAGCCGCAGGTTCTTCAGCAGCGGGTTCTTCGGCGGCGGGTTCTTCGGCAGCGGGTTCTTCTTCAGGCCCAGGGATTACATCGGGCGTTTCCGCCAGCACATAGGTGCAGCCCTTGTCAAATTCGATGGTGCCCTTGTAGTTCTTGATGGTGCCGGTCACGGTGATCAGGTCGCCTTCCTTGAGCTCTTCGCCGCCGGTCAGCCGGTAGCACTGCACGGTGTAGCCTTCCAGGCCGGGCACATCGATGTTCACGGTAATGTTGCCATAGTCGGGGCTGTAAGCGGAGGGGATGGCGGAGATTTGGCCGGTCATGGTAGACTCATGGCTCAGGGCCGCGCCCTCTTCCAGGCCGTAAGCGAACATGGCCACGCGGGCGCTCTGGGCGTACATTTCGGGCATCGCGCAGGGGCCTTCGGCGGGAAGCATGAAGCAGCCCTTGTCAAATTCGATGGTGCCCTTGTAGTTCTTGATGGTGCCCAGAACGGTGATTTCGTCGCCCTCATGCAGGGAGGCGCCGCCGGTCAGACGGTAGCACTGGATGGGCTGGTCCGCCAGATCGCCTACCTGAATGTTGACGGTGATGTTGTTGTAATCCGCGCTGTAAGCGGAGGGGATGGCCACGATGGTACCGGTCAGGACGGTGGGGGTGGGCAGCGCCGCGCCGTCGTCCAGGCCATAGGCCACGGCCACGATTTCTTCAGGGGTCATCACGTCCAGGTTGATGGCGGCGGGCACGACGCGGTCAAAGGAGATTTCCACGGAATTGCCGTCCTTGTCCAGGATGGTGGCGGTCAGCTTGTAAGCGACTTCCTTGGTGCTGTCCTCGTTCACGTCGATCTTCACCATGCCGCTTTCTTCTCTTGTCACGGTGATGGTGTCGGAATCAGTGGTCCATTCCACGGTGTAGGTTTCATCCTCGCCGGGCACGGAGCCCACCAGCTCATAGTCCTTGGGGGTGGAAGCGGGCTTGTTTTTGTACATCAGGTTAATGTAGCTGCGGGCGTCCTTGAGCGCCTGGGTTTCTTCGGCCAGCGCGGAGCACACGCTCAGCGCCATGCACAGGGCCAGGAGCAAAGCAAGAAATTTCTTCATGATTTGTGATCTCCTTCTATCAATTCTTATGGATGGTGACTGCATCCGGCGTATACACCCGGATGACAATGCTGTTCCGGGAATCTTCATAGACCAACACGCCGCGGGCGTCGATGACCGCGCTGGAAAAGCTGTTGCCTTCCAGCAGGCTGCCATCTTCGTTTTGCAGCGGGGGAACGAGAATCCACACTTTTTCATCAAAGCCGCAGTCCAGGACATACCCGCTGGGGTCGTCCTCCGGACCGAATGCTCCGTGACCCACCACGGGCAGGCCCTTCACGGAAACGGTGGTATCCAGGGCCAGTTCAGCAAAGGTGCGCTTTTCCGTGCCGTTTTCCGTTTCCACGGTGACAATGCTGCTCAGCTGCTCCGGGGTGATTTCCGTCCAGGCGGGCTCGTGACCCTCGCTGAGCTTCTGGATATTGCCGGGGTCCTTGGGCTTCATCATGCGGTAATTGAGGCCGGATACCTGCCAGGTATGGCCCGCCTCGTAATACTGCACCGTGCCCACGATGCGGGCCTCGTTGCCCACGTGGAGCACCTCCAGGCCGCCGCCGCTCAGGTTGAAGCCATAGTAGGCGGAAAAGCCAAAGTACATGCCCGTTTCCTCATCGTAGCTTTCCAGGAACACGGAATTGCTGTGGTTCAGCGTGATGACGCCGGTGAAAGCCACTTTCTTTCCTTCATATTCTTCTGGATGGAGGCGCAGCTCCTTGATGGTCAGCTCGATGGCGTCGCCGTAGAAGAAGTCCGGGTCCTTTTCGCCGGAGTAAACGTGCAGCTTATGGGCCCTTGCCTGGGCCGCGGCGGCCAGGCAGGCTTCGCCGTAGCGGTTGCCGCCCGCGTTGTTGGGCAGGGCCAGGCCGGTCTGCAAAAGCTCGATGTTCAGGTTGCGGTAATGTTCTTCTCCCGCGGGCCTGTACCATACCCAGACCAGGTCCCGGGTGGAGGTGGAATCCAGGTTCCAGCCTGCGCTGTCTGATTCGATGAAGATGGAATCGGCGCTTTCCAGCTTATCCCGGGTGAACCGGGAAGCCTTCTTGCCCCATTCCTCGATGCGGCCGGTGGATTCGGGGGTATTGATGGCGATATACCGGGCTTTCAGCACGCCGGAAGGGTCAATGGACGCCGGCACGTAAAAATGGGTGGTATCGCCGTCTACGTATGTTCTGACCGTCACCTCCTGCTTGGCGGTTTCCGATTGCATATCCAGGGAAAGGGAGGCGGCGAAATCAATGAATTCCGCTTCCTCGCCCATCCCGGGCAGCGCCAGGGAAACCGCCAGCAGCAGGGCGGCCAGGAGGGCCATGGATGTTTTGCAATGCTTCATGGCGTCCTCCTGTCAGGCCTTACAGGCTGTAGTTGCACTTGTCGATGGCGTTCTCAAACAGCTTTTCGATTTCGGCGTCCACATCGGTGCCGTCGGCCACGGTGAAGCAGGCGGGCAGCAGGGCGGCCGCTTCGTCACGGGCGGTGGAGGAGCCGTTGAAGGCGGGGGAGGTGTAGTAAGCGTCCTGCTGCTCCAGGCAGACCTTGGCGCTCAGGGCGGACACATAGTCGCCGCCGTCGGCCTTGGCCAGGAAGTCGGCGTACACTTCATTGTTGGTGACGGACTTGATCACGGGCACATAGCCGGAGGCCATGGAGAATTCGGCCTGGAAGTCCACGTTGGTGGTGAGGAATTTAACGAACAGCCAGGAAGCGATCACTTCCTGCTCGTTGGCCTTCTTGAAGATCACCAGAGAGGGGCCCTGGGAAATGACCTTGCGGTTGTCGGGGTTGGCCTGGGGGATGGTGGCGATGCCCACTTCAAAGGGATAGTTGCCATCCGCGTCCTTGGCGGGGCGCTGATAGGTGGCGCCGGCGGAGGAGCCGATGGACATATAGCTCTTGATATCGCCGGTGGAGGTGAACAGGCCGGAAGTGTAAGCGCCGTACAGCTTCTGGGTGGTCATGTAGCCTTCCTGATACCACTCGCGGAACTGCTTGACGAAGGCGCGGTTTTCTTCGGTGTTGAACAGGAAGTGGGGTTCGGTGGCGCTGGTGTAGGGGGTCTGCAGCTGTTCGGTCATGGTGATGAACCAGTTGGCTTCGCTGTCATAGCCCAGGGGGATGCTGGCGGGGTCGATCTCCACGATCTTGGCGCACACCTGCTCCATTTCGTCCCAGGTGGTGGGCACGGGAATGTCATTGGCGTCAAAGAAGGTCTTGTTGTAGTACAGCACTTCGGTGGACTTGGAAAGCGGCATGGTGTACATCTTGCCGTCGCCGAACTGGAGGCCTTCATTGTAGTAGCCTTCGATGAAGTCGGCCTTCTGTTCCGCGGTCAGGCCCAGGATTTCGGTGGTGCCGTCGGCCCGGGTGATTTCCGTGTCGCTGTCGATGTACTTGTCCAGGGTCTGCACGGCCTTGGCCAGGTTGTACAGGGCCACATGGTCCGGATAGCAGTAGGCGATGTTGGGCTGGGTGCCCACGGTGATTTCGGTGGACACCTGGTCGCGCACGTCGTCATAGCTGCCCACGGCGGTGTACTGCACGTGGATGTTGGGATAGAGCTTGTTGAATTCTTCGATGTAGGCGTCCAGCACGGCGGTCAGGTTGGCGCCCATGGTGTGGTAGAAGGTGATGGTCACGTCGCTGCCGTCATAGGCGGGGGCGGCTTCCGCGCCGGCAAAGCTGCAAACGCTGAAAACCATCACGAGAAGCAGGAGCATGGAGACGATTTTTTTCATCTTGATTTTCCTTCCTTCCTTTTGTTGAGTAATGATTGATATGTTATAGGCAATAAGCCAAATAACCAATAGAGGAACGATGCATGCCATGATCGGCTTTTTCGGAAGGGGGTCTGGGGGAACCCGCTTTTTGGCCTGCAAAAAGCGGTTTCCCCCAGAAACTTATCCCTTGATGCCGCTGCGGCTGACGCCGGACATGATGTACTTGCGCAGGAACACGAACACCAGGAACAGCGGCGCGCTGACCAGGGCCACGGCGGCCATCTGGACGGGGTAATTCACGTCGCCGGTGGTGTCCGTAAAGGCGTTGCGCAAGCCGTTGGTGATCAGGCGGTGGGCTTCGTCGTTGGCCACCAGGCGGGGCCAGATGTAGCTGTTCCAGGCGCCCATCATTTTCAGGATGGTAATGGAAATCAGGGTGGGCAGGGAAAGAGGCACCATCACCTTCCACAGGTATTTTAAATCGCTGGTGCCGTCCACCTTGGCGGCCAGATACAGCTCATTGGGAATCTGCAGGAAGTTCTGCCGCAGCAGATAGATGTAGAACACGCTCACCAGGAAGGGCACGATCAGCACCGTGTAGGTGTTGCGCCAGCCCAGGTTGGTGACGGTGGCAACGTTGGCGATGGTAAAGAGCTCGCCGGGGATCATCATGGTGGCCAGCAGGGCCGCAAAGAGCAGCTCCTTGCCCTTGAATTCCAGGCGGGCGAAGGCGAAGGCCGTGAAAATGGTGATCACCAGGGAGAGCAGGGTGCTCACCACGCCCACGATCATGGTGTTCTTGAACAGCACGCCCAGGCTGGCCGTGGTGAAGGCGTCGGCGTAGTTGGAAAGCAGCACCTGAGCGGGCCAGAAGGTGGGGGGGCTCAGGCGGTATTCCGCCAGAGATTTCAGGGACGAAATGATCATCCAGTAGAAGGGGAACAGCACGATGGCGGCCATAATGAGCAGGAACAGGTAAACGCCGAACTGGCTCAGGAATTTCACGATCTTTTGCCTGCCGGAGGTTTTCTGCATATCCCGGGCATGCATCACCTGCA
>ODAI010208254.1_pt1 | contig 15169 bp, 12 predicted proteins | sample 1539321 | NCBI WGS metagenome assembly ODAI01 (sample SAMN02144231, study PRJEB22623) | gut metagenome | biome: sheep rumen | host: Ovis aries | place: New Zealand
ACCATCGGAGATATACGCATATATGCGTTCACGCTCAAAGCCGGGATTACCCGTCCTGGCAAACAGAGCCTTGGCGGCAATAGCAGCGCCCACGGCAAAGGTGTGACCCTGTCCCAGCGGACCGCTCGTGTTTTCTATTCCTCGTGCTACGTCTCGTTCCGGGTGACCCGGAGTAGGGGAACCCCATTGGCGGAACTGCTGAAGCTCTTCAAGCGTAAAACGCCCTGTCAGGGCAAGCTGACTATATAGCATTGGCGACATGTGACCAGGGTCAAGGAAGAAACGATCTCTGCCAGCCCAGTTGGGGTCAGCAGGGTCGTATACCAGAAACTCGGAGAAAAGTACATTGATAAAGTCGGCGCCGCCCATTGCTCCTCCTGGGTGACCGGAATTGGCCTTCTCTACCATAGATGCTGCTAATATGCGGATGTTATCAGCAGCTCGCATCATAAGTTTTTTGTCGTTCATATTATTTATGTATTATGAATTGTTTTTGTCAAATGATGTATGTAAAAATGTCATTTCTTTCGAAAAGTATTGCAAAGATACTTGAAACATTTCGTTTGACAAAGTGATTTGTGCAAAATGAGACAATAACTTGTGTTTTTGCAACAAAATCAGATGGTGAGCACGGTGATACTCTTAGCAGGTAGTTTCACTTCAATAGTTCCCTTCTTTGCCTTTGCTTCCTTGAATGGTGATGGTTTTATTGTTTCGGGATGATCGAAATCGTTGAAGTCTCGCACATCCTTACTGGTGAGTATGCGACCAATGATGTTCTTGGCAGAGATGCCATTGATGATTATCTGCTGACTCTTGTCAAGACTCGTGTTGACGAGAGCTATCACGATTTTTCCGTCAGTGGTCTTTGCCGCTGATGCGGATACAAGTGGGACTTTCTTACCTTCGGTAGTAGTGATACTGTCGCACTGGATGTCGAGTGGCAGGAACGTTGCCTCTTGGAACTGACGGTACATCTCGAAGACATGATATGTGGGTGTGAGTACTATATGTCCCGTACCTTTCTGGTCGGTGAGTATCATCGACTGCAGGACGTTTACGACCTGTGCGATATTTGCCATCCTTACTCGGTCGGTGTATTTATGGAACACGTTGAGCATCAAGGCAGCTACCATAGCGTCGCGCATGGAGTTCTGCTGGTACAGATGGCCAGGTATGGTGCCCGGCTCTTCATCCCACCATGTGCCCCACTCGTCGACCATCAGTGCTATCTTCTTCTCAGGGTCGGTCTCGTCCATAATGGCACAATGCTTAGCTACGACATTGTCAACATCAAGACATTTGTCGAGTGTAAGGTAGTACTCTTCGTTGGTGAAGGCTGTAGCCTTGCCCTTACGATTCCATTCCTTCACGGTATAATAATGTACTGAGATGCCCTGCATGCGGTCACCAATGTTCTTCATCAGCACACGTGTCCAGTTATAGTCGTAGTCGCTGGCACCGCTGGCTATGCGGAAGAGCTTGTTGTCACCCTGATCACGCAGGTAGGTGTTAAACTTGCGGAACTCGTTGCTATAGTATTCAGGTGTCATATTGCCTCCGCATCCCCATGCTTCGTTGCCGATACCGAAATATTTTACTTTCCACGCCTTGTCTCTACCATTTTGTCGGCGCAGACGAGCCATTGGGGTGTCGCCCTCACTGGTCATATATTCCACCCATTGTGCCATTTCCTTTACTGTGCCGCTGCCTACATTGCCGCTGATATATGGTTCGCATCCCAGCATCTCGCATAGGTTCAGGAATTCGTGTGTGCCAAAAGAGTTGTCCTCAATGGTGCCACCCCAGTTGTTGTTGCGCAATGATGGGCGTTGGCTCTGTGGACCTATTCCGTCCATCCAGTGATAGTCGTCAGCAAAGCATCCGCCAGGCCAACGCAGTACGGGGACCTGCAGTGCCTTCAGTGCATCGAATACATCCTTACGATAGCCATTGATGTTGGGTATTGGGGAGTCCTTGCCAACCCATAGGCCACCATAGATACAGGAACCGAGATGCTCGGCAAATTGTCCGTATATCTCCTTGTTGATTTTCCACTTGCCTTGATCGGCATGTATCGTTACTGTGGCATCCTGCGCAATAATGGTAGTCGTTGAGGACAGCAGACATACCATGATGATGAAGATAATCTTTTTCATGGTGTTAAAGGTAATTTTGTTGAAGTTTTTGTGGTACGTGTTATTTGTAAATAGAATAATCTGAGTTCCCGTTAAGAAAACCCAGATTATCTTATTCTTTCAGTTCGAAGTGTTGAAAGTCTTTGCATGACGTCCATGAGCCTCCCCATTCGAAACCATTGCTGGTGAAGAGTTGATAGCAAAGGTCGGTTGTGTCAATCTTGTAGGGAAAGGTCTTGTCACGGTTACAATACTCTGCAGCTATTGCAGGCTGTATGAAGCGTGTACCATCGGTTCGATCTTTGTAGTAGGGGTTATACAAAGTGTTAATGTCTATAGCAAGTCCGCGGGCATGTTTTGACAGTTTGGCTGTGCCAGCGATTGCACGGTAGCAGAAGCATGATGTGTTGTTGTCGCGCATCTGTCTCTCGTCGTCGGCATCATAGACATCAGGCAGTACCATGCGCTGTATAGGGTACTTTGCGTCATAGAGCTGACGAAAAATCTTCACCAATGTGTCTGCAATCTTTTCGCTACATATCATCTCTCCGATATGTATCTTGTTGTCATAGTCCCAATGGAGCACTCTGATGTGGCGCAGGTCATCACGCTTGATGTAAGGGTTCTCCTTATACGTCTTGTCCTGCATGCGCTGCCAGACGTTGTCGGGAATTTCCTCTGCCTCAAAGCACTTGTCGAGTCCACCAAAAGCATTGATAGCCTCGATGGTGGTTGTGGCTCCTGCCGTCCATTGGTTGAGCGGAGTGATGTCGCTTCCACCGTCGGTAGTCGATGATGTGTCGTCCTTACCCTCTACGGTGATGATGACAGGTGCAACTCCATGACCAATCATTCCCAGATCCTTTGCAGCCTGCCAGGTCAGGTCGATGATTTTACCCTTTGCGTATGGTCCTCGGTCTACTACCTTGACAACCACTTCTTTGTTGTTGTTGAGATTGCGTACACGCAACATGGTGCCAAAAGGGTGTTTCTTGTGAGCGCACTCATAGCCGTAGTTGTTCAGTCGTGAACCGCTGGCGGTTTTATGGTTGTGCATGTACTTGGCATAATAGGTAGCCTTGCCTGTCTGTTGAGACATGCCACACATGCTCACTAAGAGCATGAGTGGCATGATTAAAAGTTTCTTAATGTTGTGCATGTGTATTAGCAAACTTTGTGAGAGCCTTGACCGATGACAACATCGATGACTTTCGGCTGTTTGTTGTATTTTTCTGCGTATTTCTTCTTGGCTGTCTCAATGAAGTTGTCGTAGAGATCGTCCTTGACGAGGTTGATAGTGCAGCCACCGAAGCCACCGCCCATGATACGTGAGCCAGTAACGCCACACTCCTTAGCGATGTCGTTAAGGAAGTCGAGTTCTTCACAACTTACTTCATATTCCTTAGACAGTCCCTCGTGGGTCTCATACATCTTCTTGCCTACGGTCTCGTAGTCGCCTGCGACAAGTGCGTCACACACTGCCAGCACACGGTCCTTCTCACCGAGTACAAAGTGAGCACGCTTGTAGTCTTCCTCGCCAACTTCCTGACGTACCTCTTCGAGTTGCTCCCATGTGCAGTCACGCAGGGTCTCGAATGTTGCCTCTGGATGCTTGGCTGCAATGTGTTTCACAACATTCTCGCATGAGTTGCGGCGGTCGTTGTATGGCGATCCTGCCAACTCGTGCTTAACGCATGAATTGAGCAATACCAGTTTGTAGCCCTCTGGATTGAATGGGAAGTACTCGAACTCACGGCTGCGGCAGTCGAGGCGCATCAGCTTACCTTCCTCACCGAAGACGCTGGCAAACTGATCCATGATGCCGCAGTTGACTCCGCAGTAGTTGTGCTCTGTAGCCTGTCCTGCAAGCACCATATCCCACTTGCTCACCTTGTTCTCACCGAAAAGGTCGTTCAGTCCACATGCGAAACAGCTCTCCATAGCTGCCGATGAAGACATACCTGCTCCGAGGGGCACGTCACCCATGAAGGCGATGTTGAATCCCTTGACGGGTACGCCGAGCTTCTGCATCTCCTTGGCTATACCAAAGATGTAGCGTGCCCAGGATGTGCGTGGACCATTCTCGTCATTCAGGTGGAAGTCTACGCGGTCTTTCAGGTCGATGGCATAGCACATCACCATATCCTCGGTACCGTTGACACGCATCTCAGCAAGGATGCCTTTGTCTACAGCTCCAGGGAAAACGAATCCGCCGTTATAGTCGGTATGCTCGCCAATGAGGTTGATACGACCTGGCGAGAAGTATATGTTACCTGTCTTTCCGTCAAAATGCTTGATAAAGCGTCTTCTTACTTCTTCAATTGCTATCATAGTGTTTTATTTTTAGTTTTTAGTGTTTTGTTTTTAGTTTGCAACTTCTTAGTCGATCTTGATATCCTTGTTCACATTCTTTGAACCGATGAGTGCATAATAGCACATATATGCCATAGCAAGCAACGGTACAATATATGATGTCATGTATGTGGTGCTGTCTGCCACGAAGTTCTGTACGAGTGGAAGTACGCCACCGCCTACTACCATCATCATAAAGATACCCGATGCAGCTGCAGTATACTTACCCAGTCCCTCAGTGGCAAGGTTGAAAATGCTTGACCACATGATACTGGTACATAGTCCGCAAAGTACGAGGAACAGAGCTGCGATAGGTACGATGACAGTCTCGAAAGAAGAACCTGTGAATACGGGCATTGACACCTGAGAACTCTTACCCAGAACCATTGCGAGTGCGATGAAAATCATACCAGCAATGGTTGTGACGGTCATCATGGTCTTACTTGACACCTTGTCGGCGATAAAGCTGGAACTCATACGGCCAACAAGCATGAGCAGCCAGTATGTGGCAGCTACGGAACCTGCAATGGCAGTTGCGTTGCCAGTCAGTCCACCACCAGCTCCAGACGTGTCTGAGAGGTAGAAGATCATGGTACCAGGAATACCCACTTCGACACCTACATATACGAAGATAGCGATGGTGCCAAGAACGAAATGGCGGAAGCTCCATGGTGAATGCTCGAATACGGTGTTGGCGTCAGTCTTGCCCATCTCTGGATCCTGAATAGGAATGAAGAGTAGGACGATGAATGCACATGCGAACACTGCCATTGCGATATAGAGCACCAGATTGACATCAGCCATCTTTGTGCTGGCACTGACAGTACCGATGAGCGCACCTACGAACAATGGTGTCAGTGTACCAGACAGTGAGTTCAGTGTACCACCGATAAGGTTCAACTGGTTACCGCGGTTGCCACCACCACCAAGTAGGTTAAGCATTGGGTTGACAACGGTGTTGAGCATACATACAGAGAATCCGGCAATGAATGCGCCAAGCAGGTATACTACAAATCCTGCGGTGCCAGCTACTGAGCCAGATATGAATTGAACCAAGACACCAACAAAACCAGTACCAATTCCGGCAAGAGCCGTCTTCTTGTAACCAATCTTTGTAAGCAACTTACCTGCAGGAATTCCCATGAAGAGATAAGCAAGGAAGTTCATTGCGTTGCCAAGCATACCCACTGCGTTGGAACCTTCGAATGCGCCCTTCCAAATGACACCGATAGGAGCGGCAAGGTTGGTTACAAACGAAATCATCGCATAGAGGAACATCATCGTTATTATCGCAACGATGCTGCCATTTGTTTTCTTTTCAGTCATTTTTTATAATGGTTATTTAGTTATAAAGTCATTTCACACCAAACTTATACACAGTACGTTGTGTGTATTTTTCCTCTGGAGTCAGTATGACTGATGGGAAATATGGACGGTTGGGTGAGTCGGGGAAGTGCTGGCACTCGAAGCATACTGCCGAGCGGCGTGGGAATGTTGCTCCCTGCTGTCCTTTGTATCCGTCAGCCCAGTTGTCTGTATATAGTTGTACGCCAGGCTCGGTGGTATATACCTCGAGAGTTCTGCCGCTTACAGGCTCCTCAAGACGTGCTGCGAAGCTCAGTTCGCCCTCTTCCTTCTTGTTCAGTACATAGCAATGGTCGTAGCCTGCACCGTTCTTTATCTGCTCATTGTCGGCATCAATGTCTTGTCCGATAGCCTTTGGCTGACGGAAGTCGAATGGTGTGCCTTCCACCTTGAAAATCTCTCCTGTAGGTATGGAGTTTTCATCTATAGGCAGATAGAAGTCGGCATTCATCTCGCATATCTGATTGTCTACGGTTGGAGTGGGGTTGGCGATGCCTTGCAGACTGAAGAAAGCGTGGTGTGTCAGGTTGATGATGGTCTTCTTGTTGGTCGTAGCCTGATATTTTATCACGAGCTCATCATTGTCGGTAAAGGTGTAAGCCACCCATACGAGAACTTCGCCTGTAAAACCTTCTTCTCCATATGAGCTGACGTACTTCAGTACGACAGCGTGGTCGCTAACCTGATTGGCATCCCATACGCGTGCATGGAAGCCCGTAGGTCCGCCATGAAGTGCGTTCGGACCATTGTTGATAGCCAACTGATATTCCTTGCCGTTAAGTTGGAATTTTCCTTCCTTGATACGGTTGCCGTATCGTCCGATAAGTGTTGAAAGGAAAGGTTCTGGTGAATTGATGACGTCTTGGATGTTGTCGTGTCCCTGGATAACGTTGGCTAACTTGCCATCCTTATCTGGTACCATGATTGCTACTATTGCACCACCGTAATTGGTTACTGCTACTTCGTGTCCAAGACTGTTTTTCAGGATGTATAGGTCTGTTTGTTTTCCGTTGATAGTGGTCTGAAAATCGGCTCTTTTCAGGCCACAGATGTTTTCAGTTTCAATTGTGCTCATAAGCATATAGGTTTTTAGTGAAAAAATAGATTGTTGCAAAGTAACGAAAAAATAATGAGAGTGGCAAAAGAATGTACAAAAAAAGCGTTTTTAATCGAGTTAAAAACACTTAATTGCAAATGAGTAGAGTCGTGATCATGTGGAGAGGGAAGCGAGCAGGTCTGCCACAACATAGCTGCTTCCGCCTATGAATATGAAGTCGTGTCGGTCGGCTTCTTTCCTGGCAGCGGCATATGCTTCAGCCACCTTATTATATATTGTGCCACGGAGTTGGTGGCGTCTACCTTTCTCTGCCACCATCTCGGCAGGTATGGCGCGGTGATTGTCTGCTTGTGTCCAATAGTATTCAGCCTTTTTGGGCAGCATATCCATTACGGTGTCAATGTCTTTGTCGTCTACCATACCGAATACTATGCGTAGTGTCTTACATTTTTGTTTGGATATCTGTTGGCTCAGGTATTGCCATCCACCTACGTTGTGTCCGGTGTCGCAGACTACTTTCGGTTTTTCACCTATAGTCTGCCATCTACCCAGGAGCCCTGTGTTCTCTGTCACATGAGCAAGACCGTTGGCTATATCTGTAGTAGCGAGTGGGCGTGGTAGCGAGTGGGCGAGAACAGACACAGCTGCCAGTATTGTCTGCTTGTTGCGTCGTTGATAGTCGCCTTTCATTTCGAACTCAATGTCCTTACCCAATGGCTCTAAGTCCTGCGCAAAGGTGATGGGAGCCTGTAGCTCTTTTGCTTTCTGTTCGAATACGGGTCGGGTCTCTGGAGTGTATTCGCCTATCACCACAGGTACGCTTTTCTTGATGATTCCCGCTTTCTCACCTGCTATCTGTGCCAGCGTGTTACCGAGAAATCCTGTGTGGTCGAACGATATGTTTGTTATGACTGACAATATCGGAGTAATGATATTGGTGCAGTCGAGTCTGCCTCCCAGTCCCACCTCAACTACGGCAATGTCGACTTGTTGTTCGGCGAAATATTTCAGTGCGAGGGCTGTGGTCAATTCGAAGAACGATGGGTGTAATGGCTCAAAGAAATGGCGCTCTTGTTCTACAAAGTCAACAACTCGTTGCTTGCTGATAACCTGACCGTTAACCCTTATTCGCTCACGAAAGTCTACAAGGTGTGGCGAGGTGTATAGTCCTACCTTATATCCCGCCTCTTGCAAAATGCTGGCGATGGTATGTGAGCATGATCCCTTGCCGTTGGTGCCCGCTACATGGATGGTCATATATTTGCGATGTGGATGACAGAAGTGGTCGTCAAGAGCCAGAGTGTTTTCCAGTCCCTCCTTATATGCGGATGCACCGACATGTTCAAACACAGGTGTGCTGTTATATAAGTATGTGATAGTTTGCTCGTAAGTCATTCTTTTTTATCCTTTCTTTCAGTTTTGAGCTACAAAGATAGTGTTTTTTCTTATTCTATGTATATTTTTTTGTAACTTTAGATAAGTTACTCCATCTCGGCATAAAAATAAACAAGTTTATTTTGTTCTGCTCTCGATTTTCTATAACTTTGCAACCAAAATGAAAATACAACGATACTTTTATGTAGTATGTGCCTTTCTATGTTTAGTAGGTTGCACTGGGGTAGCGAATGACTCACATGAAGATGGCGAGTCGCGTCGTGGTGATACGCTACGCACCAAATCGTCACAAGCAGCCGTAGATAAAGGAAATCAACCGGCTGTTGATGACATGTCCGAAAAGGACGTTATGGTGTTTACACCCCAGTGGATGGCGCAAGCACAGTTTGCAGGCTACTATGTAGCCGAGGCAAAGGGATTCTATCGAGAAGCGGGCGTGAATGTTCGTATCGAGCATCCGTCGCCTACGTCTCCAGCTATCAGCCGTTTGCGCAACGGTCAATGCCAAGCAACGACGATGCAACTATGCCAAGCTCTGGAGGTTGTAGATGGAGGAATTCCTTTGGTGAACATCTTGCAGACGTCTATGAACAATGCTATGGTCATTGTCTCGGCACGAGACAAGAACCCGTTGACACAGAAGGGTGGACGTGTGGGAATATGGAGCGTCGATTTCGGTCAGTTAGCTATCTGCATGAGTATAAAAGACCACCTCGACTATCAATGGGTGCGCTTTGCTCAGAATATAAACCTCTTTGTCGCAGGAGCCCTTGACGCCACACTCGCTATGAGCTATAACGAATATTATCAGTTGGTACAGGCAGGCATCGAGATGAACGACAAGAACGTTTATCGTTTTTGTGATCATGGCTATAATGTACAGGAGGATGGAGTATATATGACCCGCGACTATTATGAGAAGCATAGTGAGCAAGCCAAGAGATTTGCACAGGCAAGTAGAAAAGGGTGGGAGTGGACTGCCAGTCATCCCGACGAAGCACTCGATATTGTGATGGAATATGTCAATAGGGATCATGTGGCATCCAATGAAGTCCTGCAGCGCCTGATGCTCCAGGAGGTGTTGCGTCTTCAGGTAGATCGTGAGTCTAAGAAGCGCGAATTTAGGTTGCGCCCCGACATGGTGCGACTTGCAAGTCAGCTTATGGTTGAATATCAGATGCTGAGTCGTGAGATTAAGTATGAGGAACTGATAGATAATTGACAATTGATAATTGACAATTGATAATTGACAGCTATGAAAGATATCATACAATTTATCCGTCGTAAACTCTCTGTGAGAGTCAGCCTGTGGGTGGTGTTCTTCGCTGCTATTATCTTCAACATAGCTCTCGGCTTTTTGTTCTATCAGGCTCGTGATGCCGTGCGCCAAGAGTCAATCAGCAGGGCTACTCAGATATTGGATAAGACCTCTCTGCATGTAGAGAGTATTCTCAATCGTGTAGAGGTGGCTACCAATATGACTGCATGGCTCGTACAGCGTCATCCCGAGAATGCCGACTCCATGTTTGTCTACAGCCGTGGCATGTTGCTCAATAATCCCGACTTCTACAACTGTTCCATAGCCTTCGAGCCATATTATTTCAAGGATAAGGGACGCTATTTCTCTGCATATACTAGACATGATGGCGACAACATCCGTACTATACAGGGTGGTAACGACAACTATCAGTATTTTTTTATGGACTGGTATCTGATGCCATCGCTGCTCAATAAGCCGTGTTGGACCGAGCCATACATGGATTACGATGTAGCCACTAATTCGAGCGAGATGGTCAGCAGCTACTGCCAGACTCTCAAGAACAAGGAGGGTAGAGTGATAGGAGTTGTCAATACCAGTCTCTCACTGAACTGGTTCTCACAAACGATTTCAAAAATAAAGCCATATCCCAACTCTTACAGTATCATGATAGGTCGTGGTGGTACTTATTTTGTCCATCCAGACTCATCTAAGGTCACCCGTCAGACCATCTTCACTCAGACAATAGAGCAGCCCGATACGGCACTCGTGGCATTGGGACATGCCATGCAGCGTGGTGAAGAGGGCATGAAGCAAATGACTATTGATGGCAAGAACTGCTATGTGTTCTATAAACCCCTTGGCAAGACAGGATGCTCAATGGCGATAGTTTGTCCTGAAAAGGATATCTTCGGTGGCTTCGACAGACTTCGCAATAGCGTCAGGGCCATCGTCTTGGTGGGTCTGTTGATGATGCTCTATTTCTTTATTCGTATCATCACACGCGAACTTCAGCCTCTTCGTAGATTGGCAAAGGAAGCTGAAACGATAGCTTCGGGCCAGTTTGATGCCCAGTTGCCTGAATCAAAGCGTATTGATGAGATAGGTCAGCTGAGCCAGTCGTTTGGCAATATGCAGCAGTCGCTTGTGAAATACATCGAAGAACTCAAAGACACCACAGCCCAGAAGACGCTGATAGAGAGTGATATCCGTATCGCCAGTGGCATACAGATGGGTATGTTGCCTAAGACATTCCCCACAAAGGAAGATCGTGACGACGTACAACTCTACGCCTCACTGACCCCAGCCAAGGAGGTAGGTGGCGACCTGTTCGACTTCTATTTCCGTGACGAGAAGCTCTTCTTCTGTATCGGAGATGTGTCGGGCAAGGGTGTGCCAGCCTCACTATTCATGGCAGTCACACGTTCTACCTTCCGTACTGTATCTGCCCATGAGTCGTTGCCCGATCGTATTGTGACTACGATGAACAAGACCATCGCCGACATGAACAAGACCCACATGTTTGTCACGCTCTTTGTTGGTGTGCTTGATTTGCCCACGGGTCGTCTGCGCTACTGCAATGCGGGCCACGATGCTCCGTTGTTGGTAGGTGCTGGTGTCGGCGAGATGCCGTGCGATGCTAATATTCCCGTGGGTTTCATGCCATCCTGGAAATATTCGTTGCAAGAGATTCATATCTTTACTGGTACTACTATTTTCCTGTTTACCGATGGTCTTACCGAGGCTCAGGACTCACAGACCAACCAGTTCCAGATGGAGCGTGTCATCGATGTGGCACACCAAGCCCTCTCTTTGCAACAGCAGGAACCTCGCCAGTTTATTGACATGATGACAGAAAACGTCCGTCGGTTTGTGGGTGATGCCGAACAGAGCGACGACCTCACGATGATGGCAATACAATACATCCGCCAGCAGAGCGACATCCGAATGCGTAAGAGCATAGTGCTGACTAATGACATCAAGGAGGTGACTAAGCTGATAGCTTTTGTTGAAGATGTCTGTGAGACAGTCCAAATGGATGAGGCTACAACTATGCAGATGAAGATTGCTATCGAGGAGGCTGTGGTCAATGTTATCAACTATGCCTATCCCGTCGGTATGCGTGGTGATGTGACCATTGAGGCTGCCTCCAATGACGTACGTCTGAAGTTTACCATCATTGATAGCGGCAAGCCCTTCGACCCAACAGTCCATGCAGCCGTCGATACAAAACTGTCAGCCAAGGACCGCCGTATCGGAGGTTTGGGCATTCACATCGTACGCCAGATGATGGACTCGATGAATTACGAGCGTGTTGGCAAACTCAACGTGCTCACTCTTAGGAAGAAAATAAATAACAAAAATACAAACAATCAGTAATCTATAATCAAAATGAAAACAACAATCCAAGAACAAGACGGCAATATGGTTGCCATTCTTGAGGGACGTCTCGACACCGTCGCCGCACCAGAGACTGAAAAGGCTATGAATGTACTCAATGACGTTGAAGACAAGGATATCATCATCGACTGCACCGATCTTGAGTATATATCCTCGGCTGGGTTGCGTATCTTCCTTGGCATCCTGCAGAATGCCCAAGAGCGTGGAGGACATGTATATATCAGAAATATCAACGACCAGGTTCGCACCATCTTCACCATTACGGGTTTCAGTAATATCTTCGAGTTTAAGTAAAAGGCAAACATCAGTCTGATGAGCAACATAATACTTGACCCACATGGCGAGGCTCTGATGAAGCAATTCCGTGAGCTGCACCCTACGCTCGAGGCCATCTCTGATAAGGCCTACGATATACTGGCTCGAGCCCTGAAAGATCAGGAAATCTACGTCACAGCCATCGAACACCGCATAAAGACAGAGAAGTCTCTGGCAGGCAAACTCGAACTGAAGGGTGTCAAATACAAGACCATCGATGACATTACCGACCTTGTCGGTCTGCGAGTCATCACTTTCTATACCGACGAGGTAGATAAGGTGGCAGCCATTGTCAAGCGTATCTTCGACATCGACTGGCATGAGAGTGTTGACAAACGCAAGCTACATGAGCTCGATGCCTTCGGCTATAACTCTCTGCATTTCGTCTGTAGGCTGAAGCCGCAAGATGCTATTGACCCAGATAGGAATCCGAGGTTCGAGCTACAGATGCGCACCGCCCTGCAGCATGTGTGGTCTACCATCGAGCACGACACAGGCTATAAGGGCGACGTGAAGATACCACGAGAGTATAAGAGGCAGTTCAGCCGTCTGGCAGGAATGATGGAACTTATCGACGACGAGTTCAGCCGTCTGCGTACAGTCCTCACCGATTATCGTCGAAACACGTTGTCACTTGTCAAGAGTGGCAAACTCAATGAAGTGCCACTCTCTCGTGAGAACTTCCGTAACTACCTCGACCTCCATCCCTTCGATCGCCTCAACCTTCGTATTGCCGCCGTCAATCAGGCAGAGATCTATCCCGTATCGGTGATGTCCTATCTGCCCGTACTCGAATCCTTCGGACTGGAGACCCTTGGCGACGTCGAGCACTTCATCGACGACAACAGCGAGGATGCCTATCAGCTTGCCGTCTCTCAGCTTGCCATCACCGATCTCGACCTCCTCTCGTCCAATACTGCCATACAGTATCTATGCCTGGTCTATGTGTTGAAACACGGCGGAGGATGTGACGGTATCAAGTCGTTCTTCGACGTCATCAATGGCGAGTCTTCCACCAACGACATGTTGGCAGAGATGATGATGGAGCAAGCCAATACCTTGCCATTCATGCATAAGAAATAAATTAGTGAAACACAAATCAACATAATAGGAAAATGAACAAAAACGAGAAATTCGTCATCACTATCAACCGCGAAGTCGGTTCTGGTGGACGTACCGTGGGACGCAAATTGTCAGAGAGGTTAAATGTAAAATATTTTGATAAGGCTATCGTCGACGGACTTACTAAGAAGTTCGGACTCTCCATAGAGCGTATCGAGAAGATAAAGTCACAGAAAAAGTCGTGGTGGAATGACTTCAATAACTACTACCAGACGCTCATCAATAGCGCCTCCTTGCCTATGGAGGCAGAGGTGAAGCTCGACAATGCCACTATGTTTGAGACCGAGAAGAGTATCCTCAGCGAACTGGCAGAACAGTCATCATGCGTCATCGCTGGTCGTACGGGCTTCATGATCTTCCGTGAGTGGCCCAACCACTTGAACATCTTCATTCAGGCATCAATGGAGCATCGCATCCAGCGTGTCATGCGCCGCCAGAACGTCGGGGAGACTGAGGCACGTGATATCATAGCAAAGATGGACTCCAGCCGTGAGACCTACATCCAGAAGTACGAGGATACATCACGCTACGACACACGCAACTACCAGCTTGTCATCTCTATGGACGATCTGAGCGAAGACGATGCTGTGGAGGTTATCATGGAATACATCAATCGTACCAGCAAGTAAAGGGAATTTGCTTCATATAACAAAGATGAAAAACAAGTCGTTAGACACCAAGCTGCTCGATCGTGCCATAGAGTTTGCCGTCCATGCCCACGCAGGCATCGAGCGTCGTGGCAAAGGATTTCCCTATATCGTTCATCCCATGGAAGCCGTAGAGATAGTAGCCACCATGACCTCCGATCAGGAGCTTCTGGCGGCTGCCGTACTCCACGACGTCGTCGAGGATACCGACATCACCATTGATCAGATACGCAGAGAGTTTGGCGAACGCATAGCCTCTATCGTAGCTGTGGAGAGCGACAACTGCGACACCACCGTCAGTCCCTCCACCACATGGCACGACAAGAAGCAGGCAGCCATCACTCGCCTGTCACGTGCTCCCTACGACGCAAAGATGGTAGCCCTGGGCGACAAGCTCTCCAATATGCGAGCCATAGCCCGCGACTATGCCGTACAGGGCGATGCCCTCTGGAGTCTCTTCCGTACCAATGACCCCCATGAGCATGCGTGGCACTATCAGGGACTAGCCCGTGCCCTGAGCGACCTTCATGACACACCTGCCTATCAGGAGTTTAGCCATCTCGTCGATCAGGTCTTTCATTCTAAGGAATAGATCGACAAAGTCATGATATTGATGTCTTACAATTCGGCACATATTAGCTCGCAATATGTGCCGAATTAGTTCGTAATATGTGCCGAATTGATAGGCAAAACGATAGGTATTGAGTCGCAATATGTGCCGTTTCTATAAGGAAAAATGTGTCTTATTCAGTGCAGGATATGTGCCACCTACCAGTGTAGGGAAAAGGTAGTGATACCATAAGGTGTCTACATTCGGACAAATATACAATATCTATATACGAAAAATAGCAGCTACATTCGAGATTGTAGCTGCTATTTTTTTCTTCCTCCGATGACCGCTTAGAAGGCGAGGACTGCTCTCACCCTGCTGCTTCCAAAGCCATATTGCTTGAACTGAGGACCAATCTCTATGACTATCTGGTCTTTGTCGAAGTACATGGCATAGACCTGTTCGTTGCTCGACTCGGATGATGTCCAGTAGTAACGATAGTCGCCTGTGGGGATGTCGAGTGGTGAATAGTTGCCACTACCGCTAAGACTAAGATACTCATTGATACGG
>ODAI012308424.1_pt1 | contig 15169 bp, 11 predicted proteins | sample 1539321 | NCBI WGS metagenome assembly ODAI01 (sample SAMN02144231, study PRJEB22623) | gut metagenome | biome: sheep rumen | host: Ovis aries | place: New Zealand
TCTGGCTTCGCCACCTCCCCCAGCGGGGGAGACACCCTCTGTCTCGCAAGCTCGACACCTCCCCGCTGCCGGGGAGACCACGCAAGGTGAGGAGACTTGACGAAATATTCGACGCGGATGACTCGTTTTCTCTCAAATGGGGTTCCCTTTTGTATAAGCGTGACCGCGAAGCGTTTCTCCTTTCCGCGATCCCTGGAGCAGCTGCCTATCACAGGCTCAGCGACCTCTCAACATATTCCCTCGCCTCTTTATCGGCTTCCGAAACAGAAGCGAGCGTAACTTCCGCTTTATGCCGGACTGCACCGCAGCATTCACAGACAAGCTCACCGATCCTGTAGAACGGTATCTTTCCGCCAAGGAAAGCAGCGACCGCGGCTTCGTTTGCCCCGTTGAGTATCGCAGGAGCTGTTCCGCCTGCTGCGATCGCTTTTCTTGCCTGCGCAAGACACACGAAAGTTTCCTCGTCCGCACGCTCGAAAGTGAGGGTCCCCACATCAAACAGAGAAAGCCTTGCAGACAGCGACTTCAGTCTTTTTGGATAGGTTACCGCAAGCTGTATCGGTATCTTCATATCGGGTACGCCGAGCTGCCCTATGACCGCTCCGTCCTCGTATTCCACCGCAGAATGGAGTATGCTCTGCCTGTGGACTACCACCTCGATCATTTCCGGAGCAACATCAAACAGCCTTACCGCCTCGATAAGCTCCAGCCCTTTGTTCATCAGTGTGGCGCTGTCAACGGTTATTTTCCGTCCCATGCTCCAGTTCGGGTGTTTAAGAGCCTGTTCAGGAGTTACCGTCCGGAGCTGCTCCTTATTATACCCGAAAAAAGGTCCGCCCGACGCGGTCAGTATTATTTTTTCTATTTTATTTTGTGAATTTCCCATTAATGACTGAAAAATAGCCGAGTGTTCGCTGTCTATTGGAATAATATCGACATTTTTCTTTTTTGCGGCAGCCTTTACAAGCTCACCGCCGGTAACAAGAGTTTCCTTGTTCGCAAGACCTATACGGTTTCCGGCATCTATCGCGGCAAGTGTCGGCTCAAGTCCGACCATTCCTACCACCGCGTTTATCACCATATCCGTTTTCATTGCGGCGGTTTCGCAGAGAGCTTCTTTACCGCAGGTGAGCTTTATCCCGGTATCAGAAAGCCGTACTTTCAGATCAGAATACGCGCTTTCATCGGTAACGCATACCGTCTCCGGCATAAACTCCCTCGCCTGCTTCTCCGCAAGAACAGAATTCATGTTCGCGGTAATAGCCTTTATCCTGTAACCGTGCATTCTCGCCACATCGAGGGTCTGTGTACCGATCGAGCCGGTCGAGCCGAGCACGGTAAGTATCTTTGTTTCACTCATAACTTGTTTCTCTCATATCCGGAATTGCCTGCGGCCTGTATTTCACGCAGACCGTTCTCCGTTTAACCTGATATTCCCCCGCCCATAAGGCAGGGGAATCGTTTCTTACATTATTATTGTCTCCGTTATCGGGAAAATGAATTTGCACATCAGATAAATAAACGGAGCGACCAGCAGTACGCTGTCGAATCTGTCCATTATCCCTCCGTGACCGGGAAGAATATTGCCGAAATCCTTGACTCCGCACTGCCTCTTTATAAGAGAAGCTATCAGATCTCCGAGCAGTCCGAGGAAAGTCGATACAAATGCCATTATGACAAGAAGCCAGATGTTCACCGTAAAATGGTTATCTCCGGTAGTGAGCTTGTCAAGCAGTTCATATCCATACCCGAGTCCCACCGCAAAAAGTATCGTAGTGACCATCCCTCCGAAGAAGCCTTCCCATGTTTTCTTCGGGCTGATCTCGGGACTGAGCTTATGCTTTCCGAAGAATGTCCCGGCAAAATAAGCTCCGCCGTCCGCGATCCACGCGGTAACAAGGGTATATACCACAAGGAATGTCCCGTGTTTCGGCCACTGAAAATCAAAGAAAGCGAGCGTAGCGATAGCCATTGGTATCAGTATGGTGAACATCACCATAAATCCCAGTTCATCGAACTTTATCTCCTTGTGTCTTGTAAGCGTCAGCGCAAACATCAGCACAAGGAACAAGAACGCCAGCGGTACCGCGTAAGTTCTGAGAATATCATAGCAGAAGAACAGCGGAAGCACTCCCGAAAAGATCAGGCACAGTGCCGTAAGGCTCTTGTATTTTGAATATTTGGCGGCAGAAATGACCTCAAACACCGCGATAACCGAAAGTATGACCGTAGCGCCGGCCATAACGTGCGGTGTCAGGCTGCTCAGCCAGATTATAAGTATTCCTACCGGAACTCCTATTGCCGCGGTAAGTAACCTCTTTGCCATTTGATCAACTCTTTTCTAAGGATACGATGATTAAAGACCGTATGTCGATTGTGCCACAGATTCAGTCGGCAGATTGTACAAATTTTTCGCAGCCATACCGGCGTATGTCAAGGAAAATTTGTACAAGATGACGGCTGAAGATGTGGTTCAAGCGGCGTGCGGGATTTAATCAGCGGTTTCCTAACATATTGCTGCCGAATGCATTCTGATGCGGCACCAATCACACCCCGCCGAAGCGACGGTTTCTTGAAGAATATTCTTCTATAGCCCTGTCAAGGTCTGAGTCCTTGAAATCAGGCCACAGAACGTCCATAAATACATACTCCGCATACGCTGCCTGCCATATCAGGAAATTTGACAGTCTCTGTTCTCCGCTCGGCCGGATTATCAGGTCAACGTCCGGCAGTCCTGCCGTATCCAGCAGCTGCGAGAAGCTTTCTTCGTTAATATCTCCGGTCTGAATGCCTTTCTCCGCAATTTTCTTCGCGGCACGCACGATATCGTCCCTGCCGCCGTAGTTTATCGCCATATTGCAGATCATACCGGTGTTCTTTGCGGTCTGAGCAACGACATTATCAAGCTTTTTCCTGAGATTATCCGAAAGCGGCTCAGGGTCACCGATGACCCTTATAGCTATCTCATCTCCGGCAATATCCAGAGCGATATCCAGATACTCCGAAAACAGCTTCATTATCGCATCTACTTCTTCTTTCGGGCGCTTCCAGTTTTCGGTCGAGAATGCATAAAAAGTGACGCATTCGATACCGAGATCCGCACAGTGTCTTGCGCATTTCTTAAAGGTCTTCGCACCCTGTATGTGTCCTGCCGTTCTCGGCAGGTGCTTACGTTTTGCCCAGCGCCCGTTGCCGTCCATTATTATCCCGATGTGACGCGGCAGTATTATGTCTTTCTCCATTCATTAACCTCGCATAAGATGCACCGGAAATGACGTATGCGCCTGAACCGCCGTAGTCCGGCATGCTATTCAGAAATGACAAAAGCTCATATCAGACTGTCATGATCTCTTTCTCTTTTTCGTCGCAGATCTTGTCTATCTTCTCACAGTATTTGTCGGTAATAGTCTGTACCTTCTTCTCGCCGTCCTTGACATCGTCTTCTGTGATCTCGCTGTTTTTCTTCATTGTCTTGAACTTATCCATGCAGTCTCTGCGGCAGTTCCTTACAGCGACCTTAGCGTCCTCACCGTATTTCTTTATCTGCTTTGAAAGCTCTTTTCTGCGCTCCTCCGTAAGCTGGGGGAATACTATCCTTATCGTCTTTCCGTCATTTGTGGGAGTAATACCGATATCGCTTGCCATTATCGCTTTTTCTATTGATTTGAGTGAAGAAGCGTCCCAAGGCTGGATAACAAGTATTCTTGCTTCTGCAACAGACACAGCCGCCATAGCGTTGATCTGTGTGGGAACTCCGTAATAATCCACAGTTATCTTGTCAAGGACTGCCGGATTCGCTCTTCCTGCTCTTATAGTGGAGAACTCCTTTTCAAGAGACTTCACACACTTTTCCATTCTCTGCTCGGTATTGTTGATAGTTTCTTTCATGGTGATGCTTCCTTTCTGCACTTTATCGGACGAGAGGACCGCCTTTCTGCGGCAGTCCGATATCATAATAATTATTCAGCTCTGGTTGCTTACAAGTGTGCCGACCTTTTCGCCCATCACTGCGTCATAGATGTTATCCGGGCGGTGGAGATCGAACACGATCAGCGGTATGTTATTCTCGATGCACATTGCAGCCGCAGTTCCGTCAAGCACTCTCAGACCGTTTACGAGAATATCCTTGTGTCTGAGCGTCTCATATTTTACCGCATCATCGAACTTGAGAGGATCCTTGTCATAAACGCCGTCAACCATTGTTGCTTTCAGCACGATCTCGGCATTTATCTCGGCAGCTCTGAGTGCAGCCGCGCTGTCTGTTGAGAAGAACGGGTTGCCTGTTCCGCAGCCGAAAATAACGATCCTTCCTTTTTCAAAATGGCGCAGCGCTTTTTCGCGGATATACGGCTCGCAGATCGCATTCATTGCAATAGCCGACTGAACTCTCACGTCGCAGCCCAGCTCCTTCAGCGCATCTCCTACAGCAAGCGCATTCATCGTAGTTGCAAGCATACCTATATGGTCAGCGGTAACTCTGTCCATGTTCTCGCTCGAACGTCCTCTCCAGAAGTTTCCGCCTCCCACAACTATTCCGATCTGTATTCCGGCATCGTAGCAGCGCTTTACGCTCCGGCAGATACTGTTTATGGTAGGGATATCGAGTCCGGTCTTCTTTTCTCCTGCAAGAGCCTCTCCGCTCAGCTTCAGAAGGATCCGTCTGTATTTTGGTGAAGCCATGTAAAATCGTCCTTTCTGTCAAGTATGCCCGTTTTTATCAGTATTCAAGCACTCTCAGCGAACCGAGAACGTTCAGATCTGAGCATTTTTCCTCGAATTCAGCCTCATTTATCGGATGTGTAACAAATGCGCATTCATCGTCCGGCGCTCCGTCACGCGACAAGAACCTTACCTCGCCGAAGATGCTCTCCACAGCTTTTCTGTCAGCCTTAGCACGCACATAGAACTTATTGCTGAGCTTTTTATAGGGGATTATGAAATCCTGCCCGCAGTCTTCCCAGTGCATAGACTTGGACGAATTCTCCGATTTTGCCGCAACTATGATATCTGACACCACAGCGCTTGCGGTCGGGAGCTTTCCGGCGCCCTTTCCGTAGAATACCACATCACCGGTAGCATCGCCTCTGACGAGAATAGCGTTGAACACATCATTTACGCCGGCAAGCTGGCTGTCCTCATATATTACCGCAGGGCAGGTCATAACGGCGATATCGTCACCTCTTTTTGAGGCAAAACCGATAAGCTTTATGACGCTGTTCATGCTTTCACAGTATTTTACATCTTCGAGGGTGATCTTCGTGATCCCCTCGGTATGGATATTATCGGGATAAACGTGCTTGCCGAAAGCGAGGGAAGCGAGAATACAGATCTTGCGGCAGGTATCGAGTCCCTCTACATCGGCGGAAGGATCACGCTCGGCATATCCGAGTTCCTGTGCGATCTTCAGAGCCTCATCAAATCCCATACCTTCCTTTATCATCTTGGTAAGTATAAAATTGGTAGTACCGTTGAGTATTCCGGCGATCTCATTTATTTCATTTGCGGAAAGGCACTGGTTAAGCGGACGGATTATCGGGATACCGCCGCCTACGCTTGCCTCAAAGAAGAAGTTCACGTTATGTTCTCTTGCGATCTTAAGCAGCTCAGCGCCCTTTGCGGCAACGAGCTCCTTGTTTGATGTGACCACGCTCTTTCCGGCTTCAAGGCTGGACTTTACATATCCGTAGGAATATTTAAGACCTCCGATCACCTCAACCACCACACATATCTCCGGGTCGTTAAGTATTTCATCGAAATTCTTTGTGAATTTGTCTCTGTAGCGTTCATCGGGGCAGTCTCTCACTTCAAGGATATACTTGATATCGAGCTCATCTCCGGCTTTCTTTTCGAGGGCTTCTTTGTTTTTATAGAAAACCTCTACGGTTCCTGATCCGACAACTCCGAAACCGAGTACAGCGATCTTTTTCATACATCTTTTCCTTTCGTATCTGTTTTTAATCTGTACTATTATATCATATTTTCCATTATAAAACAAGTATTTTTGTAAATTTTTATAAAAAACCTGAAACAGGCTGTTCAGCTAAAGCATTTAAACCGAAAAAGAGCACTTTTGCGGTTCGTTAAAGCCGCAAAAATACTCTGCTGAGATCATTTTATCCGCATCAAATGCAGATACCGATCAAACTATCAGTATCACGTTCTTTTTGAAGCATAAGATTTTCTTGAAGTCTGTGAGAATCCGGACAAACAGTCCTGACATTTATTTGCAAAGAATATTCTTATGGGTACCTCTGTATTTTTCCAGAGGTACCCTGAAGACAATACCGCACAAATAGCGTGCGCTATCGTCTTTATTTTGCTGAAAGCATCTTTTTCAGATACTGACCTGTATAAGACGCCTTGATCTTAGCGAGTTGTTCGGGAGTGCCCTGAGCAATGACAGTTCCCCCATTGTCGCCGCCTTCGGGACCGAGGTCGATAATATGATCGGCAGTCTTTATCACATCAAGGTTATGCTCGATAACAATTACGGTATTGCCTGAATCCACAAGCTGCTGAAGAACTTCTATCAGTTTATGCACGTCCGCTGTATGCAGTCCGGTGGTAGGCTCATCGAGGATATATACAGTCCTGCCTGTAGCGCGTCTCGCAAGCTCTGTGGCAAGCTTTACTCTCTGCGCTTCACCGCCGGAGAGCGTAGTTGCAGGCTGCCCTATCTTCACATAGCCAAGACCGACATCACACAGAGTTTTGAGCTTACGGTAGATCTTCGGAACATTCTCAAAGAATTTGCAGCCTTCTTCTATAGTCATTTCAAGAACATCGTAGATGTTTTTTCCCTTGTATTTCACTTCGAGCGTTTCTCTGTTGTAGCGTTTTCCTTTGCACACCTCACACGGTACATAAACATCGGGCAGGAAGTGCATCTCGATCTTGATTATTCCGTCACCCTCGCAGGCTTCGCATCGTCCGCCCTTTACGTTAAAGGAAAACCTCGCGGTACCGTAACCTTTCATTTTCGCATCGTTCGTAGAAGCGAAAAGATCACGGATATCAGTGAAAACTCCGGTGTATGTCGCAGGATTTGAACGCGGAGTTCTGCCGATAGGCGCCTGGTCTATCTGTATCACCTTGTCGAGCTGCTCTGCTCCGATAATTTTCCTGCACTTGCCGACATGAGTTCTCGCCCTGTTGAGGGTGCCTGCAAGATAGTTGTACAGTATCTCATTCACCAATGAGCTTTTGCCGCTTCCGGATACTCCGGTGACGCAGGTGAAAATCCCAAGCGGTATCTCCACATCTATGTTTTTCAGATTGTTTTCCGCCGCGCCGATTATTTTCAGCACCCTGCCGTCAGGCTTTCTGCGCGTCTTCGGCACAGGTATCTTCTTCGCACCGGACAGGTATTGCCCCGTGACCGACTTTTTGCATTTCATTATTTCTTCGGCAGTGCCGCAGCACACTACCTCTCCGCCGTGAACTCCCGCACCCGGTCCTATATCGACGATATAGTCCGCCGCACGCATAGTGTCCTCGTCGTGCTCGACAACTATAACGGTATTACCGAGGTCACGCAGATTCTTGAGAGTGCCGATAAGCTTGTCATTGTCACGCTGATGCAGACCGATGCTCGGCTCGTCAAGAATATACAGCACTCCCATGAGCGAGCTTCCGATCTGAGTCGCAAGTCTTATTCTCTGGCTCTCACCGCCGGACAGTGAGCCTGCCGCACGCGACAGAGTAAGGTATTCAAGACCTACGCTCCGCAAAAAATCCAGCCTTGAACGTATTTCTTTCAGAATAAGCTTTCCTATCATCGCATCACGCTTTGAAAGCTCCATGCCGTTTACGAAGAAATATGCCTCGGTAATGCTCATTTTGCAGAAATCACTGATATTCTTTCCGCAGACAGTAACTCCGAGCGACTCTTTTTTCAGACGCTCGCCGTTGCATACCGGACATTTTGTATCATGCATATACTGCTCTATCTCTGCTCTTGCGGAATCACTTCCGTCCTTGTAACGGCGTTCGAGATTGTTTATCACTCCCTCGAAGTCGGAATTTCTGTATCCGCCGCCAAAAGAGTCCAGAACATCTACCCTTATGCGTTCGCCGCCCGTCCCGTACAGGAATATGCCGAGTTCTTCCGGCTTCAGCTGCTTTACGGGAACATCGAGCGAAATTCCGTAATGTTTCGAGATCGCTCTGTAATACATCATTGCTATCGAATTATCGTCAAGCGAGTTCCACCCGACAGCCCGTATAGCTCCCTCACGGATAGTCTTGTTCTTGTCCGGCACTACGAGATCCGGGTCAACAGTGTGGAACATCCCGAGCCCTGTGCAGTGCGGACACGCGCCGAACGGATTGTTGAACGAGAACATACGCGGTACAAGCTCGTCGATACTGATGTTGTGTTCCGGGCAGGCGTAGTTCTGCGAGAAGTGCAGCTCCTCGCCGTCGATAACGTCAATGTATATAAGTCCGTCGGTAAGCTTTCCGGCAGTTTCAAGGCTGTCAGTGAGACGTGCGTCCATGTCGTCCTTCACAACAAGTCTGTCAACGACCACTTCGATGTTGTGCTTGATATTTTTTGCAAGCTTTATCTTCTCGGAAAGATCGTACATGATACCGTCTATACGCACACGCACAAATCCCGACTTGCGCAGGGATTCCAGTTCTTTCGCGTATTCGCCCTTTCGCCCTCTTGCTATAGGCGCAAGCACCTGTATCTTGGTGCCGTTTCCGAGTTCTTTTATCTGATCGACTATCTGATCTACCGTCTGCTGGCTTATCTCCCTGCCGCACACAGGACAGTGCGGAACCCCGATACGGGCGTACAGAAGACGCAGATAGTCATATATCTCGGTGACTGTTCCGACCGTAGAACGCGGATTGTTCGAGGTAGTCTTCTGATCTATAGAGATCGCCGGCGAAAGCCCCTCTATGCTTTCAACATTAGGCTTTTCCATCTGCCCGAGAAACATTCTCGCATACGAAGAAAGACTCTCCATATATCGGCGCTGACCGTCGGCGTAGATCGTATCGAACGCGAGTGAGGATTTCCCCGACCCCGACAGTCCCGTGAACACAACGAGCTTGTCGCGCGGGATAGTTACATCTATGTTTTTGAGGTTGTGCTCTTTTGCACCTCTTATTACTATTTTATCGTTTGCCATAAAACAGCAGTCGCTTCGCTTGAGATCGGGGAAAACCTGTTGTGTCGGAAGTTTCTTTATTGACCTCATCCTGCGGCCTTTTGGAAACTTTCTGAACGGCATCGTGCCGTGAACAAAAGGTTTTCCCCAACCCCCTTTCCAAAAAACTTTACACATATTTTTAACGGATATGTGCTGTCAGAAAAACTGTATTGCGAAGAAACTTTACTTCCCTTCTTTCAATTCTTTTATCTTGTCGCGGAAGTAAGCCGCCTGCTCGAAGTCGAGCACCCTTGCCGCTTCTTTCATCATAGCCGTATATTGAGTTATCAGCTTGTCCTTATCTTTTGCGGTGAGTTTTGACTTCGGCTTCTTGCCTATCTTTTCATCCTTTGCGGAGATGTCGATGATGTCGCGGACTTCCTTGATTATCGTTTTCGGAACTATCCCGTGATCCGCGTTATACTTCATCTGTATCTCACGGCGGCGGTTAGTCTCGTTTATCGCATTCTCCATGCTTCCGGTAACAGTGTCGGCGTACATGATGACCTGACCTCCTGCGTTTCTCGCAGCTCGGCCTATCGTCTGTATAAGCGACGATTCGCTTCGCAGGAATCCTTCCTTGTCCGCATCAAGGATCGCCACAAGCGATACCTCCGGAATATCAAGTCCTTCACGCAGCAGATTAATCCCGACCAGAACGTCAAATTCTCCCAGACGCAGATCCCTCACTATCTCCATTCGCTCTATAGTATCAACATCGTGATGCATATAGCGCACTTTCAGTTCAAGCTTTTCGAGGTATTTTGTCAGATCCTCAGCCATTTTCTTCGTGAGAGTGGTTATGAGCACACGCTCGTTGCGTGAAATGCGAAGATTTATTTCCGAGACAAGATCTTCTATCTGACCGTCAGTCGGTTTTACGATGATCTCGGGATCCACAAGTCCCGTAGGACGTATTATCTGCTCGGCAATGACCGTGGCGTGCTCCTTTTCGAACGGACCCGGAGTCGCCGAAACATACACCGCCTGATTTATCTTTGAGTAGAATTCATCAAAATTCAGCGGTCTGTTGTCATAGGCAGACGGCAGACGGAACCCATATTCGATAAGGTTTTTCTTTCTTGCCGAATCACCCCCGAACATTCCCCTTACCTGCGGCAGCGTCACATGACTTTCATCTACCAGCAGCAGAAAATCCTTCGGAAAATGGTCTATCAGAGTTACAGGAGTGCTTCCGGGAGGTCTTCTCGCAAGAACACGGGAGTAGTTCTCGATACCCTTGCACGTTCCGATCTCACGGAGCATTTCCATATCATACTTAGTGCGTTCGGCTATGCGCTGAGCTTCTATCAGCTTATGCTCCGCCGTGAATTTCTCGACCTGCTGTTCCATTTCGGCTTCAATATCATTAAGCGCAGCTTCAAGCTTGTCCCGCCCGACGATATAATGAGATGCAGGAAATATCGCCGCGTGCAGCAGCTCCCTCTTCGCAATGCCGGTGACCACCTCAAATTCCGAAATGCGGTCTATCTCGTCACCGAAAAACTCGACACGAACAGCATTCTCCTGAGTCGCGCCTGCCGGGAATATCTCCACCGTATCGCCGCGTACACGGAATTTGTTACGTATGAAGTTCACATCGTTTCTCTCATACTGCATCTGTATCAGCCGCTTGACAAGCTCGTCGCGTCCGAGTTCCATGCCCTTGCGCAGAGAAACTGTGTTTGAGCGGTATTCCTCCGGGCTGCCAAGACTGTAGATGCATGAAACGGAGGACACAACGATAACATCGCGCCGCTCTGCGACCGAGAAAGTCGCAGAGTGACGCAGCCGGTCTATATCGTCGTTAATGGCGCTGTCCTTTTCGATGTATGAATCGGTAGAAGGGATATACGCTTCCGGCTGATAGTAGTCATAGTACGACACGAAATACTCCACGGCGTTATCCGGGAAAAATTCGCGGAACTCGCTGCAAAGCTGTGCCGCAAGTGTCTTGTTATGAGCAAGAACAAGCGTCGGGCGGTTGATGCGCTCGATGATATTCGCCATGGTAAAGGTCTTGCCGGAGCCGGTGACTCCGAGCAATACCTGTTCCTTCTCGCCGTTCTCTATTCCCTTTACCAGCTTGTCTATTGCCTCCGGCTGATCGCCGGTGGGCTTATATGGTGATCTCAGTACGAATCTGTCCAAATTATCTCCTCAGCAAGTCAAAATCCTCAGTCCTTGAATACCGCGCCCACGCTTGCGTTACGGACCATTCCGGCATAACGCTTCAGATAACCGTCAAGCGGCTTCGGCGGGAGTATTCCCTTTTCTTTTCTCTTTGCGATCTCGTCATCTGAAACGAGCAGCTCTATCTTTCTGTTCGGTATATCAATGTGTATCTTGTCGCCGTTCTCGATAAATGCGATAAGTCCGCCTTCGGCAGCCTCAGGCGAGATATGTCCGACAGAAGCACCTCTGCTTGCACCGCTGAAACGTCCGTCAGTTATGAGCGCAACGCTTCCGTCAAGTCCCTTGCCGGCGATAGCTGCCGTAGGCGAGAGCATTTCGGGCATTCCCGGTCCTCCCTTGGGTCCCTCATATCGGATAACAACAACATCTCCTGCTGAGATACCTCCGTTCAGGATAGCATCATAAGCTTCCTGCTCACCGTCGAATACCTTCGCGGTTCCGGTGAAATCCATCATCTCCGGCTTTACGGCGCCCTGCTTCACAACAGCGCCCTCCGGAGAGAGGTTGCCCTTGAGTATCGCAATACCGCCGTCAGCGCGTATGGGTGCATCTATCGGGTGGATAACAGTTCCGTCTGCCGACTTCGCCTTTGCGAGTCTTTCGCGCTGGGTACCGGTGACTGTCATTACATCAGGATAGATGAGATCTTTCTTTGCCAGCTCGTTAAGTATCGCCTGTATTCCGCCGACTTCGTTAAGATCCTCGATAAAGATGCTGCTTGCAGGGTTGAGCTTGGATATCTGGGGTATCTTTCTGCTCATGGCATCTATATCGTCTATGGTGATATCGACCTTTGCTTCATGCGCAATAGCGAGGAGGTGCAGCACGGTATTTGACGAAGCGCCTATTGCCATATCCGTTGCAAGCGCATTCAGCATATTTTCTCTGGTAAGGATATCGAGAACACGGATATTTTCCTTCACCAGTGCTACACTGCGTTCACCGGCTTCTTTCGCAAGTCTTCTTCTTGCAGAATTAACAGCCGGCTCGGTACCGTTGAACGGCAGAGCAAGTCCGACAGCCTCTGTCAGGCAGTTCATAGAATTCGCGGTGTACATTCCGGAGCATGAACCGCAGGTAGGACATGATTTGTTCTCGTATTCCATAAGCTGCTCGTCCGTGATCTTTCCGTCGGCGTACTGTCCGACGACCTCAAATGTTTCGGAAAGACCGATACGCTTTCCGAGGACATGACCCGAGCTCATGGGACCGCCGCTCACGAAAATGGACGGAAGGTTCATTCTTGCTGCCGCAAGTATCATTCCGGGAACTATCTTGTCGCAGTTCGGGATAAATACAACGCCGTCGATCGGGTGAGCGGTGAGCATTACCTCGATGCTGTCAGCAATGAGCTCACGGGACGCGAGCGAATATCTCATACCCTTGTGATTCATTGCAAGTCCGTCACAAACGCCGATGGTGTAAAATTCAAAAGGTACACCTCCGGCATTGCGTATCCCGTCCTTTACTGCCTGCGAAAGTTCGCCCAGATGCATATGTCCGGGAACATAGTCGCTCTTTGCGCATACTACCGCGATGAACGGCTTTTTTATCTCGCTGTCGGTAAGTCCGAGAGCCTTTAACAGCGAACGGTGAGGGAGTCTGCTCACTCCCTCTTTCATAAGATCACTTCTCATCATATTCTGTCCTTTCTTTTAACGGATCGGGGCTGCGCCTCAGCTCTTTCCGAATACGTTCTTGAGTATCCCACCCTCTGCGCTCTTTCCGAGCATGGCGGCACCGATGATACCGGCATCATTTCCGAGACTGCACACGCAGATCTCTGTGTTCTTGCTGCTGTTTTTGGAATAAATGCCCTCCGCCACAAGCTTCTTCAGCGGGATAAGAAGATTGTCACCCTCGTTGCACACACCGCCGCCTATGCAGAGGATATCCGGCTGGAATATATTAATAGTATTGGTGATACCGCAGGCGAGCGCCCTGATATACCTGTCAACGACCGCCTGACCGACATCGTCCATCATCTTTGCGGCATTGAACGCGGTCCGCGCACTTACTCTGCCGTCAGCCTCCACAAGCTGAGTAAGCTTGCTCTCCGGGTGCTGTTCGAGAGCTTCTCTTGTCATGCGGACAAGTCCGGTAGCCGAAGCGTAAGTCTCAAAGCAGCCCTTTCGTCCGCATGTACACTGATATCCGTCAATGACAATAACGGTATGTCCTATTTCGCCGCCGGCAAAGTTGGTTCCGGAAAAGATCTTCCCGTTTATGATTATTCCGGCTCCGACTCCGGTCCCAAGCGTTATCACGACAGCATTTTTCGCACCTTTTGCAGCACCGGCGAGAAATTCTCCGTAAGCTGCCGCATTTGCATCGTTGTCGATATATGTCTTCTTATCAAAAGCTTTCTCTATATCATCAAGCAGCGGAACATTGTTCCAGCCGAGATTGTTTGAATACTCCACAATGCCGGTATCCGAATTGCAGGTTCCCGGACAGCCGGCGCCTATCCAGCGGACGTCCTCCATGTCGATCTTTGCGTCATCTGCCGCAAGCTTAACCGTCTCGATGATATCCGCAAGCACCTCTTCATACGGGCGGACGCTTCCGGTCTTTATTTTGCCGCGTCCTACTATTTTATATGTCTCGTCAACAACGCCGGTTGATATATTTGTGCCGCCTATATCTATTCCTATATAGTATTTCATTATACCCCTCCTTCAGACTATATCCGTCAGGATAACTTCGCCGCTTCCTTCAAGATCATATTTTCCGTAACCTGCGGGAATAAAGCAGCTTTCTCCCTTTTTAAGCTCAATGTCCCCAAGTCTGAACTTTCCGTCAAGTACGAGCAGAGAATTGAATGAAGCATCAGTTGCTTCGAGCGCTGCATTTGTGTCGATATCAAGCTTGTTCACATTGAAGTATTCGCTGGTCGCAAGCAGAGTTTCTGCATACCCGTCCTTCTGTATCCTGCTTCCCTGCGGCTTTGTCGGACGAGTGGGAGGGATAAGCTTAGTCACTTCGCATGCCTTCTCGATATGGAGCTGGCGGGGCTTTCCGTCCGCGCCCACTCTGCCGTAGTCATATATTCTGTAAGTTGTATTTGAATTCTGCTGTATCTCGGCAATAAGAATGCCCTTTCCTATGGCGTGCAGGGTACCGGATTCGATGAAGAAAACATCTCCTTTATGTACCGGAACATTATTTGTTACCTCAAGCAATGTATTGTTTTTTATGCGCTCGGCAAATTCTTCACGTGTGATCTCATGCTTAAAGCCGTAGAGGAGCTCTGCGCCTTCCTCCGCATCTACAACATACCACATCTCGGTCTTGCCGTATTCGCCCTCAACGCGCAGAGCGTACTCGTTATTAGGGTGGACCTGTACAGACAGGTTATCCTTTGCGTCTATGAGCTTTATCAGAATGGGGAAATACTCAAAACGTCCGCAGTTCTTACCGAGAACTTTCTTTCCCTCTTTTTCTATATATTCCTCAAGAGTTTTTCCGGAATACTCTCCGTTCGCTATTATGCTTCTGCCGTCCTTATGGCAGGAAAGTTCCCAGCTCTCGGCAACTTTTTCTGCGTCTGATATCTTTCCGTATTCATCTCTGAGTCTTGTCCCACCCCAGATATAATCCTTGCAGGGTGCAATTAGCTTCATGGCATACATAGGCGTTTCCTCCTTAAAATGCATTGATGGAAATATTATAACACATTCAATTTAAAATGTAAAGGCTATACCGCACAAAGATTGTACGTGAATTGCGCCGTCAGACTTTTCGTCAGATTGTACAGAAATGACGCAGGCTTGCTGGCGCAAGTCAAGGAATTTCTGTGCAAGATGACGGAA
>ODAI012423854.1_pt1 | contig 15168 bp, 11 predicted proteins | sample 1539321 | NCBI WGS metagenome assembly ODAI01 (sample SAMN02144231, study PRJEB22623) | gut metagenome | biome: sheep rumen | host: Ovis aries | place: New Zealand
GGACTTTTCCGCACAGATTCCAGCCGTGCAGACGGGCAAGGCTGACATGGCCATGGGGGCTATCAGTACCACCGAGGAGCGGCAGAAGCAGGTGCTCTTCTCCGACGGCTATGTCGAGTCGCACATCATGCTGATTACGCGTAAGGGCGAGGCGGGGATACTCACCAACTCCTCGCAACCGACGGCTACGGAGACCGACGGCAGCGTCTGTTGACGGCGCGATGGCACCCTATCGCCCCATCACCGTGCGCATCACCCATAGCGAGCAGTCGCTTGTCACTGCACTCGACTTCATGGTGGAGCAGATGACTGCCACGCCGCTCAGCGACGCGCACCGCACCGAACTCTCCGGCCAGTGTCGCCAAGTGATAGAGGAGCCCACCAAGCGTGGCTTCCGTGTAAAATTACTGATATGATCATGAAAGAAGAAGTACAGAGAATCGACCTGAACGACTATGTTCAGACGGGCGAGGGCGGGACGGCCCTCACCTATAACCATAAGGACGGCAAGACGCTGGCCAAATTGTTTATGTCTACTGTCGCTGCCGATAATGCCGCCAGAGAATTTCGCATCAATCAGGTGGTCTATGAGAGCGGCCTGCCCACACCGAAGCCCATCCGGCTGATTACCGACGGCGAGCGCTTCGGGGCGGAGTATGAACTAATCAGCCCCAAGCGTTCGTTCACCCGCATCATCTCGCAGGAGCCCGACCAGCTGGTGCCCCTTTCGGAGCGCTTTGCCCGACTGGCTAAGCGCATACATCAGACACCTGCCGACACGACGCGACTGCCTGACATGCGGGAGCTGGTCGGCACGTGGATAGACCGGCTGGAGCAGTTTCCCGATGAACTCAAGTACCGTTTCCACCGTTTCATCGACACCGTGCCCTCCACGCCTACCTGTCTGCACGGCGATCTGCACATCGGCAACATTATCACCGACGGACAGCGAGACCTCTGGATCGACGTGGGCGACTTTGCATACGGAGTGCCCGAATGGGACCTCGGTATGATGTACTATTCGACGCACTTCCTCAGCCCTGAGCGGGCCGACGGCATCTTCCACCTCGACAACGACACGCTGCGAGCCCACTGGGATGCCTTCGCACCAGTCTATTATGGCACCGACTCTCGAGAAGTGCTGGATGCCGAAGTGAGGAAACTGCATCCCTACATCGCCGCGAAGTTGGCGTTTATTATCAGCAAGCTGAGCGACGGGAAGCATGCCTTCAACGGGCCGTTGCTGCAGATATTCGACAAATACTTACCAGAATAAAGTGAAGAATGAAAAGAGAAAAATTTGCTACCGCTATTGCTTTGTTTACGATGACGTTCTCCGCCCAAGTAGCCCACTCGCAGCGTGCCATTGCCTTCGACGGCATCGAGAATGCCCGCGACATGGGTACGCTCGTGACGCACGACGGGCAGGTGGTCCGTACGGGCATGCTCATCCGCAGTGGATGCTTGGCTAAAGCTACAGACAGCGACGTGGCTATGTTGAAAGAGAAGTATCAGCTGAGCAACGTGTTCGACTTCCGCTTCGAGGCTGAGGCCAATGCCGCACCTGACCGCATCATCGACGGCGTCAGCTATACTCATCTCTCCACACTCCCGAACGCACTCATCGAGGGCTTTGCCTCCTCTGGCCGCTCCGATACGGCTCAAGTAGACATGAAGAATATGGCGGCGGTGCTGATGAAATACGCCCTTGACCCCAAGGCGCAGACGATGGCCCGACAGCTATATCCCGCCATCGTGACCGACAGCCAGGCTCAGTGCTACTACGGTGAATTCCTGCGCGGCGTGCTCCGTGCCAAGGGTGGCGTGCTCTGGCACTGCTCACAGGGCAAGGACCGCGCCGGATGGGCATCGGCATTCCTCCTGGCGGCTCTCGGAGCCGACAGGGAGACCATCGTGGAGGACTTCGACCTCTCCAACCAGAGCTATGCCCGTGCCGTGGAGGCGATGACGGCAAAGGTGCGTGAGCAGGGTGGTGGCGATGAGGCCGTAGCTTTTATCCGCGCCATGATTGGCGTGAGCCGGGAGAATTTCGAGGCGACACTCGACATGATAGACCAGAAGTATGGCTCGCTGACTAATTATATCGAGAACCAGTTGGGCTTCTCGAAAGAGGAGCAACAGCAACTCAGAACGAAATACACAACAAACTGACAGGATATGGCCAACAAACCGTTAGACACCAGCCTCTTGGACCGCCTGGCTCGTGCTTCGCGCGACATGTCTACATCAAAGGCATCAACGACAGGTTGCGCACAATTTTCACGATTACGGGATTCAGCAATATCTTCGAGTTCGTTTAAGAATAGAATAGTTGAGGTCTGATGGAAAATAAGGTACAACTGGATCAGCACGGCGAGATGTTGATGTGCCAATTCCGCGAGTTGCGTCCTGAGTTGCAGGAGTTGGCCGAAGAAGCCTGCACACTACTGAGTCAGGCTCTGAAGGATCAGGGCATCTATGTCACAGCTTTCGAACATCGTGTGAAGACCGAGAAATCGCTGGCGGGGAAACTGGAGCTGAAAGGGAATAAATACAAGAGTATTGACGACATTACCGACCTCGTTGGCCTGCGCGTCATCACTTTCTATACCGACGAGGTGGATAAGGTGGCGGCCATCGCCAAGCAAATATTCGACATCGACTGGCAGGAGAGCGTCGATAAGCGCAAACTCCACCAGCTGGACTCCTTTGGCTATAATTCGCTGCACTATATCTGTCGACTCAAGGCGGAGAATGCTATCAACAAATCCAAAAACCCGCGCTTCGAGTTGCAGATGCGCACAGCCTTGCAGCATGTATGGTCTACTATCGAGCACGACACGGGCTACAAGGGCGATGTGAAGATTCCAGACGTGTATCTGCGGCAGTTTAACCGTCTGGCAGGCATGATGGAACTGATGGACGATGAGTTCAGCCGTCTGCGCACAGTGCTTACCGACTACCGACGCAAAACGCTGGCCTTGGTAAAGAGCGGCAGGCTCGACGACGTGTCGCTGTCGCGCGACACATTCCGCAACTACCTCGACCTGAAACCTTTCGACCGTCTGAACAAACGTATCGCTGCCGTCAACCAGGCCGAGATTTGGCCTGTCTCTGTGATGCCCTATCTGCCCGCGCTCGAGTCTTTCGGACTGGAGACCCTTGGCCAGGTGCAGCGCTTCATCGACGAGAATAGTGACGATGCCTACAAACTGGCACTTGCCCAACTCGCTATCACAGACCTTGACATCCTATCGTCGAATACAGCCCTGCAGTATCTCTGTCTGGTATATGTGTTGAAACATAATGGTGGGCGCGACGGTCTCAAGGCTCTCTACGACATCATCAACGGTGAGAGCGATTCCAATGGCATGCTGGCCGACCTGATGATGGAACAAGCCAAGACGCTGCCATTTATGCAAAAAAATGAAACAATTGAATAATGAAACGATGAAATATTGAGATTATGAACAAGAATGAGAAATTTGTTATCACCATCAACCGCGAAGTCGGTTCGGGTGGACGTACGGTAGGCCGCAAGCTGGCCGAGAAGTTAGGTGTGAAATACTGTGATAAGGCTGTTATTGACGGGCTGACCCATAAGTTCGGCCTCACACCTGAGCGCATCGAGGAAATCAAGGCGCAGAAGAAATCGTGGTGGAACGACATCAACAACTACTATCAGACGCTGGTCAACAGTGCTTCCCTGCCCATGGAGGCTGAAGTCAAGCTCGACAACGCCATCATGTTCGAGACCGAAAAACGCATCCTGCAGGAGCTGGCTGCTCAGACATCCTGTGTCGTGGCAGGCCGCACGGGCTTTATGGTGTTCCGTATGTGGCCCAACCATCTGAGCGTCTTCATCCAGGCATCGATGGAGCATCGTATCCAGCGCGTCATGCACCGTCAGAATGTCAGCGAAGAGGAAGCTCGTGACATCATTGAGAAGATGGATTCAAGCCGTGAGGCTTACATCAAGAAGTACGAGGACACCTCGCGCTACGACACCCGTAACTACCAGCTCGTCATCTCGATGGACGAGTTGAGCGAAGACGATGCTGCGGATATCATTTTAGACTATATCAACCGCACAAGCAAGTAATAACTCACAACGTACAACGAGACCGCTGCCAGTGGTCCGGCATGTTAATAGTCGTAGAGCTGGATGTGGAGAATCTTCCAATCTCCCACGCTGATACGGGCATGCCGGCCTTGGTGGTCTTGGTCGCCGTTGTGGCGGCGGACGTATTGCAGTCGGCCGTCGTCAGAGATAGCGACCTCATCGACGAAGCCGATGCCCAGGCGTGATCCTTTGAAGAGGTGAGAGGAATGCTTGTCTGAAGTGGCACCCGCTTCGGCGAAACCATCTTCGCCGAGGCGCTTTGCCTTTTCCTGCTGCTTCTCCGTCTTGGTCTTGAAGTCGACCACAACGCCAGAGCCTGCCAGCAAGTATTCGTTCTTGGCGAGTCGAATGAGGATGGCACCGCCCTCTAGCCATGTAGAACCGTCGGTGGCACGTGGGTCCCAGGGCAGGGTGAAATAGTGGCGGGCTGTGATGACACAATCGCCGTCGGTGATGATACGCTCTATATCCCCTTTGTCGAACAAAAGCCCCCAGGACATAGGCCACGAGATAGCAGACAGTTGTTTTAGGAGTTTATAAGCCTGCGTGACGGAAGTTGTTTCACGAGGAGTGGCCTCGTCGATGGCGAAGGGGGAGAATCCGAGAGCCTGGTGCTCACCGAAGGCATAGAGAGCGCGCACGCCACTGTTCTCGCAGCAACGGCTCTCGGGGATGAAGAGCCGGTTCTTCACTTTACCGCCTTGTGCTGTGCTGCGTTGGTCTTTCTTGGGCAGGTCCTGTGGTCGCTTGGGCATGGCATACTGTGCTGCCCAAGCCTTGAAGCCCGTATCGTAAATGTCGGGGGCCAGTAGATCGATGGAGGGTGCTCCGGTCTGCCAGAAATCGATGAGGTGTGCCAACGGCCCTGCAGAAGGATATTCGCCAGGCTTGCGTCCACGGCTATTCATGGCGGCGTTGACGTAGAGCGGCATGTTGTAGATGCGGCGTGCTGCCTGTGCGAGCTGCTCCACATAGCGGGCGTAGTGGTAGGCCATGAACTTCTCGTCGGCCTCGTCGCTGGTGCCGAAGACCTCAGCCCAAGTGCCTCGCCGGCTGATATTCAAGCGTTTCAGTAATTGCTCAGGCACGGGTTGGCGGTAGGCTTTCTCGGCCAGCGGTGAGTGGTCGCGGGCACTTTCAAGCATACCGACCTCATTCTCTATTTGTATCATGACGACAGTTCCAGAGTCGCGGTCTTCATCGGCCAAGTGCTGCATAAGTGCACTGAAGGCGCGGAGGTCGGCCTGCAGCACGTTATCGGAGAAGCAAGAGGCAATCTCAAGGGGCTTGCCGTTGCTGGTCATGGCACGGGGAAAGCGCTTGGTGTCTTGCTTGAACCAAAGGGGGGCATAGCAGCTCATGGAGTTCTTCCAGGCGCCGAACCATAGGAAGATGAGCTTCAGCTGATTCTCCCGTGCGCGCTGGATGGTGCGGTCGACGAGGGTGAAGTCGAAGCGGCCCTCCTCGGGCTCTATGAACTCCCAGTAGACTGGGGTGAGCACGGTGTTGAGCCCAAGGGCCTTCATGCGTGGCATCACCTGGTCAATATCCTCGATGCTGGTGACGGCGGAATTGCTCAGCTCACCGCCGAGGATGAGGCCGGAGGCTGTTGCGGCAGTCGTGGATGCCGACAGGGCTGCGGCCAAAAATAAGAGTATGGTCAATCGTTTCATTTCTCAGCAAACGTCCTGAAGTAGTCGAGACATACCTTGCGCCACTCGCGGGCATTCTCCAATTGGTGTTGCAAACGCTTGTCGACCTCCTGCCACCGTTGCTCGTCGATTTCTGGCTTCACCTGCTGCCAGATACGGCAGAAATCCTCCACCTCGCTGACGCCGCGGTTGTAGTGCATCTGCAGGTCTTCCCATAGCGTGTTGCCGTCCTTCATGCGGTAGTTCCAAGGCACGTGGTGGAACCAGAGCAGGTAGCGCTCGGGGCAGGTGTTCAGGTCGTCGTAGAGCGAGCAGAAGGGTTCGCGGTATTGTGAAGTGGCGTCAGAGCCAGTATGTGTACGGTCGAAGCCGATGCCCTTGGTGTCGGCCTTGTGGTAGTACACGGGACACCACTCGATTGGATAGCTGGCGATGAAGCCATCTGGTTCGGGACCGTAGTGGTGGTCGAACTTGAAGATATGGTGCAGTCCCAGCGGCATCATGTAGTCGACGCAGGCCTCGCGGGAACGGAGCATCATGCTAAGCAGCTGAGGACAGGGCTTCGCAAATGTCTGGGTGAGCCATTCCTGGGCTATCTCTTCCGACTTGAGGAATGGGTTCCATGCCAGACGTCCGAAAGCGTACCAGTTGGCCTGAGAGAAGTGATGACCGCACCAGTTGCGGTCGAGTCCGATATTGGCTACGCCGGCAATGCCCACGAGGCGCTCTGGACTGACAAAGCCGAAGAACTCACGCCACATAGGTGCGAGGTAGACCAGGTGGCGCGACTGCCCGAGATACTCTTGGGTGATCTGCAGCTCGGCCATCTGCTGCGTCTGCTTCATATTGTCGAAGATGGGTGCGTAAGGCTCACGGGGCTGGAAGTCGAGCGGGCCGTTCTTCGACTGCAGGATGACGTTGGGACGGAACTTGCCGTCGAGTTCGCGGAATTCGGAGACGGCCTGCTTGACGCGGTCTTCACCCTTGTGCTTGGCACCATAGACGAAAGAGCGCCACATGACGATGCCACCGAAGGGCTGCAGGGCATCGGCCAGCATATTGGCACCGTCGGCATGGGTTCGGTTGTAGTCGAAGGGGCCTGGCTGCCCTTCACTATTGGCTTTCACCAGGAAGCCTCCGAAGTCGGGAATCAGCTTGTATATCTCGCGAGCCTTGGCCTTCCACCAGGCCTTCACTCGAGGGTTTAGAGGATCGGCAGTCTTGAGCTTGCCGAGGGCCATGGGTGAGGCAAAATTGACGGAGAGGTAGACTCGGATGCCGTAGGGTCGCAGGATGTCGGCTATCTCTTTGACCTTATTAATATAAGGTGCAGAAAGAACCCTGGGCGATGCATTGACATTGTTGAGCACGGTGCCGTTGATGCCAATAGAAGCATTGGCGCGTGCATAGGCCCGGATGAGTGCGGCGTCGAAGGCCTTGGGCTTATCGCCGTCAAGATCCCAGAAAATGCTGCGTCCGGCATAGCCGCGCTCGATAGTGCCGTCGAGGTTGTCCCAATGGTTGAGGATGCGCAGGTGCCAATAGGGCTTGGATGCCCCTTTCTCACCGCGAAGCATGGCATAGGCACCGTAGAGCAAACCCAGTTCGTTCTTTGCCTTGATGGTGTTACCCTCGATACTGTAGCCGTCGTCGGGCACTGATGCATCGATGACGAGGTTCACCTCGCCTCCGGGGAAGTAATTTCGGAGTTCCTCTGCAGCCAGACAATCGGGGCCGTTGACCTTGGCCGTTTTGAGTGTGTCATACCTGAGCCAGAGTCGGCTGCCGTCCTCTGCCTGCATTGCCAACGTGGCGATGAGTGCCACTGTGAAAATGAAAAATCTCTTTATCATGAGTTGATAATTATTGGTTTTTGGTGGCAAAGTTAAGAAAAAAAACGGAATCGTATGCAATTTATTCTTAAATAATTCCTAAATTATTTGTAAGTTTCTTCTACTTTGATTATCTTTGCAGAAAATTAACCCATAAAAAAGTTTTGATTATGACACTGATTATCGTTTTAGTCGTTGTTGCCATCCTCGTGATTGGATGCATCAGCATTTACAACAATCTCGTCAAACTGAGGAACAACCGCGAGAATGCCTTTGCCAATATCGACGTGCAGTTGAAGCAGCGTCACGACTTGATACCGCAGCTTGTGGCCACCGTGAAGGGCTATGCCCAGCACGAGAAGGAACTGCTGGAGCGCGTCACACAGGCTCGTGCGGCAGCCATGAATGCTACGAGCATCAACGACAAGATACAGGCCGAGAACGCCCTGTCGAGTGCGCTGGCTGGCCTGAAGGTGTCGGTGGAGGCTTACCCGGAACTGAAGGCCAACCAGAATTTCCTGCAGCTGCAGACGGAGATTGCCGACATTGAGAACAAGATAGCCGCTACGCGCCGTTACTTCAATACTGCTACCCGCGAGCTTAATAACGCCGTGCAGACCTTCCCTTCGAACATCTTTGCCAATATGTTCGGCTTCAAGAAGGAACCCATGTTTGAGATTCCGCAGGAAGAGCGTGCCGCTGTAGAGAAAGCGCCTGAAATCAAATTCTAACGGCAGATGAAATACGTAGGCATACAGAGCCAGATTCGAAGCAACAATCGTAAGAGTGCGCTGCTGCTCATCGCTTTCCCGGCCATCCTGCTGGGGATGATGTGGGTATTCCTGGCAGCGCTCAACTATTTTACTACGGGCTATTACGACCAGGCTGGCTACTTTGTCAACCAGTTGGATGCCGACACGGTGAACCTGTCGTTCTCGAAGATAGCACCGTGGGTGGCCATCGGCGTGGTCGTCTGGTTCGTGATTGCCTATTTTAGCAATACCAAGATGATTCAGCACGCCACGGGTGCCCAGCCGCTGATGCGCAGGGAGAACCCGAGGGTGTACAACATCGTTGAGAACCTCTGTATGGCCGGAGGCATGGAAATGCCGAAGGTGAACGTAGTGGACGATCCGCAGCTGAATGCCTTTGCCAGCGGCATTGACAAGAACTCTTATACCGTGACCGTCACCACAGGCCTGCTGGACCGCTTGAACGACGATGAACTGGCTGGCGTGATTGGCCACGAGCTGACTCATATTCGCAACCGCGACACGAGGCTCCTCATCACGAGCATCATCTTCGTGGGCATCATCTCGACGGTGTTTACACTGGTGGTGAGGATGATCTATAACCGTATGTGGTTCGGAGGCTTCAGCAGTAGCAGCGACCGTAACGAGCGGGGTGGAGGACTCTCGACGACAGCCATCCTGATCATCGGTGCCGTCTGTGCCGGCATCGCCTACCTCTTCACCATGCTCACGCGCTTTGCCATCTCCCGCAAACGTGAGTTCATGGCTGATGCGGGAGGGGCAGAACTCTGTGGCAACCCGTTGGCTCTGGCCTCTGCCCTGCGGAAGATATCGGCCAATCCAGGACTGGGTGACGTGGAGCGTGAGGATATCGCACAGATGTATATCATTCACCCCAAACAGATGGCCCAAGGCCTGATGCAGTTCGTCAGTGGTCTCTTTGCCACCCATCCCAGTACGGAGGAGCGTATCAGGATATTGGAACAGTTCTGATGAGTGAATAGTGATTAGTGAATAGTGAATAGTGATGAGATTATATAATGTAATGAGGCATAGTAAAATGATGGTGATAGCGAGAGTGGTAGTGATACTATTCACTATTCACTATTCTTGCGTCCCTTCAGTAGCAAGCGAGCAAAGCTCGAGCGCACTATTCACTGCTTTTGCCCAGAAAGTGGGTAGTTTTACGGTGGGCGAGAAGACATTCCTGCTCAACGGCAAGCCTTTTGTGGTGAAGGCCGCAGAAGTACACTATCCTCGCATACCCCAGCCCTATTGGGAGCACCGCATCAAGATGTGCAAGGCCTTGGGTATGAACACGTTGTGCATCTACGTATTTTGGAATTTCCATGAGCAGCAGCAAGACCACTTCACATTTGAGGGACAGGCCGATGTGGCTGCTTTCTGTCGCTTGGCGCAGAAACATGGTATGTATGTCATCGTGCGTCCCGGTCCCTACGTCTGTGCAGAATGGGAAATGGGAGGACTGCCCTGGTGGCTGCTGAAGAAGAAAGACATACGGCTTCGTGAGCGTGACCCCTTCTTTATGGAACGCGTGAAAAAGTTCGAGCAGAAAGTGGGAGAACAGCTGGCACCGCTGACCATCCAGCGTGGTGGCCCCATCATCATGATGCAGGTGGAGAACGAGTACGGTTCCTATGGAGAGGATAAACCCTACGTTTCGGAGATTCGCGACTGTCTGCGTTCCATCTACGGTGACGAGCTGGTACTCTTCCAGTGTGACTGGGCGAGTAACTTCACCAAGAACGGTCTCGACGACCTGACGTGGACGATGAATTTCGGTACGGGAGCCAATATTGATGAGCAGTTTAAAAGGCTGGGAGAGTTGCGCCCCAATGCCCCGAAGATGTGTTCGGAATTCTGGAGCGGATGGTTCGACAAATGGGGTGCCCAGCACGAGACGAGGCCTGCCAAGGCGATGGTGGATGGTATGGATGAGATGCTCTCGAAAGGTATCAGTTTCTCGCTCTATATGACCCACGGAGGTACATCCTTCGGCCATTGGGCAGGTGCCAATAGTCCCGGCTTCGCCCCCGATGTGACGAGCTATGACTACGATGCTCCCATCAACGAATACGGTCAAGCCACACCGAAATACCACGAGCTGCGCGCGATGATGCAGAAGTATTCTGACACGAAGTTGCCTGCTGTACCCAAACCCGCGGCAGCGCTCATCAGCATACCAAAGTTCGAACTGAAGGAGTTTGCCTCGATGCTTATTGGCGAAGACCCGGACCTGAAGATCCCAGTACGCAGCGGACAGCTGATGACCTTCGAGGAAATGGATATGGGGTGGGGTACGATGCTCTACACCACCTCTTTGCCGGAAATCAGTGTGAAGAGCGTGCTGACAGCCGACTGTCACGATTATGCACAAGTGTTCATCAACGGCAAGTTCATCGGCAAGATAGACCGTGTGCTGGGCGAGAAGAGCCTGCTGCTGCCCCCCGTCAAGAAGGGTGACCGGCTCGACATCCTCGTAGAGGCCATGGGACGCATCAACTTCGGGCGCGCCATCAAGGACTTCAAGGGAATTGTGGGTGACGTGACCATCAGGGCAGACATCGACAATGCGGAGGTAACCTGGCGACCCCGTCAGTGGACACAGTATGCAATGACTGACGATTACCGCAAGGCCACCAATGCTCTCAGTCTGACCAAGGGAGGCGACCCCATTCTGAAGGAACAGAATGACCTGACTACACGTCGCGGATACTATCGCGGCACATTCCATCTGAAAAAAGTTGGCGACACCTTCCTCAACTTCGAGACGTGGGGTAAAGGACAGGTGTGGGTGAACGGCTATGCCCTGGGACGCATCTGGTCGATAGGTCCCCAGCAGACGCTCTATGTTCCAGGCTGTTGGCTGAAGAAAGGCCAGAACGAGATTATCGTGCTGGATGTGGTAGGACCTCGCGAGACCGTAGTATGGGGACAAACAGAACCCGAACTCAACAAGTTGCAGTTGGAGAAGCCTCTTAAGCACGACGACCCATCCAACAAGCCCTCACTGACGAGCATGGAGCCCATTGCCAAGGGACAGATGCAAGGTGGCAACGGCTGGCAGACCATCCGGCTGGGAGTTCCCCGCAAGGGTCGCTACGTGGCCATCGAATGTCTGTCGACTCAGAAGGAAGGCGATCGTGCTGCCATCGCGGAGATCTATCTGCAGGGCCCCGACGGGAAACGCATCAGTCGCGAGCCCTGGACCACGAAATACGCCAGCACGGAAGAACTCAATGGCAATCATACAGGCGACAAAGTGTTTGACCTGCAAGAGTCCACCTACTGGCAAACGGAGAAACGGGCCTCCATGCCCTATCTACTGGTGATCGACCTCGGTGCAGAACAGACGGTCACCGCTCTCGAATACCTGCCACGTGCTGAGCAGGGTGCTCCAGGAAACATTAAGGACTATAGACTCTATCTCTGGTAGAAAATGAAAAAAAACATCCTCTCCATAGCGCTGGTAGTAATCACCCTTCTGACGGCCGTATCGTGCCAGGACCGTCAGATGCGTGAACTCAGGTCTGGCAAGGCCGACAGCCTGATCTTCGACGTCGGCGTACAGAAAGACTATGAGCGCATGCGACAGCTGGCCGACAGCTTTGAACTGACAGGCGACCTCTCGCAGTTGGGTGCCAACCGTTGGCGAGGGGTGTCCTACTATCGTCAGGGACAGTATCGTATGGCTGAAATCTGCTATCGTAAGGCTCTGGAATGCGACATCCTTGACGAGCAAGACCAGGTGAGCTATAACAAGTCGGCACGCAGACTGTCGGAGCTGCTGCTCGTCAGGGGCGACTATGAAGGATCGCTGCGCGTGGCCATGCCTGCCGTGCAGAAGATGGAAGAGTCGGGCATCGGATCCGACATCGACTATGCCATCCTGCTCAACAACATCGGCTGCTGCCAGCTCAACCTGGGGCGCGACGAGGAGGCCAACAAGAGTTTCCTCACGGCCCGGGGCCATTATGCCGCACGCTGGCAGACCGACAGTACGAGCCGCGGTTTCCAGGAGGCCGTCATCGGAACCGTATACACCAGTCAGGCCTATATCAACATGCGCCGCTATGCCGAGTCCATCTATTGGATTGACCGTACGGAGATGCTCTTAGGCATGTACCGTCAGCGACCCGATGCCCGGTCGGAATACTTCGACGAATACCAGGGACGCATCGAGATTATGCGTGCCGTGGCTAACCAGGGACTCGGTAAGGCCGACGAGGCGGCCGAGGCCTATAAGCGATTCTTGGAAACAGACTACTCCAAGACCGGTCCGGGACGTATCAACGCCAACGAATACTTGGTGGTGGCCGGGCGATACAGGGAAGCCGCCGACAACTACCGCTACCTCGACAAGACCCTCAACGACTGGGGCATGGCCGTGTCGCTCGACAATATCCAGCTCTACCTGCTGCCCAAGTACCAGGCCAATGCCAAGGCCGGACGGCGCGACTCGGCCGTGGTGGCAGGAACGAAGCTGCTGGCCATACTCGACTCGGCCATCACGGAGAAGAAGAACAGCGAGACCGCCGAGCTGGCCACCCTCTACAACACCCAGCAGAAGGAGGCCGAGATAGCCGAGCAGAAGGCTAACCTCACCCGCCTGCAGTTTATCGCCGTCGGAGTAGCGCTGCTGATCATCATTGTGTTTCTCTCTATCTTCATCTACCATCGTCACAGGGCAGCAAAGAAACTTCAGCATGCCCATGAGCGTCTGGAGGTGGCTCACGAGAAACTGCAGCACGCCTACGACCGTCTGGAAGAGACCACCAAGGCCAAGGAGCGCATCGAGTCTGAGTTGCGTATTGCCCGCGACATCCAGATGTCGATGGTTCCCAATGTCTTCCCTGAGCGTGAAGGACTCGATATCTACGCTACGGTCACACCTGCCAAGGAGGTGGGCGGCGACCTCTATGGCTATCTGCTATTGGGCGACGAACTCTACTTCTGTGTGGGTGATGTCAGCGGCAAGGGTGTGCCAGCCTCACTCTTTATGGCCCAGGCCACCCGGCTCTTCCGTACGTTGGCTACTCAGCACATGATGCCTGCCGAGATTGCTACCCGCATGAATGATGCCCTCACGGAAGACAATGAGCAGGGCATGTTTGTCACGCTGTTCATCGGACTTGTGGATCTTACCAACGGCACCATGAACTTCTGCAATGCAGGCCACAATCCTCCTGTGATAGGCAATGGCGAGCGCTATGAGTTCCTCGAAATGGAGTCGAATGCGCCTATTGGCCTGTGGCCGGGCATTGATTTCGAGGGTGAAAAGAAGGATGGCCTGAAGGGTTCCTCGCTACTCATCTATAGCGATGGTCTCAACGAGGCCGAGAACAAGGCTCAGGAGCAGTTTGGCGACGACCGTATTCTTGAGGTGCTGAGGCAGACGGGAAACAAATCAGCCAAGGAAGTGATCAGTACCTTGGCCATCGAGGTGGAGAAACACCGCAACGGGGCTGAACCGAACGACGACCTCACCATGATGTGTCTCCGTGTAGGATGATGCCGCCGTTAGGCTGGATGGTGACCTTCGCCTGTCCTTTCTTGTCGAGCTTGAGGGTGGTGAGTGTGGGCTCACCCTTCTTCGAATCGACATAGTATTGCAGCTTCTGTCCGGGTTGGAACATCGGGAGTTGGAGTGTCAGCGTCAGCCGCTCCTTCTGGGCGTTGAGGCCTGCCACATACCATACACCGTTGGTACTCTTGCGAGCCAGCACCACGAACTTGCCTGGGTAGCCGTCGACGAAGCGTGTCTCCTCCCAAGTGGTGGGCAGCTGGCGCAGGAAGTCCATCTCAAACTGTGGCAATTCTTGGAGGTTGTTGGGCTGCATGGCTACGCACTGTACGGAGGTCTGCATCGTGATGCCCGAGGCCAGTTCGAAGATGTCGGTGGTCTTGCGGGTGTGACGGCTCTTATTGTCTTTCGAGAGGTACTTGTTCATGATGATGCCTCCCCAGTCCATCGAGGCCGTAGTGTTGCGGCAGAAGGGGTGGAGTGTCAGGTCGAAGGGCTGACGGATGGCAGCCTCCTCGTTGAAGAACACATTCTCGGATGCCAGCACCGCCTCGGATGCCACGAAGTTTGGATACATCTTCTCCCATCCGCGGGGGATAGTACAGCCGTGGAACACTACCTGCAGTCCGTAGCGGTTGGCATCGCTGAGGATGTCCTCATAGAGGCGCATCGTCTCCTGTTTGTCGCCGCCAAAGAAGTCTACCTTGATGCCCTTGACTCCTATCGACTGCAGCCAAGCCATCTCCCTTTCACGTGCGATGGCGGTGTTCATGCAGTCGCGAGGGCCCTGAGGCGCATCGTTGGCGAAGCCGTTGCTGTTATACCATAATAATAGGTGTACGCCCTTCGACTGGGCATATTTCGACAGTTCGGCGATACGGTCACGGCCTATCTGAGTGTCCCACCAGTTGTCTACAAGGCAGTATTCGAATCCCATCTCCGAGGCCAGGTCTATGAACCTCACTTGGTCGTCGTAGTTGATACTCTTGTCCTGCCAGATGAGCCAGCTCCAGGTGTAACGTCCTGGTTCGTAGCCGGTGGAAGGCTGGTAGAGAGGCTCTACGAGGTCGTAGCTGATGGTGGTCTCCACGATATCCTTGAGTCCGCCGATGGTGATGGTGCGCCAGGGTGTCTTGCCTGGCAGAGGAATGGCAGCGAAGTCGGAGCCGAAGCCGTTGTTCTCGCCGCGGTCTGGATAGGCGATGGTGTAGCCGGTGCCTGTCTGGTAGTCGGAGAGATGGGAGCCGCAGTAGCTAGAGCCTAC
>ODAI012951263.1_pt1 | contig 15168 bp, 1 predicted proteins | sample 1539321 | NCBI WGS metagenome assembly ODAI01 (sample SAMN02144231, study PRJEB22623) | gut metagenome | biome: sheep rumen | host: Ovis aries | place: New Zealand
AATTTTTATAAAATAAAATAAAAAAATAGATACGGGGGGGGTTGGGGGGTGGGGGATGGGGGTTGGGGGTTGGGGGTTGGGGGATGGGCCCCACCCCCAAACCCCCAATCCCCAATCCCCAATCCCCAATCCCCAATCCCCAATCCCCATATTATTTAATTTAATTATATAAGATTTTTAAACATCTAATTAATATTAAAATAGTTAAGTTAAAAAGTAATTTATGAATAAGATATTTAAACCAAATCTTCAATTGTATAAAACTTATTAATATAATAAAAAATAAATTAAAGAACTTATAATTAAAAATTCAAATTATCTAAATTTTCATCATCTTCATCATCATCATCTTTCACTTTTTTATAATAATCATCTTCTTCCTCTTCTTCTTCTTCATTTGGCTCATTTTCAGGATTTTGCATTTCTTTTTCTTTATCCTTATTTTCTGCATTCTTTTCATCTTCTCTTCTTTTCAATTCTTTTTGTACATCTAGAAAATAAATATCATCAAAATCTTCCCCAATTAATTCATTAAGACTATATATTTGGTTCAATTGTATATTTAATTTTTTAATTTGTCTTAATTCCTCTCTAAATTCTTTTGTATTATATATATTTTTTTTCCATAGATCAGGAATATCAATATAATTAATGATATTGTTTAAATTATTTTTAATTTTATTTTCTTTATTTTTTTCTTCCGATAAAAACGAAGAAATAAATAAACGAATAGAATAAGTAAAAATATATTTAGTAATTAAATGATTTTCATTAAAATATTTATTAATTTCATCAATTTTATCTTTGGGAAGTTTAACTTTAATTTCAAGAAGTCCTTTGCTTAACATTGGAAAAGCTAACATTAAATAATATTCAAATAAATCTTTTAATTTGCATAGTGTTAAATCACTTTCTTTAAATAATCCCTTAAAATTATCTGATATATCTTTAAATAATAAGGAGCAATCATAAATTGTACTTTTTTCGTTTATTTTGCAATTTTCATCATTTTTGATATGATTTAATTGAATAATTAAATTTTTAAAATCTCCCAATATTATATTGGCATTACTTTTATTTTCCTGATAAAAATCATATAATAATAATTTTTCTTTTGGTGTTGATTCTTCATTTCCATAATTAATATAAAATTTTTGTAATATATCTATATTATCAAAAAATAAATCTTCATTTTTATAAATAAATTTGTTAATATTTTTATTGAATAATTTTTTATTTTTTAATAAAATATCAGTCATTTTTTCTTCAATTTTTTTAAAATCAATATCAAAATGAGTATAGTCCTCATGATTTCTCTTGTTGCTAATTAAAACTTTTCTAAAAGAATTATCAAATATAATATTAATAAGAGAGAAATTCTTATTAAGTTTAAATGAAAATATTTCATTGTCTTTAATATTCTGAATATTTACTTTTTTTTTAGAGCTTTCATCAAATTTTTCTTGTTCTATTTTTATTTCTATTAAATCGCTGATTTCATTATTTTGCTCTTTAATGAAATTTTGATATATATCAATATAACTTTTTCCAATCTCATTTCCATCATCAATAAAAAACTCATATAATTTGCTTTTATTTGAGAGTTGTAATTTTTTTCCTTCCTCTGTCGTCAATTCTAAATTATTATAATATTTAATAAATTCATCAATTTGTTTATTATTATATAGATAAATTTCGTCATCACATAAAATTTCTTTTTCAGCTTCTTCTCTTTTTTTATTTAGTGTATATTTTTCTCTAAATAAATTTAATGTATTATTAAATAAAGATAATTTATCTAAATTATTATTTTTATTTTTATCAGATAAATATTTTGTTAAAACAGGATATTTAATATTATCAATACTTTGTCGGAATTTTTTTAGTAAAACATCTTCATTTAAATAATTTGAATAATAAAAGTATTTGTAAAAAGGATATTGCTCACAATCTTCATATAATTCTTTTAAAAGATTGATTGGTAATAATTTATCATCTTTATTTGGATTTTTTAATTTTTTGTATATTTTATCTTCTTCTGAAAATATTTTTATTTTTTCAGAAATAAATTTTTCAACTTTTTCTTCAAGCTTTATCAGTTCATCATAATCATTAATTTCCTTTGTTCCTTTCAATATCTCAAATAAGCCACAAAATATATAATCCATGAATGCCTCTATATCATTTATATTATATTTATTTAACTCATTATTCAACAATTCCCAACAATTTGTTAGCATTTCCATCCAGCTTATTTTTCCTTCAGGCAAATATATATCTATTTTTTTATTATCAGTAAATACTCTTGCGAAAAATAGATGAGAATATAATATAAAATTTAATAGTCTATAGGAAACTTGGCTTAAATTTCTTATTACTTTATTATTTCTTTTTAAATGCAATAATTTAATTTTTGTTATTCCTTTTTCTGATTTAAATTCCTCTCTAACAAATTTATTTACAAATTGTTCTTTGGTTAAATAATTAATTCTTTCTTCATATCTACTCAAAAAATCATTTTTATTATTTTCAAAATCTTTTTCATCTTTAAAAATTCTGAAATAAGTATCAGATTTAACTGGTTTTAATTTTATAAAAAAAGGAATAAATGATTCGTTTTTCCATAATATTTTTCCACATTCCTTGCAATTTATAGTTGTTTTATTTTCACATAATATATTATCATTATGATAATATCCTTTTCCATTGCAAAGACACACATAACACCCTTTTTTTTCATTTTCTCCTGAAAAATGGTCTTCTATTTTTGATAATAAATTATAAATATTTTTTTCCTCAATATCATTTCCTGGGAAATAAGAACTATTAATATTATCTAAATTTGTTTTTGATTGATTATATAGTTTATAATAAATATTTGATTTACTATTTTTATTTAATTGAGAAAATACTTCATTTAAAAAATATCGATAGGATTTTAATAATATTTTTAAATCTTTAAATTCAATTTTAAATTCATCTTTTATTTCATCGAAATATTCTTCTGAGTAAAAAAATTGCAAAGCTCTACTAATTTTATCATAATCATGATTATAATCTTTAAAAAGAGGAACTATAACATTTTTATAAAAATTCAAATAAATTTTTTTTTCTTTAGAATTATCTTGATTAAAATAAAATGGAATTATATTTGAAGTCGAAAAAAAGAAAATATCAATACCTATATTTAAATCAAATTCTTTATAATTTACTTCTTCAAAATCTTTTTGTTTGTATTTATCAACTATTTTACAAAAAGTTTCATAATTTTTATTTTCATAAAGTGTATTCGAATTCTGATAATTAAAAATATTATTTTCTTTTATTGTTATAAATTCATTGAAATCATACTCTTTAAGCTTAAATTTAATAATTGTTTCATTTCTTAAAAATATTTCAAATTGTTCATCATTTAAAAAATATATGATTTTATATATATATAATTTTATGGTTTTTCCAATTAATTTGTCTTTTGCTTTTGAATTTAAATCAATATTTTTTATTGCCTCAATTATTTTTGAAGAATTTTTCATATTTGTATAATAGCCATTTTTCATCATTGAAATAAATGTATAACAAAAAGATTTAATATATGCGATACAAAATAATTTAACCATATTTTGATTATTTCTATTTTTTATTTTTTCTTTATTATTAAGATAATGTTTTAAGTATTCAATAGCTTTCATAAAAAGGTCTAAAGGCTGTTCTTCTAATAATATTTTTGGTTTTTCTTTAAAAATATTATTTAAATAAACATGTGAATTTTTTTCAAAAAAATAAATTAATGTTTCAGAAAGAGCTAAATAATTATTTTCACTTTCATCTTTCAAAACATTTTCTATTATTTTTCCTATTTCACTTTTATCGTTTAATAAATTTATAATTGTGTTTAAATATTTATCTTTCACTGGAATTATCAAAAGTTTAAATAAAATTTGCAATATATCTCCTGAGCTTCTTATTGTTTCATTATACTTTATAATGTGCTCAAAAATTGTTGCTCTATAATTAGTATCAGAAACTTTTTTAATTTCATTTAAAAATATTCTTTTTAAAACTGTATAATATTCTTTACTTTCATCAATCTTTATCTTTTTTAATAAATTGAAAAATTTTATAAATGATTCTGATAATTTCAAATATTTATTTTCATTAGAAGATTGGATTATTTCATTACTTTCAATAATATTTTTTATAATATCATTAAATTTTGAATTTAAATTCTTATTATTTTTGCGTTCTTTTGGTGGTAAAGTGTCATATATATCAATAATTGTATCTAGTATAAATACTTCATTTAAGTATAAAGATAAATTATCATTTAAATATTGAATTAATTTAAGTGACTTTTTTAAAGAGTAGAAATAATTGGAATTACTTAGTTGAATATTAATTTGTATTATGCTCAAACATATTGAAGCCAGCATTATATAGAAACATTCATTTACTTCTGTTGTATGCTTAGGATTTCTTGTCTCTTCAGTTATATATTTAATTTTTCCAGAATTAATTATTTTTTCTATTTTTTGAATCAATTCTTCCTCTTTTTGGAAATTATTTTTTAAATAGCAATATATATTTAATAAAAGTAAAATATTATCTTTATTTGATTCTAGCCAAATAACTTGTAATAAAAATATTTTAACTTTATTTCCTTCATTTTCTTGAAATATTTTATATTTCTGATTAATTCTTAATGCTAAAATTAAATTAATAAAATTATGATAAGTTTCTTCACTCAATTTCATTTCTTTTGAATATTTCAATAAAAAATATGTTATATAATCTTTTAAAATTAGTTTAAAATCTATTTTATCTTGGTTGATAATATTAAATATATTTTTATATCCTTTAATTTCTTGATATAAAGAATTTAATAAATTAGTTTCTTTTTTGTGAAATTTTCTTTCAATTTCATTAACATCCCCTTTAATAAATTTTCTTAATTTATTCTCATTCTGTATATAATCTCCAGAAATATTATTTGAAATAAAGCCAGATAAATATTCATAAAATTGATAAAAACCAGGAATAAAATAATTAGTATTAAATTTAGGCTTTAATTCCTTTTTAGTATTAATATCTATTTCTTCTAATATATTTTCTTTTATTTCATTTAATATTTCTTTTTTCAATAAATTTTCTTTTTTTGAATTTAATATCATTAATGTTGTTAAGAAATTATTATCTTCTAAAATTTCAAAAATGCTTGATAATATATTCTCAAATATTTCATCTGAAATATAATTTTTCATAATAGAAACAATATCTATACTATTTTTTTTAACATATTTATCTTTATATATTTTTGTAACTATATCTTTTCCACATCCTAATACAAAAGATTTGGCTTTTTCTATTATATTATTCATAAAAGTTCTCTCCTTAAATCTGAATGTTTCTTCTATATTTTTGGATAATTTTTCATTAATTTCTTCATTGAAATTCATATATACATCTCCATATTCATTATTTTTTTGAGTATTTTTATAAAGGAAACTTCTTAAAACTTTAAAAAATATATCTTCTAGGTCGTTATTTTCTTCCAATGTATTTTTAACTGGCTTTTTAAGGATGTCATCTAAAGAAATATTTTCTCCTTTTAAATTATCAATAAACAATTGTTCAATATTTGGATAAATATCAAAAATGTTTGATATTCTAAATGATTTTTGAGCTTCTTTTAAAAATATTTTTTTTTCATTACTCTTATTATCCACCTCTTTAATATTTCTTCTTACATGAATAATAAGAATAAATTTATAGAATTTAAATTCTTCACAGGAAAAATTATTATCTATAAAGGAAACAACGAATTTTAATTTATCTGACTGAGAAACGTCAAATTGTAAGAAAATATATTTATTCTTATTTTTTGATTTATTTACTCTTATTTTTTCTTCTATTAAATTATATAAATTTTTTTCACTTTGAATTTCTGAAATCATTTGAGAACTTGAAAGTTCAACTCCTTCAATAGAAATATTTGAAAAACTGAATGTATAAATTATTGAAATTTTATAATCATTTTTTTCATTCATTTCTAAATAATCAGTCAATTTATAATAATGTCTGTTTTTAAAGTAAGCAATTTTAACAGGATTTTCATCAGGTAAATTAATAATTATATCTTGTGGTAATAATTTTGATATTTTATCACATATTTTTCTTTTTATTTCATCTTTATTACCGATTCTTTCATTTTTTGAATCATTATCACTCTCAGATAAGCTAAATATTAAACCTTGAATATCTTGCTTTTTACATCCGATTAACAAGCTTTTTAAATCATAATTTATATTACGAATATTTTCTACATTATCAAGAATATTTTTGAAATTCAAATCATTTGCCCAAATTTCTTCAAATAAATTTCTTTGACTACGGCTCATTAATTTATCAATGGAAATAATTATTTTTTCAAATCTATTCAAAAAAGGTGGTTCTTCTTTCATCATAAATTTTTTATCTACCATCACAATGCATTTAAATAATTCATCAACCAAAATTAATTGCTCACTATAATTTCCATGGCATATTCTTGCATAATTTTTTTCATTATTGACTGTATAATTCATATTAAAAAAGTCAAATAAAAATGCATAAATTTGGTCTAAATTTTGTAAAATAATTATATCGTTTTTAGAAGCGTGATTTTGAATTATATCTAACATCTTAAATTGATATTCACTATTGTTGTCATTAATAAAAGGACTACCTTCATACAATTTAATATCATCTTCTTTAATATTTAATTTTTTTGCAATGCTTTGTTTAATCAAGGGTGCTAATGTAGGTTTTATCTCTAACATACAATATCGACAATTTTTATCTTTAAGATTATCAACAATATTTGCCAATATATCATAATTTGTGGTTTTTTCAATTATTGGCTTATTTTCTTTGTCATTAGAATTTTCGTTCACTATAAAATTGTGAATAATTTTAAACATATTAACAGAAGTTATTTTTTTTAAATTTTGTGGTATATTATCTTTAATGATTTTAATTAATTTGAAAAATTTTAAATTATAATTTTCTTGATTTTCTATATCAATTTCCAAACCTCCAAAGTTTCTTTCAATATATTTCTCAATAATTGTTGTTACTAAATGTTTAGTATTCGCAACATTATTTAAATCTCTCGCTATTCCCTTAATTAAATAATAATAATCCCTATTACCATGGAAATCAGTATCTATCGTTTTTTCAAGTTTATATAATTTTGAAAAATTTTTATCATTAACAATCTTTTCGAAATCATCTTTCATCCACGAGGGATAATCATTTAATTGGATTTTTTTATTATTTTTAAAATAATCTTCAATTTGGCTTTTTACAGACATTATGTCATCATATGTTATTATATCGGTATATTTAATATTTTTTGATTTGAATATACTATCAAAACTTTTTTGTAATATAGGTTTTATTTTGGAATTAAATTCATCAGTTAAATATTGCTTATATACTTTAAATTTTTTAAATTCTTTTAACGTATCTTTATATGTCTTATAGTCAAATGGTAAAATTTTATTAAAAATTTCATTATTTCCAACATTTTCCATTATACTTTTAGCTATACTTATTGATGTTTCTTTTAAATCATCCATATTATCTTCCAAATCTGGGACAGTCAACAATAAACATCTATTAACTTTAGCCGCATCCAAAGACCAATTACTTATTCCTACAAAACTAACTTCATTTTTATTACCACCATATTCAAGTCTACTATGTAATGCTTTTAAAGGATTAGTTTTTGCTTTTTCTGCTAAGCCCATTTCATCAAATAATATCATAGAAATATTTTTCTTTGGGTCAAGAGTTTTTAATTTGTCTGATGCAATTTGAAATATATTTTCAACATCTTCTGGAATAGTTGAATCTGAACCTTGAAAATAGCTTTGTATTATTTTTGGGAATCTTATTAAAAATGGGGATTTTGAAAATTCTCCTCTCATTGATTTAAAAATTAATTGAGCACTTAAGCTTTTCCCACTTCCTGGCTTTCCGACTATTATCAATGGAACTTTAGTAACTAGTGATATAAATAATAAAAATACATTTTCTCTTAATAATCTATTTAAACCTATTCCTTTTTCAAGATTTATTTGGCTTAATACAAATTTTTCTTCCAATGTAAGAATTGCACTAAAATTCTCTAGATCATTATCTTTCATTTCTTTAGTTAGATCTGATTTTAAAGGTTCATCTATTTTTAACAATAAATTTCCATTTGAATCATTAAATTTTTTATTATTATTTTTCTCACTTTTATAATTTACCAACTCTAAAATTTCGGGTTTTAGTTCTTCCTCAAAATTTGATTGTTGGTCTTTATTAATTAATCTGGTAAAATAACAAATATAAATTGATAGTATTATTGATTTAATAAGATTAAGTTCTTTATTATTATTTAATCCTAAATAATCATTTTTAATAACATAATATTCTTTCATAAAAAATTCACAAAATGTAGTGAATCTGGATAATTCCCTGAGGGAAACCACTGAATAATCAAATTTATTCCTTAAATATTTATGGCATTTACTAATAATATTTATAGTCTTTTCCTTTAAAATATTATTTTGTTCTTTGAAAAGATCATGAATAATACTAGATATGTATTTTTCTTCATCTTCTGGTTTTAATGCTCCAAAATTAAAAACAAAATATAATAATGATTGAGGCAATAAATTTACTGAATAAATTAAATCATTATTTTCATTTGGATGATGTAATCCAACTTTTTGACGATGTGGTTGCTTTTTTCTATATGGATTACATGCTCCAATTATTCTTATATTGTCTTTTAATTTTATTCCATTGAATGAACGATTTATGAAAATTTCTGTAATTAATGACAAAGAATCACAAGTATTTAATTCATCTAAAAAAACCCATAAATTTTTATTTAAATAATTTTCTGCAATTTTATTGATTTCTTCCATTCTCTTTATTAATTTTTCATCATCAAAGCTTGGATCTATATTAATTATTTTTAAAGTTTCCTCTCCATGATTAAGCAAAAGATTTAGATTTTTAATTAAAAAAGTTTTTCCACATCCAGTTTCTCCCATTAAAATAACTGGAATATTAGCATTAATTCTATATAAAATTAATATCATTTTTCTGAAGTTATCCAGTGTTATAACAAATTTATTTTTTTTAATTATATTTTCTAAAGATTTAATATCATCATCTAAAGATAATATATATTTTAATTCCTCTAGATAACTTATAGGTTTTGAAGCTTCATATAATTTTAGTCTTTTTTCAGATAAATATAATGGAGTAAATGCCATTCTATCTTTAATAATAAATATTACAGGAATATCATATTTATTATTTTCTAAATCTTCCTCATATATAGTTGATAAATTATGAATATAGTAAATTTCTTTTTGTTTATAGTCTTGATTTTCTTCAAATTGTATTTTTTTTGTTAATAAATTAGCATAGCAACCCTCAATAAAATATTTTGTTCCTAAAGCAAATTGTTTTATACATTTATCAGTTATATTTTTTTCTATAGGCTTACCCTTTTCATCTTTTTCTTTTAATTTTTCTATAAATTTTAATTTTTGTCCATTAAATTTATTATATTGACTAATAAATAGATTAATAAAAATATTAATCTGATGATATGAAAATCTCTTCGATTCTTTTTTTTTATCTTCTTTATCTTCTTTTTCTAATTTTTCTTTTGCTTCTTTTTCATCTTTTTCATTGATGTTCATTATTTTAATAATATAGTCATAAGTTTCTTTATCCGTAGAAAATCCTAACATATTTTTTATTAAATTTCTCTTTTCAGGATGCAAGTTCAATTCTGGTAATTCATTAAATTTAATTGTTTGTATCTTAAAAAATTTTAATATATTACAATTTGACTTAAAATCTTTGAAGCAATTTGGAATTTCTATATATATCTCAATATTTTTTGGTATATAAATAATATTTTCATAATTTGTATAAAATTTTGTTATTAAAAAACAAAATAAAAATTCATTAAGGATTGAAGTTTCTTTACTTTCATATAAATCTAAATGGATAGCGATGTCATTATAATTATTCTTTGTCATATTTTTAATCTCATATATTATTTCATCTAATTTATTATAAATTGCTTTTTTTGTTAAATTTCCTCCTAAAGGGAAATAAATATAGATTTTTTTGGTTTTTTTAATATCATCTCTAATTTTAGTTGATTTTCCTAAACCACAAAATTCAGATGATATAACATGTATATTATTATGAAGAAAATCACTTATAGAATTTTCGTTGATATTATTTTCAGAATATATTGAATTTGTTCTGCTAATATTAGAGTTTTTATCTATGGTGGGAAAATTAGGAGGATTTAATTTCTGAATTTCATTTAAAAAAAGTTCATTGCGTTCATCATTATAAATAAAAAGTAAGCATGAATCCATGTATTCATTTGTTTTTGCTTTTTCGACATTTTTATTTTTCTCTTCATTATATAATTTGTTTTTATAAATTAATAATTTATCTAAAATATTATTCATTATTTTTATTTTATAATCAGAAAATGAATTATTTAATTCTACAATGAATAAAGTGTTATATTTGCATAAAATAGCCCTATAAAAAAAAGCATGTATTTCTTCAAAGGAAGTCTCTTTATTACTTATTAATATGTTTTGAGCTACTGGTAAAATACCAATGTTTTCGGCAAATATTTTTAATATATCTCCTTCCATTGAATAAGAATCTTTATCGAATGAATTATTATCAGATATTTTTGAATTTGAATCTGAATTTTTATTAAAAGAATCCGAACGATTATTATCTATATTTCTAGAATTTGGCTTTGAATGGTATAAATAAATTCCTTTAAGGGAATTAGTATTAGAAATTAACATTTTTGAATAAAGTTCTTCATAAGATGAATTATTCTTTTCAAAAACTGAATTTATATATTTAGAAATATGTTCAAAAGCATTATCAGTATATAATTTATATTCTGCGACATAATCGTCTGTTATTTTTCCTTTATTATAATATCCGGGTTCAACTTTTATTTCATTATCAGTATTATTCAAAATATATCTCAAAAATGGATTAATTCTATCTTTATTATTATGATTATTCATTAAATTCTCAAATTGTTTTCCATATATAAACCTTAGATTTGATTTTTCTTTATACATCTCTTCAAGCTTTGTTATTGTATAGTTTTTCGCGTTAAATAAATAATTTTGAATTTTATCAAATGTTGTTTTTTCATCTCGAAGAAAATATTCAATGTTAGAATCTTTAGCTGTTATTTTGATTTGAATGGGCAAACTGCTTCCTTTTGTTCTTAAGGTATCCATATAATCTTGTATTACTTCTATGTGATTGACTAAAGTTTTGAAATTATCTAATGTTTTATATTTTTCTTCATATTTTTCTTTATTTTTTTCAATAATTGTTTTACTGTTATTTTCCTTTGGAGGAATATGTATTTTATTATATAAATTTTTTAATTTATCAAGAGTTAAATCATTTTTTTCAACATTTTTAGAATCAACATAGGTAAATATTTGAGAATCCTTAAAAAATTTAAATTTAGAATTATTAGTTATATCTTGTATTTCTCCATATAGAAGAATTGATAATTCATTATTTTGGTTTAGCTCTATGATTGAAGGATAAACACAAGAAAATATATGAAATCTTTCTATATTCTCTGAACTTATTTCTTTAATAAATTTAAAAATCTCAATGTTATTTTCTTTCTTCTTTATTTCTTGAAAAAATCCAACACAATAATAAGTATCCTCAATATCTTTAAATTTTATTTTTTGATTATTCGGGTCAATTTTTCCAAATAAATTTTTTATGCTTTCAGTAGTTTCATTTAATAAGAAATTATAGGCTTCCTTTAGTTCATATAAGTAAAGGAAAAAATTTATATAATTTTCTTTTTTAGAATAATCATAGATTTCATTTTGCTTCAATTCTTTTAAATATTGATATAAATCTTGAGGGTCATTTTTCGCAATATCCTTATATTTAGGAGAAAAAATTTTATTCCAATTATCATCATTTTTTGGAAAATAAGAAAAAAAATAAAAAATGCTATTAATAATTTTTTGGTGCCTGTTTCCTTCGATATTCATTAAATATTTTTCACTTACCTTTCCAATTTTTTTAATAAATAAATTTTTCTCTTCTTCGATTTGATTATCAGTTAATTCTTTTTTTATGAGATTTAAAAGTTCTTCCGCTTCCAAATCTTTTTCTCCTTCATTTTCTTCTTTTATATATAAAACCTTCTCAAAATTTTTAAAAGTTTGTTCGAATCTTTTCTCAGAATCTTTTATGTCTGAATGTCTATAAAGTAAATTAAATATATGAGAATCTTTCACATTATTAATATTTGTACATTTTTCTTTGAATTCTCCAATTATCAATTTTATTGAATTTCCATCATATTTTTCTAATTCACCATTATTTATTATATCAATATAAGAATCTATTGTTTTTAATGTTTCTTTATAAGTTTCTTTGTGATATTTTTCTAATGCATTTTTAATATCTATTAAATTATCATAATTTGTTTTTATATTTGTTTGTGTTGATTTCAAATTATTATATTCTCTTTTAGGTTCAAATATTTGATTTGTTATATTTTTTAGTAATGTTAATTTTTTAATTATATATTCCTCATTTGATGATAAAAATGAATCTAATTCTTTTATTTTTATTTTTTTAGTATAAATATAGTTATATATTTTTTCAAATAGTTTTATTATGTTAGCATAATAATAATTATTTTCAAGTTTAGTGAGAAGGTTATTTTCCTTCAAAAGAATCAATAATTCAATCCCTATATCTTCCTCCTTTGATAAAAATATTTCTTCACTTATAGGATATTTATCTAATAAACGTCCAATTATATTAAGATAATCTTCTTCAGAATTTATGCTCTTCATAAATTTAATTAAATTTACTAAATTCTTTGAATTTAAATTTTTTATAAATTTATCTTCGATATATCTTTTTATTCCCTTTTCATCAATTTCATATAATTTAATATATAATTCTATTTTCATTCTTTCATTCATTATTAAATTAATTTTCTTTTTTAATGACTCTAAGTCTATATGCTGATGAAAAAATTTGAATAATTTAAATAATGGATTAACCATTTTATTAATCTCTTCCTCTTCCTTTGATTCATTGATAAAATCTATTCTTTTCATTAATGAAACATATTTCTTATCCAATAAGTCTACAAAGTTAATTAATTTATCACCAATATTATCTATATTAATTAAATCTATAATTATTTCAAAATGAAAAATATTTTTAATTTTTGAAATTAAGAGAGAAATATATGAATCTAATTTATCTTTGAAAATTTGTTCAAAATTATAATTCCTATAAAAATTCTTAAAATCTTCATCTATTTCGCTAATATTTAATTGTTGAAATATTTCAGGATTTCTTTTATTTATATGAACTTTGTTTTCTGGAAAATAATAAGGATCATATTCCATTATAATTTTAACTATTTCCTTGTTTTTCATATCTTGGTTTTCTTCTAAATATTTTTTAATACTATTATCTAAAATATAAGCAAAAATATCATTAGTATAATATTTTTCCGTTTCAGATTTTATCAAACTAGATTTACAATATATTTTAAATAATTCATAATATTTGTTAAAGTTTTCTCTTAAAATTTTGCAATTGTTAATATTTTCTTTTGTTGAGTTTTCATATATTTTTAATAAACTATCCCAAAAATTATTTGGAAAAATAATTAATAGTTTTCCTTCTTTTTCTGAAAATGATAATATTTCATCAAAATCTTTTTGAAATTCTTTTAAATTTATATTTGAGTAATTTTCGAAATTTGGAATTAAAATTGCTTTAAAATCCTTAATTAATATAATTTGTTCTTTATTTAAATTTATAGCATTAAGAAATATATTTGCATTATTTAAATAAAAAAGACCTTTATCAGCAAAATTAATAAAATTATCTTTAAATTGTTCAGCTGAAAATCCAACTAATTCAATTAATATATTTTTATCAAATTTAACTATATTTTTAAAAAAATGATTATATATCAATAAAATTTTCAATAAAGTTGATTTAGAATCACTACTTAATTTTTCTATTAATTTAGAAAATTTTTCTAAATTATAATTATTCAAATAACAAAGAACAATTCCATAAAATTGGACAGAATTAAATGAATTTGTTGTAATTATATTATCAATATTTTCGCTAATTTCTTCAAAAATGTTATTATAATCACTTAAATATTTTTCAAAATTAATATATGTAAATTTTTTATCTTTAATATTATTTTTGATTTTGTCATTGAATTTTTTGAATTCTTCAAGTAATTTTGGGCATACATTTTTATTCTGATAAACTTTTACAAATATATTTATCAAAAAATCATATTTAGGCAAAGTAGAATATAAATTTATTGTATCATTGTATAATTCATCAAATAAATTTTCTTGTTTTAATTTTTCTATTGAATTAAAGAAATATATAAATTTTTGAGAATTATTCATAAATTGAGGTATTTGCTTTTCGAATTTAAAAAAGCTATCTACACTACAAAATTCCAATTCATAGATGAAATGGGCATTATTATATTCATAATAGATGGCAAAATCTTTTTCGCCAATTTTAAATTCTAGCTTATATTTTTTATTTTTTCTATGATTTTCAGAATTGTTTTCAATAATAGCAATATATTCCACATTATTTTCTTTCTCTTGCTTTTCAGAATAAAATATTTTCACTCCTTTATTTTGAAAGGAGATTATGTTATTTGACTCATTTTGATTGTTATCCAATAAATAAGTTATTAATAAATATACTCCACAAATTTTAGGCTTTTTTATTTCATTATTCTTTGCATTAGCTCCAGGAATTTCAATATTTTCCATAATATTTGAAAATATTTTAATTTAATGACCTTATATATTATTCTAAGATGAAGAAAAATTAGCTTTTAAAAAAAGTTTGTGAATTTTAACTATTTTAAAAAAATTAATTAATAAAAAAATAAATTTAACTTTTTTTTAGGGTTTTTAAAATTAATATTAAAATATTATTACTTTTTAGATGGGTAATGGGGATTGGGGATTGGGGATTGGGGATTGGGGATTGGGGATTGGG
>ODAI011775754.1_pt1 | contig 15167 bp, 16 predicted proteins | sample 1539321 | NCBI WGS metagenome assembly ODAI01 (sample SAMN02144231, study PRJEB22623) | gut metagenome | biome: sheep rumen | host: Ovis aries | place: New Zealand
ATTTTCTACCGTATCGGATACAGGCCTAAAGATGAATATGCTCCAAAACTTTATATTTATTCCCGTTGATATTTTCCTTGAAAATCTACATAATAATGGTATTAGAAGTGATTTGGATGCGTGGCTGACTTTCCTTGGCTGTGACGAACCTAAATATATCTCAAAACTGTTAGAAACACATCCCGATTTCAAGTCTATGTACCATGACCTTTATGGCATATGCCGGAACACAGAAAGGATGATGACTATGTTTTTTTCTGAAGAACTGAAGATTCTGGATGATAATACAGTTAAATATATGATAGATCAACTTGAAGAAGAGGTTAAAGAGCAGAAAGCTAAGCTTTCTGAAAAGGATGCCACTATCGCTAACAAGGACTCAGAAATCGCTCAACTACGAGCCGAGCTTGAGAAATACAAAAACAGGAATACGTGAGTTACATCAGGGCTGAATTGATTTTTCAATTCAGCCCATTATCATTCCAATTCTATAATATTCCCTGCTCAATCCTTTTTAAAATTTCCTTATACTTGTCTTGAGTATTTGTCCTATTCTGTTTATCACTATTATCCATCCAACCGCCATAGAAATAATGGATAGAAACTGTACTATCTTCAATCTTCTCCTCGCAGCTCATATAATCATAGGGATGAAATACACTTGCAGGATAAACTGTCATATCATTAATAATCTGCAATGTATTATCAATTCTCATACCATGACGAATAAACGGCATCGTCTCATACAATCCGTTAGTCTCAATATTCTGTGTCCCGTCTTCCAATATGAACGGATATTTCAAACGATAGTCAAGCATCTCCTTTATCATCGGATGACGTGGTACTGCTCCAATACCACCTCCTGAATTGATGTTTCCCCATCGTTCAACACCTACAAATCCCTTATTAAAAAGTAGCTCACCAAATGGTTTTATAAGCTTAACATCTGTATCTAAATAGATACCGCCATATTCATACAAGATATCAAGCCGTGCAACATCAGTAATAAAGCCATATTTTCTATTTTCAGCAGCCTGTTTTGTGAAAATAAATTTTGAAACATCATAATTAGTCTCATCCCATCTTACTATCTCATAATCAGGACAAACCTCTTGCCAACTCTCAATGCATTCTTTCAAAAAATCCGGAATTTCCATACCTCCAAACCAGCAATAATGGATAGTCTTAGGAATAGATACTCTTTGTTCCACTTTTTGCATCATAGGTATGATATAGCAATCAACATTTCTTAACGCTTCTATCTTATCCAAAAAATCAATAACCGAAAAAAACTTGCTGTTAGTAAGCATAATTACCGAATTTACAGAAACATCATTTAACACGTCAGGCGTCTTAACCTCATACTCAAAAGATCCAACAGCTATTTTTTTTCCTGTTTTTCTTTTGTCCATATCAACATAACACTCTATATATTCATAAAGTTTATATGTTTCAATAATATAAGGAATAACTATCTGCCCAATCATTCCGGCACCATAAACATACACACGGCTATTATTTTTTTTTATATTTTGAACAAACTCTGTGTAACTTGTTTTTCTAAGATTCATATGGCGCCTCTATTGCCTATTTATAAAGCTACTCTTTCCTTTGGAATTGCATACAAAACAAGTTCAAAATTCCTATAAGAAAACGCATAATATGAAGGATATTTCCTTATCACATAACAGTAATCCTCAAGCGTATTCATAAGATAATTCGGAATTTCAACCGCATCGCTCACTTTATGGTATAAGCACAACGCCAGAACCGGTCTATCATTCCGAATAACTTCTTTCATATCCTGTACAAGTTGAAGCTCTGCGCCTTCAATATCTGCATTGATAAGTGTCAGCTTTTCTCCATGAAATAATGAATCGAAGTCTGTATCTTTATCCAAAAATACATTTCTAAATTTCTAAATTCAACTACATCTTCGGTAGCACACGGAAAAAAAGACATATTATCTTTACATAATGTAATATGTTTTTTCTTTCCATCAATTGCAAATATTTTCTTCGCCTTTAAACCAATCCTAAAATAATTAGAAATAGTATCTCCAACGTGACATCCACAGTTTAACCACACTTCATCTTCATAGTGAATATATAATCGTTCTTGATTCTTAATTGTCCCACCATAGAAATACTTAACAGCCGTATCACACTCTTCACGCTTCCATGATGAATTTTCTATATATGTTCTTAAAAATTCCAAATATTCCAATACAGAATTATCATCACATAATCTATTAATAACATCGGAAATTATATCTTTTTTATCATTATAGTATTGTTCATGATCATGATTTGTGAAATAGCAACTCTCAAATCTCCAATAATTTCAAACGATTCCCATTTATCACTTTGAAGAACTTCATTAAGCATTTTGTTTCTGTCCAAGACTCCTGCCCCTCCTTAATCTGTATAAATATTCTACAAAAAGAACTTTATATGCTACACAAAAACTTGAACTTAAGGTTGCATCTCTCCCATATGCTTATAATTTGCTTTTACTCCCAGCCCATGTCCAACTGCAATGATGAACAGATACCGTTTCTTCTGTTATTTGTAGCCTATCACTATACAAGCTTTTTGCATTGAAATACATGACCGGATATACTGTCATATCATCAACAATCTGAAAATCACCATTTAAAACTAAACCGTGTTTCTTGAGTATAGCTGTCTCATAAACAGGACACAAAATCATATCGTTTGGATCAGATGCGTTATTAAATTTAATATCATTGTAAAAATCTCTTAATTCTTTAATTATAGGATGTCCCTGCTTAGCTCCAAATCCTGCCCCTGTATTTACTGTTGATAACCTCTCAAAACCAATAAAAGCATCATTAAACAGCAACTCATCCGGTCTTCTAATCAGCTCAACATCAGTATCCAAATATATCCCTCCATGTTGGTACACAATATCTAGCCTTGCATAATCGCTGACAAAACTCCATCTTTTATCTTTATATGCTTGATACATATACGCATTCTTGCTCACATCATAATTTGCTTCATTCCAACAGCATATTTCATAATCCTCGCATAACCGCTTCCAGCCATCAATATAACTCTGTAGTCTCTTAGGAATTGGATTGTTTGAAAACCATATGTAATGTATTTTCTTTGGTATTTTCTCATATTCATTCTTCTTAAAACCACTAGGAGGTTTTTTAGCATTCCATGCAATATGATCAAACAATTTTTCAAATTCACAATATGTCAATTCAGAAAAAGTATCTATACCATTTAATTGATCAATAATTTCATCCTTGTACGAAGATGTTATAACAAGCAAAATATCACTAACATTATCTTTGGCCAAAAAATCAACATTATGAACAATTTTGCTTTTCCCTTGTATCTTCCTTTCAGTCATGTTCAAATCAGAATTATTATCAACCACATAGTCAATTAAATCCACAAACCCTTCGATATCTCGAGATATTTCATCCAATTTTCTTCCGGCTCCAAAGCACACACACTTTTTGGAAAGAGCAATATCGTAAAATTCTTTTAATTGACTATTAAATATTATCTCTCTCATTTTACCCACCGTCTCATATAACAAACTTATATGGCTTTCTCCAAATAATCTTTTCCTTAGGTATTCCCATTCCCTCTAACTGCTTTTTAACTTCCATAGCAATTTTTCTATTCTCTATTGCTATATATATATAGTCAAATTCACATTGTAGCCCCAACTCCAAACCACAGACTTGCAACCCCTGTTTGCATAAATTCTCTGCATTTCGATCCACCCATGCAACAATATTTATTCCTATTTTTTTTCGTAAATAATAAAAGTTTTTACCAACCCTTCCGGCTCCATATAATATAATGCTATAGCCATCAAGCCCATCTGTATCGAAAACATATTCTGGAATATAGCATCTCTCATCAAAATCCATTCTCTCATTTATAGAAATAATAAGATTATTTACAAGCCACTCTTGTAATTGAAATTTAAGATCATACTTATCTATTTTTTCAAAAAAAGCATACATAAAATGATAAGCATCCTGTATATATTGCAAAAAAAAGCTCCCCCTTGTATTCATCAGAGATCCTCTTCTTTGAACATAATGATAAAAACATTTATGCGATACAACAATTTTCTTGCATTCAAGCATATATAAATAAAGAAACGCTCCATCTTCTGCAAACTTTAATTTTGAATCAATTAATCCATGCACTCTAATCGTTAGATCCCTTCGATACATTTTTGCCCAAATTGAAGATCGAAGAGGGTGTAGAAAATGATCCTCGTTATTATAGATCATAGTTTCAAGTATTTTTTCCAGTTTTCCCCCAAAATACTCCCCTTCTTTATACCTATCCAGCATTTCAAATGAACTATTTTCACCATCAAATATTGTTCCTACACTTATCATATCTGCATCATTCATATGCTCAACCATATGAGCAATCATTGAACTTTCTATCCAATCATCACCATCTATAAAAATAACATAATCGCCTGATGCATTCTCTACCCCCACTTGTCTTGCCACAACTACACCTTTATTCTGTTGGCTTATAACCTTAATCCTTTTATCTTCATTACTTATCTTCTTACATACTGCTAATGTATTGTCCTCAGAACCATCATCAATGATAATTACTTCTATGTTCTTGTATTCTTGAAATATAACACTGTGTACACACTTTTCAATATAACCTCCCACATTAAATGCAGGAATGATAACACTAACTAATTTTTTCTCAACCATATATCACTTAGTCCACTATTCTCTATATTTTTTAATCTTCAAAAATAGATTCTTGGATAAACTTAATACTACGTTCAATCCAATAATGCATGCATTCTTCCACTTTTCCATAATCAATCTCATCAAGCAAGCTAACATGTCTCAAAGAAAAAGCATTTCGGCTTGGCATATTCATTTTTTCACACAAGTCACTGATGCGAGCCGGATTGTTGTATTTAGCTACATAAAATTGTTTTCTAAATATAAGTGAAAAAGCACATCCATGAAAAGAGTCCGTATAAACAGCTTTCGCATTTCTTATCAAAGACAAAAATTCCTTAGGGCCAATATCTTTAGCTTCAAAAAAAATCCCTTCAGACACTATTCCTTCCTCATAATAGTTACTTTTTATATAAATTACTTTATCCACGGAATGTCTTTTCATCAATTCTTTAATTACTATCTTTTTTTCTGTAAACTTTCCTAAAAAGAAGCATAGTAAATAGTTTTCTTTATACTCTCCTTCAGCAATATTATCCCACTCATTCCTATTAAGCAAAAAAACCGGGTCAATCACCTCAGCAATATCCTTGTTTTTGCAATATTGCATCAATACTTCCTTTGCATATTTTTCCCTAACTGAAACCCTATAGAATTTCTCTATTCCTTTACCAATCTCAGAACAAACCCTTTTCCCAACTTCACTACTATCATTTATACCCGATGTAGCATAACTCACCCTTCTTTGATTTTCATTTGCATTTTCAAACAATGTCACTTTATCAAACCAATGCGGTGCCCATAATTGATCACTTCCCAGAAGTAAAACATCAAACCCTTTTACTCTCTCTTTAATCTCATTCGGACTATAACAAAATGGTAAGCAATTTAATTTCTCCTCTACAAAATCAAAAAACTTACCAATTCGCTGATTATTATCTTTTTCAACCTCACGTAACCTATATTGCATTTCATATTCAAGTCTGTCACACTCTTTAAACGGAGGTTTTTCTATTGTATCTATTTTTCTATATCTAATTATTCTTACTTCCGCACCTTTTTTTTTCAAAAAAAATTGCGTAGCGTAACATTGTAATGTCTGTCCGTAATTTGTCGGACCAATATCATTGCACCATGTATAAAGTGCTACACTTTTTTTATTCCCTACCATACGTCACCACCGTCTCTACAGATACAATATGCGTATCAGGCGCCTTCAAGTATAATTCTTGCTCTATTTCGTAAAAGTATTTTGCAGGAGTTACAATAATTGCATCCACCTTTGGTAAGCTATCTGTAATTTTATATATCGGAATTTCAAAGTCATCTATATCATCAGCATTTTTGTCTATTCCATAGCAAACATTAATCCCAGACCTTTTCATAGCTTTATATAAATGCCTTCCAATTACTCCCATTCCATATATTGCAACAGTAACTATATAATTATCAGCAAAAAAATCCAGCTTCTCACCATTTTCATATACTCGAAGCAAATGATGAAGCACTTGAAAGTATATATATCCTAATTCTCTTGAATCTACGCAAGTTTCTTTTTTAGTATTGTTATCCCCCATTGCACACACCTTTTTACTTAAAACTTGTTTTTCTACTCCGGCAACAAACATTTCCCAAAATCCAACGCTCTTTTTTTATATTCAGGCATTTTTTTTCTTAAGAATTGTCGAATCGAAAGCTCATTTTCAAGGATTCCTTCAAATAATCGTAACAAATCCGTACTACTTCCTATATTTCTTACAGGTAAAACATATTTTTCCCAATCACCAAAAATATCCTTAGCTATACCTGTTGATTTTATTGAATATCCCATAACCAATGTTGGAACATTTGTCGAATATGCTGCAATCGAGGCATGTGTACGCGCGGTTACGAGCATTCTTAATTTAGAAATAATATATTTAATTTGCATAGCATTAAGCAATTCAGACTGCAATATCGAAACTCGCTTTTCTTCTCTATATTTTTCATATAATGCATTGATTGCCTCAAGATCATAACCGTTATTAATTACATGTTGAATAAATAATACATTGAAATGAGTTTCATTTAAAATAAAATCTATTACTTGTTTATAATTTTCCAGAACAATTTCTTTAGGCATTCCAAAGCGTTTACCCATTATAAGATTACTAATATTAATCCCAATAGTATTCTTGTCATCAAAACCATATGGATAATCCACTTTTTCCATTGGTAAAACAAATGCCGGATCAGGATATAATCCAACTTTATTTATTCCAAACACCTCACAAAACGAGTCGTATGTATTTGTTTCTCGCACTGTTATATACGAAAATCTATCAATATCCTCAATTAACTGTTCACTCATTCTTGCCTTACTCATAGAACAATCGTATAGAATTGTCCTTCCGGAAGTCTTATCAAATATCAAATCATTAATTTGGGTAATCTTATTATTGCCATCTTCTACATAATCATAATTATCCGCTCCCGTCACCAATACCACATCTGCATCTTCTATAACACTCAACAAATAGGAAATATTCCCTTGCGAATCATATCTTGGCAACACAAGATCTGCTTCTGATACTTCTTTCAGTATTTCTCCAATATTTCCTGTAGATATTATTATTTCAGAATCAGGATACCAAAATCTACATATTTTAGCCATGCTACGTATAACCGCTTCAGATCCGCGATTATACATAATAGAATTGTTTGTAATTACAATTTTCAATATAATATGCCCTTCCTTCAGAGAGTGTTAATTATCCAGTTATCTATATAATCAAAACTAGTTTTCCCCATATCAATTAGTTTATTAATTATTTGGCATACCACAGCAGTATTCTCAACCATAATAAGTACAAAAACATCATTTTCTACTACCGTTTCAGGTGCCTTACACATTATTCCATATTCAGTAATTTTATCCCATTTCTCAGGATTACTATCCACTACATATTTTACTTTTATTCGTTCCATAACATAAGGAGCCAGCTTATGAAAGCAATATCCTGCCCCCCATAATACAACTTGCTTATCCTCCATGCACCTCATACAAGCAGGCATATAAACTTTAGATTGTTTTCTAACTGCGTCCCAAAGCCCTATTTTTCTTATATCTCGATCAAATTCATTCCATTTTTTATTTTCAGGATGTGAATTGAAATATCTGGGACTATGGCGTAATGCATACTCAGCATCTGTTTCCATCAACATAAAATTCACATCAATAACCTTTTCTAATAAATGTTTCCCTCTATCTGTCTGAACATATATTATAGAAACACCATCCTCGTTATACTCTTTCATTTCGGGCTCACATCCCCAAAAATCTCCAACAGTCATATCTGCATAGCGATTCTTCCCTTTTAATACACATCTATAACACGCTTTTTTCTTGTAAAAATTGAATGCATAGCCATAAGCAGAATTATAAAAAGGAATTATATGTTCGCTGCCATCTTGTAACTTTGCACATATATATAATGGCGTCCAACCATCTCTCTTATTTCTGACAGTAAAATCAACTACTTTTGACTTATGTATATCCTCAATTTTTCTTATATACTCCTCATGAACATTTTCATTAGTAACACCATCACATAATAGTTCAATAGTATATAATCCATCATTTTCAATATTTTTATTCTGACATATTCTTTTCACTGCAGCCACATCACAACTTAAACCTATAAAAAGAACCGTTCTTCCAATAGCTACGTCCTCACAAACCGCTTCGTATACAGATTTCCACTCACCATCTAAATACACTTGTTTTTTTACATAAACATATTTACTGCCTTTTAATTTTGTTAATGCTGAGCACTCCTCCACACGCAAATAATGAGCCGAGTAAAAATCTTCTGAATAAGTTGCTCCATATACTATTCCACCCTTACGTAATATAATTTCAGAAATAGCGGACACAACCCCTCCTGAGGAAGATGCCTTTAGTGCAATTTCATCTCTATAATAACCAGCATATGTAGCTATAATATTTGTTTGTTTCAAATACTCTGATTCCATTTAATAATTCTCCATTTTTATGACATAAGAATCAAAAAGTCTGAAAGATCAAAATCTCTTTTTTCTTGAACAATTCCTCTATTCATAAAATATTCAGCATCCCTAGTCGTTATTCTCTCTTTAATAAATTTTTCTCTATCTTTTTCTTCTATTACCAATTTGACAGATTTAGTCATTTCTTCCAAGCAGCATATATACTCACCATCATATGTAAGATATTCTTCACCTTCTTTGGTTTTCTTAACATAAATATATGAAACATTCCTTTCACTAATCTTATTTAAATCATTAATATCTATAACTAATGTTTTATTTTCTTTTTTTACATATATTTTTTTATCGATAATATATATTCCTCTAGAATATGCTTTTTTTTCACTCTCAATAATTATTTCTTTGCAAATTGCATTTCCATCCCAAACATAAATTTTTCTACTATCATTTCTTGCAGAAAGCCAAAACTTGTCTTCAGCATAAGCAATTCCAGAAAATCCATCGCTTTCTGGTACAATTTCTATCCATTCATATTTTAAATTTGACATATCAAACTTAAAAACATATCCCCCACTACAATACGCTGCATATATAATGCTTCCATGTATCACAATATCATTTCTGAAATATACTCCTCCTATTTTATTATCCATACCTTTTCGTATATCTATATACTCTATTTCATTTGATACAACATCCAATACGACTATTTTTCTATATCTACTAGGAAGCAAGTAGATCTTATTTTCAAACTTAACTGCCTTCAAAAACTTATAATCACAATCTGGATTTTCAATTTCTATACCTTTCCACATCTTCTGCTCCAAATAATAAATCCATATTTTTTTTGCATTCAAAGGTATTAGTATAATACGTTTATCAACACAAAAAATCTGCGAAACCAGTGCTTGTGCATATATGCCCTCATCAGGGATATCGCTTACTAATTCATGCTGATCCGTATTTTCATATTTAATCAATGCGTTAAATTCATTGCACACATAATAAATTGCCCCATCTATATTCAATATATCATATGCAGTAAGTGTTTTCATTTATCCCCAACTTCCTTTTCTTTCAAAAAAATCACACCTGCCTATGAAATAAACATTAAATTCATTTCATATAGCAGGTGTGTCTTAAAATTATGCAATATTACAAGCTACATAAATTTATCTCTACATTATCCTGCTTAATCTGCTGCCACAATAGGAATTTCAACAACAGTATTATCGCTATATGTTAAGATAAACTTCTTATATTTAGTTGCATCAAGAAGAACTTCTTTTCCTGTCACAATTGCAAATACATTATCTTTATATGTATATTGTGTAGTTACAGTAAGTGTTGTTTCACTATTATCCACCTTTACAACCTTAACAGATTTTAATGTTGCCTCACTAGCAATGCCACTTACTGTTGCTGATTTAGCTGATGTACTCATTGATGCCGGTGTAGCTGAAGGTCCATCCTTATGCTCCTTAAATGACCATGTAACCTTGATTACAGGGAATGTTACACCATCTTCCCAAGTAGCATTCTTATTAAGAGCACCTGTAAGGTTATATGAACATGTTCCCCAATCAGCAAGTCCCTCTGTTTTAAGAGCATATTTATAACCATCAGTTTCATCCCACGTTTCCTTATAATTACCGGGAACACCGGGAATCGTTGTAGTTATTGTTGCTGCAGCACTTGAACTAAGAGCAGCAGTCTTAGCATTGCTCTCTGCCCCATCTGTAACAGCAAGATATAATTTGTTAGCTTTATCTGTGTTCTCAAATGTAGCAGTATCAGCATACTCTATTATATCACTACCTGCAGTCTTCTGCTCAAGTTTAATAGTAAGATCAAGATCACGTGCGTTCTGGCTGGTTACAGTAAATGCTTTACTCTTCTCTGTATAAGTAGCTTTTGTATCCCCCTGTGCATCAGTGGTCTTAAAAAATACTCCGGTTGTTCCGGTAAACGTAGCACCATCATGGGCTGCCGCGCTTGTTGCTGCGATAAGTCCATTAGGATCTGCAATATAATCGTAAGCATTTTCATCAATAGTCGGAAGCGTACATGAAATTATCGGATACTGTATTGCTCCACCTTCATAATCACCTTTACCATCAACTGTAGTATCTGCAAATGCAGTAATTGTGCATCCTAATACCATTGATGTTGAAAGTACAACTGTTAATAATTTTCTAATTCTCTTTGCGCTCATGTGAATTCCTCCTTGCCTTCACCGATTTGTTTCTTTTAAGAATTACCCTTCAACTATGATACTTAAGGTAACTCTCAAGGTACTGAGTGTGTTCTGGTCCTCATCAATCAAATGGTAGATAACAACGCAAGGATACGTTCCTGCAGATAACTGCTCTTCAAGAGCTATATCCTTTAGTTCGCCTCCTCTGGGTATAACCGGAGATTTATATAGTACCTTATTTTCATCCTCTTCAAGCACAATATCAAAGAACACGTCGTTGGTATTGGCTTCGACATTTTTTACCACAGCATCATAGGATGCTTCAGATCCTGTCTTAAAATGCCATGTAGGATTCATGGTAACCGTATAATATCCCGGTGCTACCGATTCAATTTCTTCCATCTTCTCGAGATTATCCAGCACCTTCTCCACATTATTCTGAGTAACAACAACATTTCTGGGTTCTTCCTTGATCCCAGTTGTTCTGGTAACCAGCAGATAAACAATAACTCCAACCAGCGCAGCCATCACAACTGCTACGCAAATGCCTATTACGCGGCTTTTACTCGTATTTGTATCTTGCTGTTTTGCCATATGTTCTCTCCTCATTCTAATGTATTTATGTCTTCTCCGAATTGCATTCCATATCTATTTTCGGAGATAAGACGCCAACTATAGACACTGTTTATGCAATACTTACGGAGGTCGTTCTCGTGCCCTTTGCAAATCCGAACTTTCAGATTTGACTTTCTTTCTGCGAGTTATCATACTAACCACCCGCACTTTCTGACTACTTATTAGTCTGAATCCTATGAACCCATTCAGTCCATGTTAATAAGTTGCTCATCAAGTCATCAGCATCAAGTCTTGGATTCCTATTTCATAATCCGGGCCGTACAAGGACTTTTTTACCCTTGAAAATCATGTAGTTTAAAGTATTCTGATTATACAAAATTGCACGTCATAGCGTCAATAAATGCACAGAATACAACTTTTTACGTAACATCCGCTATGGTGTGTCCGATATAACGCACCAATAAAGGATTTACTAATTCACATATCGGAAAATTGTATTGAGATATTTATAGTATTGCGTATGATTTTATAGTTTTTTTATATTTGACTAAAAGGTAGTGTACTGACACGCTTCCTCATCAATGGTGCATACAAAAAATCTTAAGATTTTTCGACGGTATTTCTTAAGATTTATCTGCTATCATAGAAAAAGTCGGCAGTCTTTCAACGACAATTCCAAGCCGATGCATGGCAAATTGCCAATTCTATTTTTTCTATGAAAGGAAATATCTAAAATGACTAAGTTTAAAGACAACTCTCAAAAATTCACCTACGAAACCGCGACAGGTGAAATCGAATTTTCTCTTATGAGCGATATGATGTTCCATTACGTCATGCAAAATTCAAAAAAGCATTGACAGGTCTGGTATGCGCACTAAAAGGACTATCTCCTGATGATGTGCAAGATATCCTCGTTGAAAATCCAATCGACCTTAACAGTGCGGGAAAAGAAACAATCATGGATATAAAGCTCACTCTCAACAACAATGAGATCATGAACATAGAGCTGCAGGTATATCCCGATAAATATTGGATCTCGCGCTCAATAATCTACCTGTGCCGAGCATACGACAACATCGGTAGCGGCGACAATTATTCCCTTGTCAAGCCTACTACTTTATTCTGTATCACCGATCAGGAACTCATCCCCAATGCAGAAGCAGAATTCTATGCAAAATACCGCCTTACCAACCTTAAAAATCACCATCTGTATACTGATAGATTCGGTATAAATATGCTACAATTAAACCACACAGACCTTGCTACAAAAGAAGATATACGCAATAATCTTGTGTACTGGGCAAATCTTTTTAAAGCAACCACTTGGGAAGAATTTAAAAATCTTGCCAAGAATCATCCTGATATCGAGGAGGTGGGAAATTTGATCTTCGAACTTAATTATGACAATCAGGCTAAAGAGCTTCTTGAAGGCCAGCGCCGTTACAGAGAGCAGATGAATTCTCAGTATACCGCCGGCTATACTGATGCTGAAGAAAAGTACGAACCTGAAATTGCCAAAATGAAGACCACCATCGCTGAACAAGATAACGCTTTAGCAAAAAAGGACGATACTATTGCTGATAAAGACTCTGAAATAGCAAAACTTCGAGCTGAGCTTAAAAAATACAAAAACATGAATAAATAATTTTTCGAGCTGAATATAATATAAAAAAGAGCTACTACAATATCAATAAAAAATCATAATATTCGTTCATTAAACCTGAATTATTCATTATAAATAATGTTTAGGGCTGAATTGATTTCCTTGCAATTCAGCCCTTTCATCACAATATTTGATTTCTCAATCACATATATTCATTACTAATAATAATACCAAGATATTCAGAAAAATATTTTTTAATTTGCTTCATCGAAATTCCGTTGCTTCTTTTCTCAAGCATTTCCAAAATATTCCAAAACTTAAAATTTTTCTTTTTTAAATTATCAATCAATATCCAAGCAGCCCATTCATAAAAACGAGAAATAGATTTTCCTCCAACCATTTTTCTACAGTCACGGTATATTACTGATTTAGACACGCCATAACGCTCTGCACTTCTCTTGATTGCTTCTGCAAAAACCTCTTCATAATAACTACACTTAGGCTCTAATAGTTCATTAGCCAAAAGCAGAACACTTAGCATATGATTTAATGAAACAGAAGAAAACTCTAAAAAACCTAACCTTTTAAGATATTCTTTTTTCCAATCATTAAGTGCGCTTTCCCACTCATTGTAGCTCACATTATACTGCCTATCATCATCAAACAAATCCGTTATAAAAACATCTTTATTCGAGTAATTTACTTTTATTTCAAATGCATTTCCCTGCCAAATAACTTCATCAATCCGCATATCCCGTTTTAGAAAAAAGCCATAATCCCCGCGAATATCCAGCGAAATAACTTGAGCCAAAATTTGCTCATCAACTCTATCTGAAGTACTCTTCATAAAAATATATTTTTCTTTTATTTCATTCTCAATTTGATTCAAATATTCAATACATTCATATGCCATAGCTCATTCTCACGCTTTCACTCATAGTCTTAATAATGGATACGTAGATTTTTCAACATCAGCAACAATAAGTTTCGAATCCGGATCGCGACGAACATTCTTTTTTTTAACAATATCACCTTTATATGTAAACACAATATTTTTATCACCTTGACATCTATGTATGCAATCAACTACTTCTTGTCGAGACCAATCCGCATTAAAAAAAGTTGATTTACCTTTAAAAGCAGCTTTTTTAACAAGTGTAGTCTTATCATAAACAAGCCCCACAAAAATTTTATTTCGTCGGTTCTCAATAATAATTTCACCAGATGGATATTTCTTTTTAATAGCAAATACTTTTTCATCTCCAAGTGATTTATCGCAATGATATCCGCTCACTTTCTTCCCATCTGTATCCCCCAAAAAAATATGTTTCAGTTTACATTCACAAATGCCTTTAGCATCTGTAATACCTTCCATAATAACGACCTCCATCTCAGTTACTGCTACGCCACCGTCAGGTCATGGATTCCCACTTCATAATCCATGCAGTACAAGGATTTTTCCAATTAAAAATCATATAGTATAAAGTATACTTATTATACAATAATTCACGTCGTGTCATCAATAAGTATACAAAATGTAGTTTCTTGCCTAACAGCCTCTATGGTGAATCTAACAAAAAACTTACTAATTTACATAACTGAAAATTACATTGAGATATTTATAGTATTGCGTATGATCATTATTTTTTAATTATCCGGTGGACATGTAAGATTTGATGATATATTAAGTAAAGAAATCCCGCGGAATCTACTTATTTGTAGACTCCGCGGGAAAGATATTTTTATATAGCATATTGCTGCAAAAACACAATCATCACACAATACAATGTTTATTCCATCAGCCATATACCTTTTTCATCATAGCCTTAAACTCATCAAGTGTTACTCCTGCTCTGTCTGCTGCAACCTCTATGCTCAGCAAACCATCGTGCACCAAAGATATTAAAGTATTGTCACGACCTTTCTCTATTCCCCTTGTTTCAATCTCATCAAGAACTGTACACATACTGACACGCTCCTTTCCTTTTATACCTTCATATACATCCGAAAATCTATTATCATCCGTTAAAGCACTCATTAAGCTAAGCATTTCCTGAACATGC
>ODAI012819126.1_pt1 | contig 15167 bp, 14 predicted proteins | sample 1539321 | NCBI WGS metagenome assembly ODAI01 (sample SAMN02144231, study PRJEB22623) | gut metagenome | biome: sheep rumen | host: Ovis aries | place: New Zealand
CCCCCCGCACAGCCCTCTCCCGCCCCATCCACAGCTCTCTGCCTGACCCCCCACTTTTGCTGTAACGCCTCCAGATATTTCATGGCATAATAAACATCGCCTACGGCCTTGAAAGGGCAGATGACAAGGAATCGTGGCCCGCACTCTTTCTGCAAACGGGCATAAATAGCCTCCCCCCGGCGCTCACGTTCCAGCCGCCTGTCTAGTACCTCAAAGGACAAGTCGTACTCGGCAAAGGTATTGTAATCCACCAGCTTCACGACACGCCCTCGAAAGCCCAGCTCCTTCAGTCGAAGCAACATAGCAGCATAGGCTCTTGAAGTAATAAAGACCATCACACTCCTGGAATCTCCCTGGCAAATTTCCTGTGGAGCCATAATCGGCACATCTTCAAAGAATGTTCCCTGTTTGGCCTTGTTATTGTCCAGAATCCCTGCTATCTCATGACCACTTTCCCTCACCATAGCTATGAGGTAACCTGTGGCATCCGTATGCCCAAAAACATACAGCTGCCATTTAGACAAGTCCACTTCTTCGGATAAGCACCGGTAGTTTTCACACATCTCACTCTGCCTTGAAACTTCCACCTGCTCATCTCCTCAAGAGTGCTTCCATTACATCATCAAGGCTCATGCCAGCTTCCTGCCGCAGGCGCAAAACTCCCTGAAGATACGGTGAATCCTGCTCCAGCAGCAGAAAGTAAGGCGAAAACTCATAAAGATGGTACAAATCTTTCATATCCTTGAAATCAGCCTCGCTGATGGTCTGCCATGAGCAGACTGGCTTGAGGACAGTGTCCGCACTCTCACCGCACACCAGCCATAAGTCCCTTTCATCATGGTCATGCGGAGCCAACAGATTGAAGCTGGCTGCGTCTGCCACAATCACTCTTTCATGTTGAGACAGATATTCCTGTACCATACAGGCGGCTCTTTTAAGTGCCAAATCTACTCCAGGATCATACTCTATGCCAAACATCAAGTTCACACCTTCAGATTATGCCTTTATGCAACAAGTCCGTGAAATGTATCATGCCCACAGCTTTTCTTTCCCCATCGAGAACTGGCAGCACCGTCACCGGCCTTGGCTTATGGCTTTCCATGATTTTCATGGCATTGTCTACCGAATCATATGCCGTTACCGTCAGAGCATCAGCTACCATAATGTCTTCAACCTCCGCTCCCAGAAAATCTTCATTCTGTTCAAGATGGCGGCGTATCATCCCATCAGTTACTAACCCCAGGAACGCTCCTTCTTCATCTATCACCGAAACTGCTCCCAGCCCCTTGGCAGTCATGACAAAAAGTGCCTCCCTGACTTTGCTCCCCTTGACAATGACAGGATTATCATCACCAGAATGCATAAGTTTGCGGATAGTAAGCAGAAGACGCCTCCCCAATGCACCTCCTGGGTGATAGGTAGCGAAGTCTTTTTTGGTAAATCCCCGCTCCGAAACCAAGGCCAGCGTCAAAGCATCCCCCATGATCAAGGTTGAAGTTGTGCTACATGTAGGAGCAAGCCCCAAAGGGCCAGCCTCCCTGCTTACGCCTATGTTCAGAAAATAGTCGCAGTTCTCTCCCAAAGTCGATCCCCTACAGCCACACATGGCTATGACTCCCGCCCCCAGCTTTTTCAGTATGGGCAAAATATTGACTATCTCACCAGACTCGCCGCTATTGGAAATGACAATTACCATATCTTCAGCCTTCACCATTCCAAGGTCACCATGAAAAGCTTCCGCCGGATGCATGAAAAAGGCAGGCGTTCCCGTACTGGCAAGGCTTGCAGCTATCTTCTTGCCAATATGCCCAGACTTGCCCATGCCGGTGACAATGACACGACCAGTGCAATCAAGGATGGCTTTGACAACTCGTTCAAATTCATCATCGATACGATCAAGAAGCCGCCCAGCCTCCTCCAGCTCGATTTCTATTGTCTGTCTTGCAACATTTCTAATACTCATGACTATTTCACCCTGTTACTGGTAATGACATCTTCAACTTTCCGTATCGAAGCAGCAATCTCTTTAATAAAATTTTTATCTTTTTCTATTCTGACAGCCATCTGTTCTTTCTCTTCATTTTGTTGTTTCTCTAGAAGATACTGCTGAAGCGTTATGCTATGACACAAAATTTTAACACCAATTGTAGGATTATTCTTTACAATGATTAGATTTTTAACAGCATTTACTTTTTCAAGATTTTTTGATATTAAGAATATGTACTCATCTTCTAGAGAATCTATGACCTCGGATTGAGACTTTAGCAAGTACTTTTCCAATTTTATAATCGACACATTAAAATCATCACATAGTTTTATAGCACCCTCTTTTGTTATTTCATTCCACACATCTAGATATAGAACTAACTCTCTCTGCTGACAAATATCAAACAATCTTTCCATACCATCAATTTCTTGTACAACTTCATAATCAAAATTTAAAGAACTAGGCGCTTTAGGAAAATGTAATTTAACTAAAGAATTAATATCACTCACAAAGTCCGTCATAACAAAATTTTTACCTTTTCCTAAAGCTCTATCTTGTTCTCTAAAAATTTTTCTATAGTGTCTGCCAGCATCTTGAGCCAGTATGCCAATTTGATTTATAATAACTATCGAAAGAAAGTACTTGTGATAAAAGCACGGAAAGTGTAGCACTCCGTAGAATTTCATATTTATATTATCTCTACTTATATCTTTAAAAGATGAATTGGCTTCCAGTGTTATCTTTGGACGAATCTTACCATCTAAAAGTTTCATCAAAACTCCTGTAAACATATTAGGCATGGCATAAGCTTTTCCAAACATTCCATTTTTCAAGTTAGATTCTATGGAAATACTAGGATGCTGTTTTAGGATTGGAAGAAAACCACTAGGTACAAAATAATCAATTACATTTTGAATATGTAAGCAGTAGTAGTCAATTAGAGAATATTTTTCCTTTAATTTTCTATGTCCATCTAACCGCCACTCAGGCTCAGCCACACTTTGGAGTAAAATTAGCGCCGCCTTCTCTGGAAAATATGTGTCATATAGCCCAAACAATTTTAGGATTATCTTTTTATACTCTGGCGCAATATCCTCAATTGCCTTATTTTGATCAAAGAATTCTATTCTCGAATGTTTACCCCTAAAGTAATCAATTGATTTTGTTGATTGTGGTAGTAAAATCACCGTCTCATTTTCATTTTCACCCAAAATAGTTTTATACTTATTAACAACCGCTTGATATCCTCTTCTATTCGAATACCATTCGCCTGAAAAAAAACCTCGCTTAATATGAAAAACATTAGCATCCTTACTTGCTTCAAACCAATAAAAATCTATTTTATTAATAGCCAAGTAAATACCAAACGCATCCACGCCATCTGTATGATTATAAATGCTGTCAAAGCTTTTCAAGTCAAAATTTTGATTTTTAAACTCTTCATATAAGTGTACACTTATATCTTTCTCGCTTTTATTTAGCGTATCAAAGGCTCTACCATCCACACCAGCTAAAGGATTACATGTATAAATACCTTGAAATAATCCAGCTTCAACAAATCTTTTTAGATAATCCAACATATTGTATCCTAACGAATGGTAGGATTTTGCACTGGACACCATAAGATATGCATCATCATTCTTATGAACTGTCAGTCTATGAGCCAAAATCCATCCGAATGCAGACCCGTGATAAAATGCATATAGGATCTTCTTTTTCATATCAATCTAACGCCCCTAAATAACATAGCACATGCTATAAGAATTAATATTTCTATCTCATTTAGTATTACTGCGGAGCCTTATTTTCTATCGCATCCTCAATTAGTGATTCAATATTTTCTTCAATATCCTTATACACATATCTGCTTGATTGATATTCCGAATCAAAACAAGTAACATACGTAGAAAGCCTTTCGCCGTCATGCGTATACATCATATAAAACGGATTGCTACCTTTAGATGCTTGGTTCCCATCAGCATCTTCCAGCCCATGAATATAAATCCCCAAAATCCCTTTATTCAACTCATAGGCTTTTTCAATTTCATATTTAACCCACTTACGAGAGGATGTGGTACTTCCTATCAAAACTATGATACAAGATCTCTTCGCCATCTGATCATCTATCCACTTTTTGATATCCTTTTCACTTTTGCTTTTCACTTCTTCCCAATCGTTGTCAGAAAAAGTCGAAGAATTGCTGACCTTTCCCATGTTGCGAACCTGTGCAGCTCTCCAAGCATCCTTATTGTACTCAAAACTAAAAAACACCTGTCTTTTAGCCATAACAATTCTCCTCTCAACCAGTCTGCTTATTTAATATCTCAATAATCAATCCAACTATCTTATCAACATTAGTTTCATGTTCCAGGGAAAATATATAATCTGAAAGATATGGATAAAGTCCTGCATCCCTTTTGATTTCTTCTAAAATATTTTTTGCGACATATCCTGTGCTTCCAATAGGAATAATGATATTACCACATGACTTAGCTATTTCAAATTCTTCAATGCATCCATCAGCCTCTACTATTTCTCCTGTAACTTTATCCTTCTTATTTCCAAACATGAATATTGCAACACCTGTTTCTTCAAGCATACTTTTGCGGTATTCTCTCCACTTGACTTTTCGTTCGGTCGGGTCTTTTATATTTTGCGGAAAAGGGCGTAAACATAGATATTTGTCTATATGACGAAATTTTTCTTTATATATCACATCCAGTGCCCCATTTACCACTGCTGACCCTATCCCTAAACCGAATCCAGAAGTAACTCTAAAACTATGGCGTATCAATTCTTTAGACAGTTTCTCTGACAGCTCTTCTGCCTTTTTCTTATCCCAATCCTCACTATAATCTTCCGCACTGCCAGAAATGAACACATTGCGCATTCTTGATGCTTTTTCTATTTCTCTCAATATATCTGTAATCTCATCATATGAATCTACAAAACAAGTCTGAATACCATAATTTCTCAGATTCTCTATCTGCATCTCTTGTCTTATTTTGTCGTATTCATAGTCCTTGCAATCAGTTTTCTGCACTCTCTTAAAGAAACAAAAATGCTCAGGCATTTCCTCTCCTAAAAGAGAATGAATTTGTCCCAGTATATAATCAAGGTTAGGATCTTCAAAACTGAAACCAATGAACAAAAAAACTTTCGAAAGCAAATCTCCTTTCAATGCTACTCTAAATAGTGGTCTCTTGTTCTCATATAATTCATAATCCGATTTTGTTAACACTGTTGTAGAAGGACGGCTAACATCGCCATGCATCTTATACACAACAGCATCTCTATTAGTTTTTATCACTGCAAGATGATCCTGTTCATATTTCACATCTGGATTTCTGTTTGCCTCTTCAATCCCTTTCTCTAGCAAACTATCATAATTTGTAGTCCAATATGTAGCAATAGGAAGCCTGGAAAGAATCTTTACATTCTCATTAGTCTCCACATCCTTGGAAAAAGCATCCAAGATAGCTTGACTGATCGCTGCGTGCGATCCTCTTTTATTCCTGTAAAACTGAGCCAGAGCTAGCAAATCGTGCTCCCTATCAACATCCAAATCAATATCAGCCGCCAGTTGACGCAACAATCCCTTCCAATCAACAAATCCAGAAGGCCTTGACAAACCTGCTCCAGCAAAGACAGCAGCATTACCTTCATGAATTGCTTTAGCATATTTCCGAACCAACTCTGATCTTTTCACAGCTTTTCAGCCCCTTCTTGAAGTTCCATTCATTTCATACAAAACATCAAGTGCAGTTAACCCACAGAAAAAACATTCTTCTTCCTGGTCTTTCCATGCTCTATGCCACATATTGATATAATCTCCTGTAAGTACGGGCATATTTTCAATCGGAGCCTTTAATCTAGGTTGAAAACTCTCATTCGTAGCCTCTACAATTCTTGTCTTCTCCATCTTACAAAAAAGCTCTGCAATCCAAAGTTCATAGTAAACCCAAGGAGATCCCAGTTCGATTTCATCCAATCTTTTCCCATAATTATTGGTTACACGATCTTGTTCGGAATGAAGAAAGAAAACACATCCTGTATTTTGAATCATCTTAGCTAAAGCGACAGCTAGCATCAAATGCATCACTGAAGACGAAAATGTACATTTTTCATAATTAAGCAATTGGCCTTTGGGAAATCTATGGAAAAAGTAATTCTCACTAGCATTGTATTCTTCATCAATTTCTGATAGAAGCTCCGTGTAACATCCCCAGTACTGAAAATCCAAAAACACTTTTAAACCAAGATTCTCCTCCAAATAAAGAGCCAATTTCTCAGCCGTCCTGTGATCTTTATGAAAGTGTGATATGAACACATCAAACTTCATATCATTTGGGAAAAAATCATCCTCCACAATTTCGCCATCAAAAATGCCACCTTTTCGAAGATAATGATTTAAATAGGTAGGAATGTTAGGTGTTATAACTTTTGGCTTTTTCCCTGATAAAAGCTTTTGCAAAGACGGATCTTTACATGACAACCTATAGCATCTAAACATATCCCCATCCCTCCTCTTAATCTCCCGGCAGACAAATTATCAACGAGAAAAACGATTTTTCCTTACTTCCCTATTTATTTTTTGCAGATATAGAAACTTTTCTTGGGCATTCTTTAATTTATCAAAATTCTCTTCTATCAAATTAAAGTTCATATATTCTGCAGAATCATATTCATAAACACAATCGTTTCCATACATTGATGAAAGTTCTCTTGTTTCTTCTTCATTAAACATGTGCACACACTGCCAGGACCAAAAGATATTATTCTTTATTAATCTAGCCGGATTACCCCCCCATATTTCATTCGATTTTATATTCTTTCCAGAAACAACACTCCCCTGACCAATTACACTACCAGAATGAATATGCGTTCCCTTTAAAATTCTGCACTCAGCTCCCAGCCATACATGATCACCTATAAATATAGATTTTCCGCAATTAATTCTCCTATGACTGTCAATATCATAAATAACATGGCCATCCGAGTTTATAATTCCTATACCATAAGCATAAATCCCATTATCACCTATAAAAACATGCTTCCCTTCTGAACAAAATATATCCATAACTTGATTGATATAATTATTCTTACCTATATAACAAACAGAATTGTGATGCATATGGATTTGAATCTTATAAGGATGCATATTCTTCCCCAAGTAGACAATAGAGTTATCACCTTTAAACTCTACCAAGGAATTCGCACTAAAGGTCACACTCTCCTCACAATACAAAATATTATTCTTCCCATAAAACACACAATTATTCGGTATATCTTCCTCTTTCTGTATAACTATTTTATTGCCGTTATCATATGCAATTTCCTTCATATCAACATCCCCATTACACTCTCTATCATACCTTCTATATCACCATCACGATAAATAATCTGTTCCGCTTTTGGGGCTATATCATGTGCATGAAGATCATTATACGATAACTCCGAAGAGTTCACTTGTATCCTATCTCTATACAGCACAATTTGTCTACAATTCGTATGGCCTATGATATCGCACAATCCACTTCTTAAACCGACAAAGTTACCGGCATACTCAAAATAATCTCCAAGATCTTGCAAAGGCATCTCCAATCTGACAGTTCCCGAAATGGCTTCTTGCCGTTTCGAAACATTCGTTGCCACAGTATAATTCATATCGATAAGTTTCTTAGCTAAATCAGTCCAAAATACCAGCGGCAGTTCAGATACTGTATTAGCATAAGGAGAAAGAATTACCGTCTTACCCTTCTGCAAGCCTAGTTCAGCAAATCTCTTTGCTACATCTATCCCCGACCATATACTAGGAAAATTCAGATTAACATCATCTTCAAGATGAAACACATACTTGGAAAAGCTGTCATGCCATGTCAAGCCTTGCCAGGAATCCAGCAAATCCAGGTGGCGAACCAATTCATACCAAGGAGATACTACAAAAGCCCCTGTCTCTTCCTCGCCAACAAACATGACATATTTCATAAGCGCATCCATATCTTGTGCAGATATCAAGACAATATCACTATAGCCATACAGTTCAGCTGCCTTTTTGCACCCGCCTCCTGTAACTACTATCCTAAAGGAATCAATAGCATTCTTTTTTCTGTATTCCTCAAAATACGTTGCCCAAAGATATGTATCTCCTATTGAAGAAGTAGGCGAAATATATATCGTATTTTCATCTTTTACACGCTCATATACTTCTCTGCCAAGATATAACTTTCTCTTTTCAGCTTCATAATTATCTATTTGCCAGAAGAATTTGTGATATTCTGTTCTGTCATTCCATCTTCGAACATCAAAAAGAGAAATAACCTCAGCATCTGGCACCAGATATGCTAGTTGATTTCGCATAACATCTACATGTGCGGATGCTATGAGTATCAACAGGTTTTCTTTCTCCATCAGCGATCTTGGACTTGCTATTCTGATGCGTCCAATCCTCTTCCCCCACCTTCTCCTGTCATTATCGATAACACCTGCTAATTTCACACCACATTTTTCCAATTCGTTTGAAATATATTCCGTAAACGGATTTTCTCCAAAGAGAAATACACTATATCCTCTATATTTGTTTTTGCCTGCAAACAATCGGCTGATATTCCAGCCAATCTCCCTGCATACATCCTTACTGTCCATCATCATCCCTCGTTTTTTCCAATATCTTCAAAGCAGCCATCCAATTGTAGGATGTATTGTAAAATAGTGGCCATCCTGCTCCCAAGGAATCATCTGTGTAGCATTCTTCATCCATCTCCACTACTACAGCATTTGGATTATATTTGCAGAAGCATTCATAATACCATTTCAGCTCATCATTCAGACGATGAACCTCATCCAGATTAGCATATAAGGCAAATTCACCGCTGGGAACTTTATGTTCTTCTGTCAAATAGTTTTCAACCAACACAATTCTCTTGTTATTGGCTTTCATAAGCTCTGCGAATTTCTGCACAGCGTATTGGAATAGCTGGCGTTTTTCCCCAGACAAAAAAGGCACTCTCCTGCTGATCCTAAGTTGCGAATTACATAATATCCTCATAAAAATACCTTCTGTTATATAACAATCAGGCTCCACTTCAAGTATATCTGCAATTTCACATAACAAATCCACTACTATTACATCAGCATTCTCATATTCTTTCTCATTTATCAGCGTCTTGGCTACATCTTGACGAAGTTGCCTGTTGCCATACGGATCCTGCAGAGTCAACGTTGATAAATCAAGCATACACTCAGCTTCCATTGACATAAGACTGACAATACTGGTATCAGTATAATCAGGAAGCAAATACTTATCTTCCAAAACTATATTTTGGCAAATTCTACTTAGGTTGACACTGCCAATGGTTAGTATATTCTTCCTAAGGACCCTTTCATTAAAATATTTTCCGTACTCATTTTCTAAGAATGTATAATAATTTTTCGCACAATCTGTCCATTTTTGTCTGATGGCAAGCGGCATTCTGAACGAAGTCAGATTATGGAATCTCCTGTAAAAGTCCTTGAAAATCTCGAAAGTTCTTATATAAACAGGATATTTATATTTCTCCCATACTTCATCATTCTGGAAAATCTTTTTCATCTTCCCAACACTCTCCAGAACCTCGCCGTAGCGCTCGAATGTCGTGGAAAGATTTCCTTCACGCTCACAGTTATAGTTGTACAGGCATTTATCAAGGGTACAAATTCCTCTGCGTGCATTTAGATATACCTGTGACAGATACAACAGATCTTCACACATGATATTCTGCATGCCACAATCCAAACTTTTCAATATTTCCGAACGATACAGCCCTAACCATAACAAAGGATACATCTCACCCAGAAGCAACGGATTTTCATCAAGTGTTTTCTTGCCCTGAAATTTACCATTCAAAGGTATAGGATAGACTTGTCCTTTGGCATCAATTTTGTTGTGTGTATAAATGCATACATCTGCATCAAGTTCAGAAATCTTCTTGTAAGCCTCAGAAACAAGGTCTAGCTCTATAAAATCATCAGAATCAACAAATATGATATATTCTCCTTCGGCTCTCATGATGCCTTTGGTTCGCGCCACTCCCTGTCCTGCATTCTCCTGCTCTATGTATACGATTCTGCTGTCTTTTTCAGCCCATTTTCTGCAGAGGTTTCCCGACCCATCAGTCGAACCATCATTGATAAGCAGGATTTCAATATTTTCATATGTTTGCCTTACAAGAGAAGAAATACATCTGTCCAAATAATCTTCTGTATTATACACGGGGACAATTATAGATACTTTTTCCCCATGTCTTGCCAATAAGTTGTTCAAACGATACAAACCAACTGCCACATACTCTTCTATAGAAAACATTTTGTTTTCAAGAGGATATACCTTATTAGCTCCAAACCTGTCATCATCTGTCAAAATTACGATCTGAAAAGCCATGCCAAAGTTAGAAAACATGGTCATATAACGACAAACGCTCTCTATAGCAGAAGGTGTTTCGTTAAGTACGGCCGTAGCTCCCGCCAACAAAAAATCATTGCTGTATTTCGAATCTGCTATTATGACATATACATTCCTGCGATAATATCTACGCTTAAACTCAGGCAAATAATCAACTGCTGCCCTCACCATATCTACATTACCTGCTAGTACCATCAGAAAGGTATCCGCTGTCGTAGGCGTAAGCCCCCATTTAGAAAAAATCTGTCTGCCGCGCTCTGCCTGCAACAATTTTTTATCAAACACATCCATTAGCAAAAACCTCTTCCAATATTTTGTTTTTCAACTGCTCCCTGCCAGCCTCACTATTTACCAGCTGGTACTCATATGCATCCTGCCTGTCATACATATTCTTAAGGCTGAAAAAGTTCATGCGCTCCTTAGTGATAAATTCCTGATAGATAACCACCTTGGTGCATTCCGCCTCATTCATCAAATCAAAGAGTCCGCTACGCATACCTATAAGATATCCTGCCACACTCAAGACCTTGAACATATCCTCATAAGACAGGAACAGCTTCTCCGTCCCGACTATGACAGGTTCTTTATCCCCTGATGAATTAGTAAGGACTTTGAATCCCCTTGCCGTGAGTTCCACGGCAAGTCCTTCCCACCAATCTTTCGTCAGTTCCTCATTGAAGCTGTTGGCATAGGGAGCCAATATCACTGTACGACCTGGTTGCAACCCATATCCGGAAACCAAGCCACGGCCTTCATCAGCCTCTGCCACCTTGACAAAAGGCCGCGACTCCAAAGTCTGAACACCAAACACAGTCCTGACAAAAATGCTGTGGAAGGAAATGCCCTTGATGTTCTCTATCCTGTAGATATTCTGCCAAATAAGCCCCCAATAAAGCATAAAGTGCATATGCAGCCTATCCCCGCCGAAATATGCCAGCAAGATTTTCAGCTGTTCGCACTCCTCACGACTTATAAGCTGCATATCTGTATACCCATAGGTATCCATTACTTTCTGGAAGGCCCTGCCGGTAACCAGAATCTTATACCGTCCTTTTGCAAGGCCCTGCTTCTTCAACCAAGCTGACAAGTACCTGCCTGTCAGATATGCATCACCGGTTCCAGGGTAGGGACAAAGGATAAGCTCCTCCCCTTCCTGATATAGCCTTGCATATGTCGCCAAGCATTTGAGCAAATACCAGCCACGTGCCAAAAATGAGCCACGCTTTGGTACCAAGTCCAGAATATCTTCATTCTGAAGGCCATAGCTATGAAGCTGCTGCCTCTTCTCCCCCATGTGCTCCGTACAAAGTATGACCAGCACAGAATCCATCCCTTTGAGATAGTCGGGAGAATATATGGGCACCCCTTGCCACTGGCCACCTTGACGCAGGGGATTGTTATCTACAATGCAGTGGATACTAGCACCGAACTCCTCTATCACACCTTTGGCAACTATTGCCCCCTCTGTCACCCCAAAGAAGACAATATGTTCTTTGGACATGATCTGCCGCCTGCTTGTACTTATCAACCTACGGATTCTATCTGTTGATGCTTTAGTATCACTCATGCAAAAAATCCTCATAGGCAGACACGGTTTCATATCGGAACAGTCGATAATTGCAATAGCAAATCAAGTCTTCCTTGGTAATCCCGGATGCCCCCACTAGCCCGTCAGCTGTATTTTCCTCCGGCCGACACAAGGAAATGAAATTCACATATTCACATCCCAGACGATAATAGGAAAGAATTTCTTCTATCTCTCGCTCTCCACAAAATATTATCTCAGCAATATTCTTTGATAGGTTCTTTGCATTCTGCTCCACGAACTTGCTGGAAGTAAACAGCAATGCCTCTTGAGCATATATACTGGCCACATATTCATCTAAATGCGCCATAGCATAATAGTTGACCTCATCATCGTCCTCTGCAATAACCACCAAAGTTTTTGCGGGCGACAGATTATACGTATCAGCCAGTTTTATAGCGCCTCTGTCACGGCGATAGAATTCAAGGCATAATTTCCCGATGCTGCCTACGGAACTTAATAATTTCATAAAGCCTCTCTCAAATGGTATATGCCCTTGTAGAAGGCTCCACAGATAGAATCATAATCCTCCCAAGCATAAGTGGTTAGAGAAATCCATATCAAGGCATGAAGGAGCTTTATTTTCTTCTCATCCAGTTCAGGTACCATGTCAAATATGCGCTCTGCCACGTTTTCCCAATGATTGGAACCAACAGAAATCTTCACTTCATCTGCACCGATGTTCAAAGTGAAGTTTTTCCTGTTGAACTGGTCATAGTTCCCCGCTATGGAATAATATAGCTTGGCCCAGTCATAGTCAGCATCGCCATAAAACTTAGTCTTGCCAAAATAACCACGCGGATCTATCAGCACTACTTTTTCATTGAAATTGTCAAACATAAGGTTAGAAAAAGTATTATCCCCATGTATCAGATGGAAAAACTGGGGCATATATTCTTCTACTTTCGCTTTTATTTCCTCATACATAAAGAAGATATTGCGGCACTTTCTCCCATTGATGGTGATATACTCATCCCCAGCAAAGGGGATGAGCTCCTGAACTGGTCTGATACGTTCAAATGTCTTCTCCAGATAGTTGGCATAGACATCCTCACGCACGCAGGGCACAGGATTTGTCAAAGTATGGAGATTATGCAAAGCCTTGACAATCTTTTCTAGCAGTTCCATCTGCTGGGTTTCGTCCAGTCCTTCATATTCAAAGATGTTCTTGCCTCGAATCCGTTCCATTTTTAGCGGATTCTCTTGATAAACTATCGGTATATTCTTAAAGCCAAGGCTCTGCACTTTCTTGTACCAGGCAGCCTCATCTACTGCCAGTTTCTTTCCCTTTTCCGTGATGCCACGTTTAATGACCATGTCACCGGTAAATTCCATCTGATTGAAGGGACGGCACTTATTGCTACGGTCATCAATTTCCAAATAGGAAAGCACGGTACCAACTTCCCGGCAACCATAAAGAGGCAGTGTCTGGAAATTCGTTCCCTTTTCCACCAAATAGTTTGTAAAGGCCCCTGACTCATGCACATCTGCAATTTCCTGCTTATTTTTGAACACAAAAAGTCCAGCCACACCGTTCTCAGCAGAAGGCAACTCCTGCAATGCTCCTCCCACGTAGCTCCAACGACATTCAAACTCCTTGGCTATGCCAATATAGTTTTCTTTGCAATTTTCGGGAAGTTCCCAGTCATCTGCCAAAATTAAGTCACTCCACATCAAAAGAAATGGATCATTTTCTGGCAATTCACTTATGGCTGCAGCAATACCTGCACAGGTGCCTTTATCGTCAGTTGGAACCAGATGATAGTTATAGTCCTTGGCAAAGATCTGCAGATATTTCGCCAGCACATCACGTTTATAGTCGCAGATAATATGGAACTCTGCCTGCGGAAACTTCTCAAATATATAGAAAAGCATAGGCTTGTTATTGACAGACACAAGACACTTGGGCTTATTCCTAGTATATTTTTCTAATCTGGTTCCCTTACCGCCTGCCTGTACTATGATCTGCATAGCCATTCTTATAACCACTCCTCAATGATAGCGACAAACCTCTCCTGTTTTTTCCTTCTCCTGGAGAAGAAGCAGACATGTGGCAAAACCGATGATACGTTCCTTTTGAGCCATCGAAAGAAACGGCAGCACCTCCCGTACTTCCTTCTCCCACGTACTTTCATCTGACATCATAAAGTTTTCGTTTTTCTCCACGCCTGCCACCTCCTATCAATCCTACATTGCAATATTAATTTTACTACATTGCAATATTTTATGCAACCATGCCAGTAATATAATTGCAACGTAGGATTTTATATGCTAATATTTGAATAGGAGGGGATTCTCTTTGACTATCGGTGAACGTATCAAGTTACTTCGTAAAGAGCTAAAAATGAGCCAGACAGAATTTGGCCAGCGCATAGGCTTGAAGCAAGCGGCGATAGGATTATATGAGAATGGGAATCGTAGCGTATCAGAACAGAGCATCTATCTCATCAGCCAGGCCTACCAGGTACGGGCAGAATGGCTGCGAACTGGAGAGGGGCCGCAAAAAATTAAAGAACCGTACTCCCCTTGGGAGAATAGCAACATAGATGATGCTGACCGCACTATTATCAATATGTACCTTGCCCTGTCTCCTGATAAGCGCAGTTTCTTGAAAGAGTACATTCTAAAACTTGCCCAAGAACTGCAACCACATGTGCACAACCCATTAAGCGACTTAAATCCAAAAGATTCTGAGCAATAACCACCTCATAATCCATCTGATATGTGTCCAGCTATTGCCTTCACTCTGGCAAATGATTCTGAGGCTTTTCTCATTTGGGCAAGTCCCATGCCGGACACAAAAAGTGGGGAGTTAAAAAAACTCCCCACAAGTGTTGATGTGGCACCTTGCTCTGTTATGCAATTGGAATCTATCTATCATGAAAGGATGTTTCATATATGGCAGAAAAAACTTCCGCCCCCCAGGTGCGCTGCAGCATGTGCAAACGGGTGGTGACGGTGCATGACCAGTACGATATGCCCATTTACGACCCCGGTACCGGCTTTGCCATCTGCAAAAGCTGCGTACGCGACATCAATCATTTCCTGGACGAGCACGACATGGCCACTGCCGAGGCAGAGCACCATGATTTCTCTGAGCAGCTCACGGATATCCTGAACAAGAACAAGCCCCACAAGATCAAGGAATATCTGGA
>ODAI014450502.1_pt1 | contig 15167 bp, 10 predicted proteins | sample 1539321 | NCBI WGS metagenome assembly ODAI01 (sample SAMN02144231, study PRJEB22623) | gut metagenome | biome: sheep rumen | host: Ovis aries | place: New Zealand
CATGAGAGGTAAGACTGCTGTCGTTATGGGAGATACCCAACAACTGCCTCCGACTTCATTTTTCGACCAGATGTCAGATGCTGAAAGCGATGAGGAGGAAGCCACTTCACTTGATATGGAGAGTATCCTTCATTTATGTAAGTTATCCTTCCCGGTTAAAATGCTAAAATGGCACTACAGATCACGCCATGAGTCACTGATTACAGTATCAAACAGGGAATTTTATGATGATGATTTACTGGTTTATCCTTCACCTTCACACAACGACCCAGAATTGGGTTTGAAATTCCACTATAATCCTAACACTCAATATCTAAGAGGGGCATCATCTAAAAATCCTTTGGAAGCTGAAGATGTTGTGGAAGAGATATTCAACCATTTTGAAAAATATGGTGATACAAAAAGTTTAGGTGTCGGAACATTTTCAGTCGCTCAAAAGAATGCAATTCTGGAAGCATTGGAAGTAAAACGTAAGGAAAGGCCTGAATTCGAACCTCTGTTCTCAGATAACAAGGAAGAAAGGTTCTTCGTTAAAAACCTTGAAACAATTCAGGGGGACGAAAGGGACGTTATACTTATCAGTGTAGGTTACGGTTATGACCAGGACGGAAAGATGTCACTCAACTTCGGTCCTTTAAACCAGGACGGAGGGGAAAGAAGACTCAACGTATTGATTACCCGTGCAAGGGAGAAATGTGTTGTATTTTCAAACTTCAAGGCATATGACATGAACTTGACAGCTAATCCGCCATATGGTGTAAAATCCTTAAAGGAATTCCTTGAGTATGCTGAAAACCTGACATTAGGAACTAATAATCAGGATGCATATACCAAAGAGCCATTTGAGGATGCGATTGCCAGCTTTTTAGAAGAAAACGGATACACTGTTGACAGGCAAATCGGTTGTGCAGGATTTAGGGTGGATTTGGCTATTGTCGATGATGAAAACCCTGGAAAATATATATTGGGTATAACAACTGACGGAAAGATGTATGCCTCAAGTAAGGTTGCACGTGACAGGGACAGGCTCCGTGAACAAGTGTTAACCGGACTTGGATGGAAGCTTTACCATTTATGGTCAACTGATTGGTATAGAAACAGGGATTTAGGACGCAAAAAACTCTTGGACTTTGTTGAAAAATCAATCCGCAAAACCCGTGAAGAGGAAAGGCGCAGGTCTGAGGAAGAGAAAAAATTAGCTGAAAAAAGAAGATTGGAAGCTGAAAAGAAAGCTGAAGAATTACGTATCGCACGTGAAAAGGAAGAAGCTGAAAGAAAAGCTAAGGAAGAGGCTGAACAATCTGAAAATGAAATCAATGTTGAAGACATTGGTCCGGCCGATTTTGTTGAGGTTGAAAAGGTGGATGATGGAGATCCATTCGAAAAGCCTATTGATGTAAGCCAAATAGACCCGTCCGAATTCTTTGAAGATGATGGTGCCGGTAAGACAATTAATGAAGATAATGTAGTAAAGGAGACTCCTTCTGAGTTTGTGGCTGTTGAGGATTCTGAGAAGGATGTGAAGTTTGAAGAGACTCCTTCTGAGTTTGTGACTGTTGAGGATTCTGAGGATGATGTGAAGTTTGAGGAGACTCCTTCAGAATTCATCGATAATCCTGAAAATACAGATAACAAATCTTATGATAATTCTTCTGATGAGGTTGATGAAAGTCCTAATGTGGAAATTCAATCTCAAGAGTTTAGCGAGAATCCAGAAGAAAAAATCGTATCTGAAAAGGATTCAATCGATGAAAAAATTGATGAAACATTCAATGTTAAAGAAGAACATGATACCATCAAAGCCGAATCTTCTGTAGATGAGGAATCTGAAGATGATTTTGACGACCTCGGTGCTGAAGTTTGGGAATCTGATGAAGGAACTTCACCTGAAGACGATACAGAAGTTTGGGAAAATGAAGAGGATTACTCTGATGAATCACAGAATACTGTTTCAAAAATCATTACAGATAAATTCAAATCAATCCTCAAATCTGATGATGAGGAAAAAACAGAAAAAGATAAAACTTCCTTTTTCTCATCCCTTAAATTTACTAAAGACATAGGTGATGATTCTGATTTGGACGATGAATCATCTGAAATAACTGAGGATATGCAAGAAGGATTGAAAGATGATGTTGACATTGAACCGGAGATTCCAAATCCAAAAGATAATTCAAACATTGATGATGTAGTTATTGAAGATGTTGATGTTGAACCTGAAATTCCAGACCCAAAAAATAACATTAAATTTGGCAATACTGTTGATTTGGGTTCTGATGATGACTATATTGTTGTTGACTATGGCGATGATGAAGTAGTTGAGGAAACACCTGAACCTAAACATCAAGATCAAGCAGTCAAAAGAACTGCAACAAAAAAATCCAAAGAAAAAGTAACAGATAAGAAACCTTCTGATGATAAGGTTGATTTGGGTAGTAATGATGATATTATTGTAAACCATTCCCATGATGAGGATTCAGGTAATGATTATGATGATTCCATAAATCTGAACTCTGGAGACGACGATAATTCTAGGGAAGAGATTATTGATGATGAAAGAGTTGATTTGGGTAATGATGAAGATTATATTTATGTAGACCACAGTCATGATGATGAGCATGTGATGGATGAGCCTGATAAGGTCAATATAGGAGACTTTGCATATAAGGAAGAACGTGTGGTGGATGATGAACCTGATGAGGTCAATTTTGAGGACTTTGAACATAAGGATGAACCAACTGAGGAAGTTCCGGAACCTCCAAGGCAAAAACCAAAATCCAGAAGAACCAACTTCGTAAAATCAATCATTGCGGATGTTGTAACTGGTGAATCTCATTTGGAACAAGAAGAAATTGAAACAGTTAAAGGGGAAATAATGGAAGAAAATGAAGTTCCTCTTCACAAACCTGCTCCTCGCGATGATTCTGTGGTTGAGGCTGAAATCATTTTGGATGGTGAGGAATTAAATGTTTTAAATGATGATTTCTCTGATGATGACGCTCCTCTTAAAAGGCCCGCTCCTAAAATGGATTATACTGAAGGTGAAGAATTAAATATTTTCACTGATGAGTTGCCTGATTTGCATAATGATAAAGTTCATGATGAGGCAGTCGATATTGTAGGCCGTGCAATGGATGAATTCCTTGATGACATATTTGATAATGAAGAGTTGCAAAGTGAGGTGGTCGGTGAGGATAAGACTTCATCTAATGAAAAACCTGTTGTTGAATCATCTGGCGATAATATGTTCAAGGGTAATGATTCCTATGATAAAAGATTACATGAGGATGTAACTGCTGATGATTTATTTGAAAGTAAAAGTTCGCAAAATGATATTGAAACCGAAAAACCTCAAGTTAATGAAGTGATTATTGAAGAAAATAATATGGATACTAAAGAAGTTAAAAAAGCACCTGTTGAAGACATAGGTGATGGTGTTACTTATTATCAGGGATCAAATGATGTAAGAAGCAAGCTGAGAAAAAATAATTTCTATTATGATGATGAAAAGCCTAAGTCTGTCCGTGAATCTATTAAAGGAATCAAAAAGGACATGGAGTACATCAATAAATCATTAAAGGAAATTGAAAATCCAACTCATATTGATTATGTTTCTGTAGTGGACAGAACAGAAGAATACGACCCTAACGATTACTTGAGCAGACCAAGTGATGATGATTCTGATAAAATCATAGAAAAAGAAGAGGAATTAACATTTGCTGAAAAAGAAGAGCAAAGAATCGAAAAGGAAATGATGATGGATGCTCTTGAAAAGGAAATCTCATCAGATGAGGATGTTATTGTTCCTGTTCATGAACAGTTTAGAAGAGAAGAGCTTAAAGACCAAGCTTTAGAAGACATTATTTCAAGTGCAAATGAGGATTATAAGGAAATCGAAAAAGAAAGGCACATGAAGAATAATCAATTAAAGGCATTTGACGATAAAAAGCTTCCAGGCAAAGGAAAGATGGAAGATGAAATAGTCAGTTATGTTCAAATAGATGACATTGGATTGCATTCATCCGATGAGTTATACAAGCAGCCAATAGAAAAGGTAGCTAAATCAGTTAAGGACATTGTCGATATTGAAGGTCCTATTCATGTTAAAGAGGTAACAAAAAGAATTAAGGATTCATGCAACATTAAAAGGGCAGGATCCAACTTGAAAAAACGTGTTAATGCAGCTATTGGTGAAGCGGAAAAATCTGGAGATATTATTAAAATTGGAGACTTTTTATATGACGCTTCAAATAACAATATAATCATTAGAAAAAGGAACAAACCAAATATTGATTTGATTTCTGATGAGGAAATAGCCAAAAACATTGAAACCGTATTACTTCACAAATCCGATGTTACAACAAGCCAAATTGCAAAGGAAACCTCACGAAACTTCGGATTCAGGTCAACATCTAAAAAGACTGCCACTAGGATAAACAGTGTTTTGGACTTGATGATTGCAAACAATAAGGTTAAAATTGACAATGACATTGTCGAACTCAAATAGGATTTCTCATGTCAACTAAAGTTAAATCTCCAGATAACTTGCCGAACAAACCTGGTGTCTACATAATGAGGGATGACACCGACACCATCATTTACATAGGCAAGGCTAAAAATCTCATAAAGAGAGTTAAATCTTATTTTAGGGAAAAGCTGGACAGGCCAAAAACTCAAATTTTAATGAGTCATTTTGACAGCCTGGAGTATATCGTTACCAATTCCGAAAAGGAGGCTTTGATTTTAGAGGCAACCTTAATCAAAAAGCATAGGCCAAGATATAACATTCAGCTAAAAGATGACAAAAGATACCCTTATGTTAAAATCACCGATGAGGAATTTCCACGTTTGGTCATAACAAGAAACGTCACAAAAAATGGTGTTTATTTCGGGCCTTTCACCGATGTGGGCTCTGTTAAGCAGACAGTTAAGTTTTTAAAATCACTTTTCAAGATAAGGACCTGCAGGAATATGAACGGGCCTTGTCTGAATTTTCAGATTGACTTGTGTTTTGCTCCTTGTGGTGGAAACATTACAAAAGAGGAATATTCAGAAATTATCAATAAGATTGACTTGTTCTTCCAGGGAAAGTACTCAACAATTGTCAAGAACCTTAAAAAGGAAATGATGGAAGCTGCAGGAAATGAGGAATTTGAAAAGGCAGCTGTAATAAGGGACCAAATCTCTTCAATTGAGGAAATCATGGAAAAGCAGTTTGTTGATCTTGTCGATGATGATTTGGACCAGGATGTGATAGCTATTGCCCCTGGCGAAAATGAGGTTGTGGTCATAATAATGCCAATCAGAAACGGTAAGATTGTCGGGCGTGATGACTTCCTGATGAGCAAATCGCAATATGACTCATCATCTGAAATCATATTTGCATTCATCCAGCAGTATTATGGTTATAATAGGCACATTCCAAAGCAAATTCTTTTGGATGAGGATATTGATGACAAGGAACTGCTTGAGGACTGGTTGAGTGATTTAAGGGGAAACAAAGTCAAGATTAAAGTTCCTCAAAAGGGTGTCAAATTAAGACTTGTCAAAATGGCTAAGAAAAACGCTGAAATTATAAAGCATCAAAAGAAAAAGATGGAAAATTCATTGATAGAGCTTAAGAAATACCTTAAACTTGAAAAAATGCCCCATGTGATTGAGGGATATGATATCAGTAACATTTCAGGCAAGTTTGCTGTCGGTTCAAAAGTATCCTTTAAGGATGGAAAGCCTAACAAAAAAATGTATAAACATTTCAGAATGGAAACGCCAGGACCTAACGATTTTGCAATGATGGAGGAATTGCTGACTCGCAGATTGAAATTGATAGATTCTGATCCCGAACCTGACCTAATCGTGATTGATGGTGGTAAGGGACAGCTTGGGATGGCATGCGGTGTTTTGGAAAAATTAAATCTCACTCACATTCCTATTATTGGGCTTGCAAAGGAATTTGAGGAGATATATCTTCCAAATACAAAACGTCCAATCATAATTCCTAAAAATAATCAGGCGTTATACTTGCTTCAGCAAGTGCGTGACGAATCTCACCGTTTTGCAATAACCTATCACAGGAAACTCCGCAGTAAGAATATTTCAGCCTCTTCACTTGACGATATCGTTGGAATTGGTAAAAAAAGAAAGATTGCTCTTTTAAAAGAATTTGGCTCCATCGAAAACATTAAAAAGGCATCAATCGATGAATTAGCCAAAACTGACGGCATGAATCAAAAAACGGCTGAAAATGTCTATAATTATTATCACTAATGTTATATTATTTTTTATGAAAAATGGCTAATTTTCCATTAAGTTTAAATATAATAATTTAAAAAAGTTTTCATAAGAAAAATAGAGGAATTATTATTTATGGTTAAATGTCCACGGTGTGGGTATGAAAATTCATCCGATGCCGTATATTGTGATAATTGTGCCTATCTTCTAACAGACTCTAGTGGGAGAAGAGTAAAATTAAATCGACGTGAAAATAGTTGGAATATAGGTATTGCTAAAAAAATTGTTATTGTATTGGGGATTATTATTATAGCGCTGTTACTATTCTCTTTTGTGTATAACAATACACAGCCGTCCAATAATGAAACTTTAAATGTCATTACCGATGATGGTAGTGTACATAAAACTGCTTCTTATCCGTACAAAGTTGTCGTTCAATACGAAGGCAGTTGGGGTGGTGAAATGGGTAATCCTAACTATCTTGTGAAAGAATCTGGTTATGGTCCTGACTCATTTACACTTGACTGTGCAGCTTGGGATAGGGTTGCTGTGGATATTCAAAAATATGATTATGATGAAGGGGAATTAAAAGTTCAGCTTTTAAGAAATGGTGAAGTTGTAGCTGAAAATTCAACTACAAATGTTACAGGTAGAATTATAATAAACTATAATTATTAAAATTAGTCTAACTGGTTAATTTTTGCTTGCAACATGTCAATCAATTCATCAGTCTTGTATAATCTGATTTCCTTTGCGTCCTTATCGAAGATTTGAATAAATTTGATTAGGTCGTTACATAGCTGGTCGTATTGGATATTTAGTGTGTTAAAGTTATTCATTAATGTAACTAATTTGTCCTGTTCTAGTTTGTCGTGTTCTTTTAGGATCCTTTCAATATTTACAAAATGAGTTTCAATCATTAGTTTTTCTTCTTCTAAGCTGTTTTGGTATTCTTGAATTTTATTATCGCTAGCCATTTAAATCACTTAATTTTATTTAGTTAATTAATATAAAATATAAATACTTTCATTAATATAAATTTGTATTGATATTTTAAGGGGCATAAAAGAATGATTAAAGTCGAAAATGTAAGCAAAGATTATGAATTGGCTGATGGAACTAAGGTTACAGCTCTTAAAAATGTAAGTTTTGATGTTGAAGAAGGTGAGATATTAGGAATCATGGGTAAAAGCGGTTCCGGAAAAACCACATTATTGAGGGCACTTAGGGGTGTTGAACATATTGATGAAGGAAGCATTTCTGTTGGTAAGGTTAAAGTGACTTCCGAATCTTCTCAATTTTATTATAATGAACTCAAAAAGGAAACTGCTATTCATCTTCAAAGGTCTTTTGGTTTATGGCCGGATACAGTGCGTGAAAATGTATTGAGGAAATTGTATGCGCGCAGGTATTTTGATGAAGGTGACACTAACTTTGAAGTTGCAGAAAGTGAATTCGGTGATGAGGCCGATGAGCTTCTGGAACTTGTTTCCCTGACACATAAGGCCAATCATTATGCATCCGTTTTAAGCGGTGGTGAAAAACAAAGACTTATCATGGCAAGACAACTTGCAAAAAGACCTAAAGCGTTGCTTCTTGATGAACCTGCAACCATGGCATGCCCTAAAACAAAACAGGAAATATTGGATGCAGTTAAGAAAATCAATAAGGAATTGAATATCACAGTTATTCTCGTATCTCACTTGCCGGATGTCCAAAAATACTTGGCTGACAGGGTAATCCTACTTGAAGATGGTGAAATAGCATCTGAAGGAAGTCCTGAAGAAATATGTGATAATTTCATGGAAAACATGGATGAGATAGTTGATATTGAAAATATCTCAACCGATGAGGATGTAATGGAAGCAAAAGACATCTATAAGAGATTCTATTTGTTAACAGGCGGTGAAGTTTTACAGATTGAGGATGTAAACTTCAAGGTTCAAAGAGAAAACATATTAAGCATCATCGGACCAAGCGGTGCCGGAAAGACAGTGCTTTTAAGAATGCTCGGAGGACTTGATGATCCTGATAAAGGTGAAGTCCTATATAAAATAGGTGATGATGAATGGGCAGACATTGACATTCCTGGAATGAACCGTATGAAAATTAGGTCCCAATTAGGTTTTATGCATCAGGAATTTGCACTAAACCATTATGCGACTGTACTCAATCAGTTGGCTGTTCGTTTAGGTTATAAGAATCAGAATATCATTAAGGAAGCACAGGAAAGGGCTAAAAAAATTGGTCTAAGCGAAGAGTTACTGGACTCATTTTATTTATTGACAGACCTTCCGGAAACTGAAGCAAGAGACCGTTTAAGGCAGGTTGGACTTGACCCTGATATTTTGGATGATTTATTCCCAAAATTCCCGGAAACCGCTACAAAAGAAGCAGTTGCCGACATCTTCGAAAGTCTGGATTTGGACATGGATATCTTGCACAGAAAGTCATATGAGTTATCCGGTGGTCAAAAAGTACGTGTAATGCTTGCATTGATTTTAGTTTCAAGACCAAAATATCTGCTTTTAGATGAGCCTTTCGGGGATTTGGACCCTGTTACCTTAAGGGATGTAACCAATGCCTTAAAAAAGATTTCCAAAACTTATGGAATCACCATTGTTATGATTTCACACAATACCGATTTCATTAAGGAATTGAGCAACAGGGCAATCTTCATGGATGACGGAAAAATCATTGACGACAGTGAAAACATCGATGAGATTGTTGATAATTTCATTGACTTCTGTCATGCTGATTACTTGAAAGGAGAATAAAATGTTTGATGTAATCGCTGTTCCGGTTGATGGGTCCGAATATGGGTACAAGGCTGCTGATGTGGCCATTGAAATAGCTCAAAAATTCGGCTCAAAGATTGCTGCCGTTCATGTTTTGGAGGAGTTTTCATTTAACAGTTATGATTCTGAAGAGGATTCCGGCGATGCGATTCTGGCAAAAATTACAAAAAAAGCCAATGATGTTGGAATTGAAGTTACAGAACATCTGCTTACTGCAGACCCTTTAAGAGACATGAAATTTATTATAAATCAGACCAGAGCGGATTTGGTTGTTATTCATGCTCATGGAGCGAATAACAATAGGTTTGTATCTTTTGAGGAAAACAGTGTTTCAGATACTCAAATAGGTTCTGTTTCTGAAAGGCTATTGAGAACTTCTGATGTGCCAGTATTATTGGTAAAATAATACTAAAACTTATTTTTTTTCTTTTTATTCAGTTATTTAGCTATTTTTAACTAAACTTTTAAATATAATAAAAATCTAATTATCCATAACATAAATTGTTTATATTTATATAGGAGATATTTTATGATTGTTAAGGATTGGTGTTCATACTGCGGTGAGTGCGCCGGAGTTTGTCCAAGAAATTTAATTCAAGTAAGGGAATACTCATTGGTATTCAATGATGATGACTGTAAAGATTGTGACACTTGTATTAAAGCATGTCCAATTGACGCATTAGAAAAAGAGGAATGATAATATGATTGAAACTGATGTAATTGTAGTAGGTTCTGGACCTGCAGGTTCTAGTGCTGCAAAACATGCTGCATTAGGTGGAGCAAAAGTTATTTTGATGGATAAGAAATCTGAAATTGGTTCTCCAAAAAGATGTGCTGAAGGTGTTTCAATTCAAGGTCTTGAAAAGTTAGGAATTGAACCATCTCCACGTTGGGTAACCCAAGAAATCCAAGGGGTAAGAATTCAAACCCCTGATGGTACTGACGTTTGGTTAACTAAAGATGAAGTTAAATTGCCTGAAGCAGGTTATATCTTGGAAAGAAAAGTTTTCGATAAGCACATGGCAATGGATGCTGCAAGGGCTGGTGCTGAAATCAGAATCAAAACCTTAGTTACTGGCGTTGAAAAAATTGATGACGGTTATATTGTAGAAACCGAATGCATGGGCGAAAAAATTGATTACAAATGTAAAATATTAATCGCTGCTGACGGTCCTGAAGGTCACGTTGCCAGATGGGCAGGTTTAAAACCGGCTGCAAAAGCAAAAGAAATGGAATCCGGTATTCAATATGAAATGTGTAATGTGGAATTTGAAAGACCTGGAGTTATTGAATTCTACTTAGGTTCATGTGCACCTGGAGGATACGTATGGATTTTCCCTAAAGGTGATGACATTGCAAACGTTGGTTTAGCAATTTTACCTCACAAGGCTGAAAAAACCGCAAAAGAATACTTGGATGATTTTGTGGCAACATGTCCGTACTTAAAGAATGCTCAGGCTGTTGAAATGAATGTTGGTGGAGATCCTGTTGGTGGAATGACCAAGAAACTTTATGATGATAACATTTTAGTATGTGGAGACGCTGCTGGTCAAGTAAATCCTTTAACCGGTGGAGGAATCATTTCCGGTATGACCGGTGGAATGTGTGCTGGTCAAGTGGCTGCACAAGCTATTAAGGAAGACTGCTCTAAAAAATTCCTTAAACAATATGATGAAATGGCTCATGAAGAATTGGACCATGAAATCAAAAGATATAAGAAAGTTCAAGAATACTTGCTCACTTTATCTGATGAAGAGCTTGACAGCATTGCACATGCTTTCCAAGGAGAAAGCTTTGACAAAATTTCAACCACTGAAATTGTTAAAAAATTAGTTAAAGTATCTCCAAAGGCTTTACTTAAATTAGGTAAATTTATCTAGGTGTTATAATGATTTTAGTTACTGGTGGAGCAGGTTTTATAGGTTCCCATACAAATAAGGCATTGCATCAGGCAGGTTATGATACTGTTGTGGTTGATAACCTCTGCAAAGGATATGAAAACTTTGTAAAGTGGGGGCACTTTGAAGAATATGACTTTGGAAGCAAAGACTTAAGGGAAGTTTTTGAAAAATATGATATTGATGGAGTTATTCACTTCGCTGCCTTTTCATCTGTAGCAGAATCAGTTCAAATGCCTCAAAAATACTTTAAAAACAATTATAAAAATACTCTAAATCTTTTACAAATCATGAGGGAATTTGGCGTAGATAAATTTATTTTATCTTCAACTGCAGCAGTTTATGGAAATCCTGAAAAGGTCCCAATCACAGAAGATCAAGAATTAAAACCAATCAATCCGTATGGACACTCCAAATTTATCACTGAAAAGGCTTTGCAGCGTGAAGCTGAAAAAGGTGATTTCAATTATGTATCCTTAAGATATTTCAACGCTGCAGGATCTGATTTTGATGGAGAAATTGGGGAATTGCATGACCCTGAAACCCATCTCATTCCTTTGATTTTGGATGCCGCTATCGGAAAGAGAGACAGCATTTCAATATTCGGAGATGATTATGATACTCCTGACGGAACTTGCGTCCGTGATTACATACATGTAAACGATTTGGCTGATGCACATATCAAGGCATATGAATATCTATGCAGTGAAAAGGAATCCAACATTTTCAATCTTGGAAATGGAAAAGGATATTCCGTTCGTGAAGTGATTGACATGTGCAAGAAGGTCACAGGCCGTGACTTTGAAGTTAAAATTGATGAGCGCCGTGAAGGCGATCCGGCTATTTTGATAGCTGATTCAACAAAAATTAGAGAAAAACTGGGCTGGACTCCTCAATACAATTTGGAGCAAATTGTTGAGTCCGCTTGGAATTGGCATGAAAAAATGAATGTAATTTAGGTAATGTTCATGGAAAACCAAAATCATGAATCAAAAATTGATGTTCGTATAATTGTGTCAGGTTTGGATATTGCGCAGCTTGTTTCAAAAGCTGTAAATAATATTCACCTTGAAAGAGATTATAATATCATTGTTTCATCGATTATTCCAACTGTGGAACTGGATATAGTTAAGAAAGTAGCCAGTGGTGCAGATATCCTTCTGATTGGAGGGTATGGTCATGATGAAACATACAACATTCTTTTTAATGAATTAAAAACTGATTTTAATCACATTGGATTATTTGATTATAACAACATTATTATTGAAGATGAATCCATTGATTTCAACCTTGCGGAAAAGGAAATCTTAAACTCAATAATAAAATCAACATTGTCTTATTCTTTAAATCTGATAAATATCCACACTTTGGAAAATAAATTAATGAAAGTAACTCATAATTATAATAATTTATTGGATGATTATAATCAGGTTCTCAAGGAAAATGAAGTCTTAACTCAGGAGAATAATGAATTAAGGGAAGATTTCAAAGAACTTAAATCTGATTTTGAAGCTTTTAAATTACGCTATGAAGATGTCTACTCAAAAGACATTCTTGAAATTTTTAATTTGGATGAATTATGGCAGGAATCATTCAGGCAGGAATTGACTGATGAGGACAGGATTGTAATCGCTACAAATAAATTCAGACCTGATAATATCATTGTTGGTCAAGGATATATTGCAGCAGAATCCAAATCCAAAGCTATTGAATGGTTAAAAATTGTTAGAACTGCACTGATATTTGTAGATGATAATACTGAAGATTTAATAAAAGAATTGGATGAAACTAATGAAGAAAAAGTTCCTGAAGTTAGGGAAGATTATGATATTTCCAACACATTCGAAAATTTCTGGGACTGAACAAATTAAAACAATTATTATTTTATACTAGTTTTTAGATAATTATTATTATACTATTTTATAGGGAGTTTATAAATGCACGGTGAAATGGAAGACAAGTGTGGTATAGTTGGAATTCATTGTCCGGATGAATCCAAAAATGTTACATCTTTTGTTTATTATTGTTTGTATGCTTTACAGCACAGAGGTCAAGAATCAGCAGGTATTGCTACTTTTAATCCAGAAACTGGTTTAAATCACCATTGTGGAATGGGTTTAATTACTGATGTATTTGATGATGATTTAATCCAAAATCTACATGGTAACATGTCTATTGGTCATGTAAGATATTCAACCACTGGTCAATCAAAATTGGAAAATTCACAGCCTTTTGTAACTGATTTTGGTGATGGATTTATTGCAATGGCTCATAATGGGGACATTGTCAATTCTGATGAGTTGAAAAAAGAGCTAATTGACCAAGGTTTTTACTTCAAATCTGACAGCGATTCTGAAGTGATATGTTACATGCTTAAAAAAGAGCATTATGATAACGGTAAAAATGTTTTGGATGCCATTGAAGCGGTATGTAAGAAACTTGTAGGATCATATGCATTAACTATTTTAGTTGATGGTGAACTGTACGGTGTAAGGGATCCTATGGGAATTAAACCTCTTGCTGTTGCAAAGAGGGATGATGAATTTATTTTGGCTTCTGAAACTGTTGCTTTTGATGTTATTAATGCAGAATATGTTAGAGATATTGTGCCAGGGGAAGTTGTTTACTTCGATAATGATGAAATTAACTCCCACATGTTGGAAAGTGCAGGAAAATGCAAGCTTTCCCACTGTATGTTTGAATATGTTTACTTTGCAAGACCTGACAGTACAATCGACGGCATTAATGTATATGAAACTAGGATGAATATAGGCCGTCAACTGCATGAACTCTACCCTATTGATGCTGATATTGTTATTCCGGTACCGGATTCATCAATTCCTGCAGCAATCGGATACTCTAGAGCTTCTGGAATTCCATATGGTGAAGGTTTAATCAAAAATAGATATGTCGGAAGGACATTTATTATGCCAACCCAGGAAGAGAGGGAACTGGCTGTAAGACTTAAGTTGAACCCGATTAAAGAGGCTATCAAGGGCAAAAAAATTATTTTAATCGATGACAGTATTGTAAGGGGAACAACCTCTAAACAATTGCTTGATCTTGTAAAAGAAGCTGAACCTGCAGAAATTCATTTCCTTGTAGGTTGTCCTCCTGTTATTGCACCATGTTATTATGGTGTAGCAATGGCAACCAAAAAAGAGTTGATTGCTGCAAATTATTCAGTAGAAGAAATCCAAAAGCAACTTGACATTGACTCTTTAGGTTACATTACTTTACCTGCTTTAGTTAAAGCAATCGGAATGGATAAAGAAAAATTATGCTTAGGTTGCCTGAATGAGGAGTACCCTACTGAAATTCCTGAAGGACTTGAGGCTGAAACTTACTATAAACCGTAGATAATTATGGTTGAACTGTTAGCTCCTGCTGGAAATTTCATTTCATTGCGCGCCGTTTTGGAAAATGGTGCTGATGCAGTTTATTTTGGCCTTGATGATTATAACATGAGGGCCAATGCAAAAAATTTTTCATTAAATGATTTGCCTGAAGTGTCTAGAATAGCAAAAGAGTATGGAGCTAAAACCTATTTATGCACTAATATAATTTTGAATGAAAGACTCGCATGCGAGTTGGAAAATAATTTAGAGGCCATTTCTGAAGCTGAAATGGATGGACTTATTTTATCTGATATTGGACTGATTGAAGATGTCGTGTCCCATGGTCTTGAAGCGCACATCAGCGTTCAGGAAAATGTGACAAATTCATATACTCTGAAGACGCTTAAGAAGTTGGGTGCCAAGAGGGCAATTCTTTCCCGTGAGTTATCCCTATCTGAAATCACTGAAATCACCCGCAAATCCCCAATTGAGACTGAAATTTTTGTACATGGAGCAATCTGCATGGCAATTTCAGGAAGATGCTTTTTAAGTTACGGATTATATGGAAGAAGCGCCAACTGCGGGGACTGCCTACAGCCATGCCGCAAGAACTGGACATTGACATATGAGGAAGGAGAGGACAATGTCATTAACTTCTCTGAGGTTGAGGATGAATCCTTCATAATAACCGGCAGTGATGACGGAAGCTATAGGACCAACTTTTTTTCACCAAAAGACATGTGCATGATTGAATACATTCCCGAATTGATGAAAAGCGGTGTTGCTTCTTTTAAGATTGAAGGAAGAGCACGCAGCCCAGATTACGGGGCTATGGTTACAGGGATATATAGGGAAGCTATCGACAGCTACCAGAATGATCCTGTTAATTATCAGGTTAAGGA
>ODAI011107999.1_pt1 | contig 15165 bp, 12 predicted proteins | sample 1539321 | NCBI WGS metagenome assembly ODAI01 (sample SAMN02144231, study PRJEB22623) | gut metagenome | biome: sheep rumen | host: Ovis aries | place: New Zealand
GGCAGGGATATGGATTCCATGATCCAGCGTTTTGGTATCCTGCGCAGAAAAGCCATGAAGGATTCCGATGACATGCAGGAGCTGATCCGTGAGATCAACGCCTACAGGCCGGACTATCTCTATAACTACCAGGAGATTCTGGCCGGGATCGCGGCGTACGCAAGGGAGCGGGACATCCGGGTCTGGAAGCCCCAGTACTACACAGCCACCGGAGCCCCCCTGACGGAGGAGACAAGGGCTCTGCTGACAGAGGTCTTCGGCCCCGGACTGACAGATTCCTACGGCCTCAATGAGACCGGATCCTGTATCGTCCGGCTGCCGGGCAAGAAGTATTATCAGGTCAACAGCGACACCCATGTGGTCAATGTTTACAATGACAGCCTGACAGGCCCCGCCCTGACAGGCCAGGCTGTGATCACGCCGCTTTTCAAGACAGAGCTGCCGGTCATCAACTATGTGTCCGGAGACGGCATGGAAAGCTATCAGAAACAGGGACTGCGCTTTATCCGGAGCGTGAACAGCAGAGCCTATTCTGCCGGCAGCTGAATATTCAGGAACGGGAACAGGCCCGGCGCATAAGAAAAGCCTGCGGAATCGAAAATAATTCCGCAGGCTTGTTATTTTCTTTATGCGGGACCTGGCCGGCAGAGCTTTCCGCTGCCGGTCCTATCCCAGAGGGATTTCCACCACTTTGGCCATTTTGATCAGGCATTCCTCGATCTGGCCGGAAATATCCGCTACCATCCGCTCGGAGATCTGTTCGTTCTTTTCCTTCTCCAGGTTTTCATAGAAATCGGCCCGGATCTTCTCACTGATCCTGCCCAGGCGGGACTCGAAATAGCCGCGGGGCAGGAGCTTGCGCATGGGAAGGGGCAGGTTGGCCCTGACCAGCATGTCCTGCATTTTATTGGCGCCCAGCAGGAGCACCAGCAGGGAGATCACGCTGCCGGCAATAATCCCCGGGATGCCGCCGGCGATCAGGGCAACACCGCTGCCGCCGCACAGGAGGCCGACGAGCAGTGTGATAATGGCGTCGATCATCCAGGTGATCTCTTCGACCGCGAACACTTCCTTTGTGACGACTTTGATCTCCAGCTCGGACAGCTGCAGATAGGTGGACAGGCTCATGGCCCGGTAGGGGACCTTGTGCCGGGTGCAGATGGGAACCGTGTATTCCTCCAGCTCGTAAGCGACGGGCTTGATCCAGGAGGACACCACCCGCAGGAGGAGATCCCTGGCTTCTGTGGTATGGAGCCAGAGGGCGATTTCATTCTGCAGGACCTTGTCAATGTCCTGGAGACGCTCGATCTCTCCGTTCCGCCATCTGTCAATAACGGGCAGGACGGCGTTTTCCAGAATGGGATCGATCAGGGCGTCCACGACCTGGCGGTACAGATCATCGATATGTTCCCCGACGATCCGCTCTACGATACTGGAATCCTTGAGCTGCTCGATTTCCTGGACAAATTCCCGCAGGTCTTCATCAATGCTGCCGCACCAGGCCAGACCTTTGCAGACCGAGAATTCGGGTTCGCTTCCGGATATGACCACGGAATCCGGGAAGACCTGCAGGCACCAGTCCCGGATGGCCGGCATTTTGGAAACGCCGCCAGTCAGGAAAAGGAGCTCCGGCTGGTCCCCGTCAATGTTCTTTTTGACATCCTCCAGGCTCTGCAGGAAGACCTGCTCGAAGGACCTGCCGTTCAGCCGCTCTGTGGGCCTGCGCAGGATGTCATTCGCGATCTGCCGGTCCATCTGCAGGGTCAGGCGTATGGGCAGGCTGTAGTTGATCCGGACGTTCTGGGTGCAGGTGTTTTTGCTCCAGTAATCCTCATCGGAGAAATATTTCTCCTTGAGCCGCCTGGCGGCGAACTCGCAGTAGCTGCGCCAGGGCGGGACTTTGTTAAAAAGGGCCCGGATCTTTTTCTCTTTGGGAGACCGCTTCAGGGCTTCCTCCAGCAGCAGTTCATCCATGATGCCGCCGCCCAGGCTGACTTCGCCGGCCGTGCGCAGTTCCACCTCATGTCCTTTGCTGACATAGGCAAAATCCGTTGTGGAAGAGCCTATGTCGACGACCAGGACCGGATGGGCCAGGATATCATATCCGATCTGCAGATGTTTGGACTGACAGGCGCTGACCAGGGCAGCCCGGGATTCGGAGATGATCCGGGCAGGCGGATAGCCCACCTTCTCAAAAATACGGCGGTAGCGCTCTCTGGTATTTTTGTCCCAGCCGGCCGGACAGCCGACATAAAAACAGCAGTCCTCCCCCTGGACCAGGTCTCCGTTCTTATAGAGTTCGCCCAGAACGCCGCCCGCAAAACAGCGGATATCCGCTTCACTCTCCCGGTCCGTCAGGAAACGGCTCTTGAAGCGGAGTTTGCGTTCCGTCGCCCCGGGATGGTAGCAGGCGCCTTCTCCTATGATCAGCTCCTGATCGAGGAGCCTGGCGTAGGCCGTGATAAAGCTCTGGGCCTCACGGACCGTCAGCACCTGGGGCTCTTTTGCCCCTTCTCTGGGAAGTACACAGACGGCGCTTTCCGCGTCGCCCAGGTCAAAACCAAAAAATCGTTCCATAAATATCACCGGTTCTTTTCCATCAAATCTGCGGCCTGCCGTTCAGCTTCTGTATACAGCGGCGGCAAGGCCTTTCTTCAACAGTACGCCGTCCTCCACCAGGGCAGGACGCAGGGTGCCGTCGGACTGGGCCGGCATCATGTCGAACCATTTGCTGCGGTCCGGGCTGTAGTCCAATGTGTCAATGCCCTTACGGTGCAGGTAGAATCGGATCTCAGAGATGATCTCTTCCGCCCATTCCTCCTCTTTCTGGGTGTAGGCCTGCTCCAGCAGGCCGGCCAGGAGGTTCAGCTGGGGCGTGTCTGCTTCCCGGCGGATCTCGGCGGAATCCGCCATGTTGAGTTTCGCGGCATTTTTCACCTCTCCCAGATTACGGTCCACGACCGTCAGGACAGCCAGCAGGCTGTGATACAGCTTGTTATGGTCCAGGCTTACTTCATAATACTGCTCGCCGGCGGCCGGCCGCGCGGGAGCGTTCCCGCTCTTCCTGCCGGCATAGAAGGCCAGGCCAAGGCTGCCGGCCGTCAGCAGCAGGGCGATGAGCAGGCATGTCAGCATAGAACCTTTTCCGGCAAAGACCATGACCAGTACCGCGGCCGCGGCCATTACAACAGAGGCTGTCAGCGGCAGGGCAGAACCCGCGCCGGCCTGCTTCCGGGGACCTGCGGAGGTCCGCTGATACGCGGAGACCTGACCTGCGCTGTCCGCCAGCGGCAGGGCGGCCTGCACCGTCTGCAGGGAATACAGGGCTTCTTCACTGACTCTTTCGTCCTGACAGTCCTGGTTATATTTATAGAGGATCCTGCTGACTTCATCCTCCATGATCCGGATCGCCTCCTGCGGCTGACCGGCGCTTTCCAGCCGCTGCAGAAGCCGTTCTTTATCCTGTTCAAGTAATTCTCTGGTTCCCATGGCAGTTCCCCTGTTCCTGTTTGTGACCGGTGCCGGATCTGTATGTCCTGCCGTTTGTGACCGGTGCCGGATCTGTATGTCCTGCTGTTCATGGCTGCTGCCGGATCTGTCTGTGTTCCGGCATAAGGGCAGACCTGTTTACAGATATTTTACCATCAGACGGGAAGGATGGACAGGTTTTTAGCAGGCAGTATCAAAAAGGCGGCAGCCGGGCAGCATTCCTGAAAGCGGGCCGCCGGCCTTCCTGCAGCCCAATTCCCTGTTTTCACGGGGGAAAAGCAAATTTTTCGTCCTTTTCGCAAAACAATGCAGACGGAACGGACAAAAACATGGTAAGATGTCAATTACGGCACAGGAAAGGCGCCGGCAGGCGCGGGGGACTGCGGTCCACAAGAGAAAGTGTCTTCCGGACGCAGGAGAGCCCCGAGGGATACCTGGAAAACAGATCATAATCTAAAGGGAAGACCCGAAAGATAAAACAGAAACAGATAAAAGAGAAACAGACTAAACAAGAAAGACGGAAAACCGGGAAGTAATACGGGAAAGGAATGAAAGGGAAATGCTGAAACTGGAACACATCTCATTCACGGCGGATGACAAGGAGATCCTGAAGGACATCAATCTGACTCTGGATGATCACTTTATTGCCATCACAGGCCCCAACGGCAGCGGCAAATCGACCCTGCTCAAGGTCATCATGGGCATTATCACGCCCGATACCGGCCGTATCCTGCTGGATGGCGAGGATATAACGGATCTTTCCATCACGGAGCGGGCCAGGAAGGGCATCAGCTTCGCGTTCCAGCAGCCGGTCCGGTTCAAGGGACTCCGGGTCAGAGACCTGCTGGAGCTGGCCGCCGGCCGGAAAAAGGGTAAAGAAGGGACAGAGGCCTTCTATCAGGCCTGCAGGACCCTCAACGCGGTAGGCCTGGATGCCAAAGAATATATCGGAAGAGAACTGAACGATACCCTGTCCGGCGGCGAAATGAAGCGGATCGAGATTGCCATGGCAGCAGCCCGGGGGACAGCCCTGACCCTGTTCGATGAACCGGAAGCGGGCATTGACCTGTGGAGCTTCCAGAGCCTGATCCAGGTCTTTGAAAAGCTGTACCGGCAGACCTCCGGTACCATCATGATCATCAGCCATCAGGAAAGGATCCTGAACATAGCCGACAAGATCATTTATCTCAAGGACGGCGAGGTCCTGGAATATGACGAGGGCCGCAAGGTCATGCAGCATCTGGCAGAGGATATACAGCCTGTCCCGGACATGGGAGCCGCGGCACAGTAAAGGAAAGTGGGGAATAAGACATGGATGAAATGCAGAAACATCTGCTGAAAGAGGTGGCAGCCCTGGACGCTCTGCCGGTAGGCGCTTACAACATCCGCAGCAACGGGAAGAGCGCTGCCCGGAATACCACTGCGGAGATCGACATCGTGACCAAGGAAGACAAGCAGGGCATCGATGTGATCATCAAACCCGGCACAAAGAATAAGAGTGTCCATATTCCTGTCATCATCAGCCAGACAGGACTCAAAGAGCTGGTCTATAATGATTTCTTCGTGGGCGAGGACTGCGATGTCACCATCATTGCCGGCTGCGGGATCAGCAACTGCGGCGGTGAGGATTCCGAACATGACGGTGTCCACAGCTTTTTTGTCAAAAAGAACAGCAGAGTCAAATATATCGAGAAGCATTACGGCGAAGGGACCGGCAGGGGCAAGCGCCTGATGAATCCTTCGACGGTCGTGGAACTGGGCGAGAATTCCACCATGGAGATGGAGACCTCCCAGATCGGCGGTATTGACGACACGGTCCGGATCACAAGGGCAAAGCTGGAAGAGAACGCCTCCCTGATCGTACATGACAAGATCCTGACGGAGGGCGGCCAGAAAGCCAAAGCGGAACTGGCGGTCCAGCTCAATGGGAACGGATCTACCTGCGATATGATCAGCCGCGGCGTGGCCAGAGGACAGAGCCGTCAGGAAGTCGTCATCAGCATTGACGGTAACGCGGCCTGCAGCGGACACGCGGAATGCGATTCCATCATCATGGAAAAGGGCGTGATCGTGGCGACCCCCCGGCTGACAGCCACCAATGTGGACGCGGCCCTGATCCATGAGGCCGCCATCGGCAAGATCGCCGGCGAGCAGCTGACCAAACTGATGACCATGGGCCTGGATGAGAAGGAAGCGGAGGAAATGATCATCCGCGGCTTCCTCCAGTAACTGTTTTCAGACGGGCCGGGGAGCCCGCTGACAGAAAAAGGGGACCTGCCATGAAAATTCACGGACTGCAGAAAATGACCCTGCTGGATTATCCCGGCAGAGTGGCCTGTACGGTCTTTCTGGGACAGTGCAATTTCCGCTGTCCCTACTGTCATAATTTTGAACTTGTCGACGGCAGCGCGCCGCCTGTTATGGAAACGGAGGAGCTGTATGCTTTTCTGGAAAAACGGCGGGGGCTGCTGGACGGGGTGGCCATCACAGGCGGGGAACCCTGCCTGCACCGGGACCTGCCCGACCTGATTACGGGCATCCGCCGTATGGGATACAGTGTCAAGCTGGATACCAACGGCAGCTATCCGGCCATGCTGGCCCGTCTGCTGCGGGAAGGCCTGGTCGATTATGTGGCCATGGATATCAAGAACGCGCCGGAAAAATACGCCAGGACGGCGGGGCTGCAGTCCATGGATACATCGCCGGTCCGCAAGAGCGTGCAGCTGCTGCTGGGACAGGACAGGATCGGATATGAATTCCGGACCACGGTCGTCGCCCAGCTGCATACGGCGGAGGATTTCGAGGTCATCGGACGTATGATCAAAGGAGCGCCGGCTTATTACCTGCAGCCCTTTACAGACCGGGAGACGGTCCCCTTCGGAGGCCTTTCCGCCCCTTCCGCCGCGGAAATGGAGCGTTACGCCGACATTGTCCGTCCATATGTGGCCCGTGTGGAGATCCGGGGCATGGATACGGCGGCGCAGTCCTGAAGCCCTTCCGGCCGGTGTCCGGAATGCTGCAAATCCCGGAAATTGGGGCGTGGGACCAGTGACCACAATATATTGTGTCCGAAAATAAATACTATAGAACATATTGATTTCATCCCTCTTTAGTGATACTATGACAATCGAACTGCAATCGATGTACCACAGATATCACATGAAGGGGGATATTTTTATGTATAAAGTAGTCAAAAGGGACGGAGCAATCGTTGATTTTCAGATCAGCAAAATCACCGACGCGATCACAAAGGCTTTCAAGGCACTGGAGAAGCAGTATCATCCCAGCGTCATTGAACTGATCGCGCTCCATGTTACAGCTGATTTTGAAGACAAGATCACGGACGGCCAGATAACAGTCGAAAGTATCCAGGACAGTGTTGAAAAGGTCCTTTCCGAGTCCGGCTACGCGGATGTGGCCAAGGCTTATATCCTGTACAGAAAACAGAGAGAGAAGGTCCGTAATGTCAATTCCGCCCTGCTCAATTATAAGGAACTGATCAATGATTATCTGCAGATCAACGACTGGAGGGTCAAGGAGAACTCTACCGTCACCTATTCGGTTGGCGGACTGATCCTGTCCAATTCCGGCGCCATCACGGCCAACTACTGGCTGAGTGAGGTCTATGACGAGGAGATCGCCAGGGCCCATCGCAGCGCTGCTATCCACCTTCATGATCTGTCCATGCTGACCGGCTACTGCGCGGGCTGGAGCCTGAAGCAGCTGATCCAGGAAGGCCTCGGCGGCGTACCGGGCAAGATCACATCCGCGCCTGCCCAGCATCTGTCCACCCTCTGCAACCAGATGGTCAATTTCCTGGGCATCATGCAGAATGAATGGGCCGGCGCTCAGGCATTCTCTTCCTTCGATACCTATCTGGCGCCTTTTGTCAAGATCGACAATCTGTCCCAGAAGGAAGTCAAACAGTGCGTGCAGTCCTTTATTTACGGGGTCAATACCCCCAGCCGCTGGGGCACCCAGGCGCCCTTCTCCAATGTCACCCTGGACTGGACCGTACCCAAGGATCTGGCCAACCTGCCCGCGATCGTAGGCGGCAAAGAGCTGGATTTCACCTACGGTGACTGCCAGAAGGAAATGGATATGGTCAACAAGGCCTTCATCGAGATCATGATCGAGGGCGACGCCAACGGACGGGGCTTCCAGTACCCGATCCCGACCTATTCCATTACCAGCGATTTTGACTGGAGCGAGACAGAGAACAATAAGCTCCTCTTTGAGATGACAGCCAAATACGGCACGCCGTATTTCTCCAACTATATCAATTCCGACATGGAGCCCAGCGATGTCCGCTCCATGTGCTGCAGGCTGCGTCTGGACCTGCGTGAGCTCCGCAAGAAATCCGGCGGTTTCTTCGGCTCCGGTGAGTCCACAGGCTCCGTCGGCGTTGTGACCATCAACATGCCCAGGATCGCCTATCTGTCCAAAGACGAGAAGGAATTTTACAGCCGTCTGGACGCCCTGATGGATCTGTCGGCCCGCAGCCTCAAGACCAAGAGGACTGTTATCACCAGGCTGCTGGAGCAGGGACTCTATCCTTACACAAAGAGATATCTGGGAACTTTTGACAACCACTTCTCCACGATCGGCCTGATCGGCATGAATGAAGTGGGCCTGAACGCCAAATGGCTGAAGGCAGATCTGACGGATCCCAAAGTCCAGCGCTTCACTACGGAAGTTCTGAACCATATGCGTGAGCGGCTCTCCGATTATCAGGAGAAGTACGGCGATCTCTACAACCTGGAGGCTACCCCTGCCGAGTCCACCACCTACCGTTTTGCCAAGCATGATAAGGAACTTTATCCCGATATCATCACTGCCAACATGAACGGTACCCCTTATTACACCAATTCCTCGCACCTGCCGGTAGGCTATACAGAGGATATTTTCTCCGCCCTGGACATCCAGGATGAGCTGCAGACCCTTTATACCTCGGGAACCGTGTTCCATGCCTTCCTGGGCGAGAAGCTGCCCGACTGGAAAGCGGCCGCGGCCCTGGTCCGCAAGATCGCGGAAAACTATAAGCTGCCTTATTACACCATGTCTCCTACCTATTCTGTATGCAAGGATCATGGTTATCTGACCGGCGAGCACTTCACCTGCCCGATCTGCGGCAAGAAGGCGGAAGTCTACAGCCGGATCACAGGTTATTACCGTCCTGTCCAGAACTGGAATGACGGCAAAGCCCAGGAGTATAAGGACCGTCTGGTCTATGATATTGAGAACTCCCATCTGACCCATATGGGACCGGTCAGGGAAGGACAGAAGCCGGGAAGGCCCGCCTTCACCCCGGAGAGTCCGGAAAGCGGCGCGGATACGGAAGCCAGGGTCCTGCTCTTCAAGACCCCTACCTGCCCCAACTGCAAGGCGGCCGGTGCCATCCTGGACAAGGCCGGTGTTTCCTATACGCTGCTGAACGCGGAAGAGGAACCTGCCCTGGTCAGAAAGTATGACATCATGCAGGCGCCTACGATGGTCCTGGTCAAAGGAAACGGCTTTGAGAAATACAGAGGTGTTTCTGAAATCAAAGGCTGGGCAGCCGGCAGGTAAGATCCTGCCCGTCTGCATGGCGGATCCACAGGCAGGAGACATGCCATGATTTATACACCCCTAACAAAAAAAGCCCTGCGGTTAAGCTTCGAGGTCCACAAAGACCAGACGGATCAAGGCGGTCTGCCCTATGTGTTCCATCCCTTCCATCTGGCGGAGCAGATGCCGGATGAGCTGACCACAGTCACAGCCCTCCTGCATGATACGGTGGAGGACAGCTGGGTCACGCCGGAATATCTGCGGGCCCAAGGATATCCGGAGGAAGTGATCGAAGCCATAGGCCTGCTGACCCATCCGGAAGGCGTTCCCTATATGGACTATGTGCGGAAGCTCCGGTCCAATCCCATCGCAAGGACCGTGAAACTGGCGGACCTTGCCCATAACAGCGATCTGACCAGACTGGACCATGTGGATGAAAATGCCCGCAGGCGGGCCCGCAAATATCAGAAAGCCAGAGACCTGCTGCTTTTCGGAAAGTGAACCGGCAAGTCAGACTTCCGGTCCCAAAATGGTTGACAGCAACGGTTTAGTGTGCTAAAGTATCCTAAACCGATGACGAAGAGGAGTAACTGCCCGGAACTCCGCAGAGAGCTGTAGATGGTGGGACTACGGCGTGGGAAAGGCAGTGAAGTGGGCTTCGGAGGGCGACCTGAACCGGAAACGGTAGGGAAGACGGAGTGTGAACTTCGTGAACAACATCAGGCATGTGCTGGCATGCCAGAGAGGATGGCCCATGGCCATCAAGCCGGGTGGCACCGCAGGAACGATGATTCGTCCTGTCCCGACATGCTGCGGGACAGGACTTTTTTTGTTTCCGGAAAAGGGATCCGGACGAAAAAAGCCTGTCCGACATAAATACAAAATGGTGGAGGAACACAAAATGGCAGAAGAAAAGAAGATCCCCTATAAGATTTACCTGACAGAAGATGAGATGCCCAGGGATTGGTATAATGTGCGGGCCGATATGGTCAAAAAACCGGCCCCGCTTCTGAATCCCGCGACCCATCAGCCTATGACAGCCGAAGAGCTGGCAGGCGTATTCTGTGAAGAGCTGGTCCAGCAGGAGCTGGATAACGAACATCCCCTGATCCCGATCCCGGAAGAGATCCGGAATTTCTATAAGATGTACCGTCCTTCTCCTCTGGTCAGGGCATACTGCCTGGAGGAGAAACTGCAGACACCGGCCAAAATCTATTATAAATTTGAAGGCAACAATACTTCCGGTTCCCATAAGCTCAATTCCGCGATCGCCCAGGCCTATTACGCCAAAAAGCAGGGTCTGAAAGGCGTCACCACCGAGACCGGCGCGGGCCAGTGGGGGACCGCCCTGTCCATGGCCTGCGCGTATTTCGGCCTGGACTGTAAGGTCTACATGGTCAAGGTCTCTTACGAGCAGAAGCCTTTCCGCAGAGAGGTCATGCGGACCTACGGGGCCTCTGTGACCCCTTCCCCTTCCATGACCACGGAAGTGGGCAAAAAGATCCTGGCCGAGCATCCCGGGACCACCGGCAGCCTTGGCTGCGCCATTTCAGAGGCAGTTGAAGACGCGGTCTCCCATGAAGGATATCGTTATGTGCTGGGCTCCGTGCTCAATCAGGTCCTGCTGCATCAGTCTGTCATCGGACTTGAGACCAAGATCGCTCTGGACAAATACGGCATCAAGCCGGATATGATCATCGGCTGTGCGGGCGGCGGCTCCAATCTGGGCGGCCTGATCTCTCCTTTCATGGGTGAGAAGCTGCGCGGAGAAGCGGACTACGATATCGTGGCGGTAGAACCGGCCAGCTGTCCCAGCCTGACAAGAGGCAGATACGCCTATGATTTCTGTGATACCGGCATGGTATGCCCCCTGGCCAAGATGTATACCCTGGGCAGCGGTTTCATTCCTTCCGCCAACCATGCGGGCGGCCTGCGTTACCATGGCATGAGCCCGGTTCTGTCCGAGTTGTATGATCAGGGACTGATGCGGGCCATCAGTGTGGAACAGACCTCGGTATTTGAGGCGGCGACAGAGTTTGCCAGATGTGAAGGCATTCTGCCCGCGCCCGAGAGCTCCCACGCGATCCGTGCCGCCATTGATGAGGCCATAAGATGCAAAGAGACCGGCGAAGAGAAGACCATTGTATTCGGTCTGACCGGTACCGGCTATTTCGATATGGTCGCCTATGAGAAGTTCAACAATGGGGAAATGACAGACTATATCCCTACGGACGCGGATCTGCAGCCCGGCTTTGACAGCCTGCCCAAAATCTGACCTGTACGGCGGAATACAGGATCCGGAAAAGCACATTGAAGGATCAGCAGCGTAAACGGAATATCCCTGCGGAAAACGGTAAATGAGCCGGCTTTCCGCAGGGATTTTTTTGATGTTTTCACAGGGTTGACTTTTCATATATAATGGATTTTACAGTCAGAATATTTTATAGCAGAACTTGTATCTGCCGCTGCCCGGCGGCGGTACTGAGAAACAGTGAAACGAGGAAACAGATGAATTATAAAATCAGCAACGGAAAGATCCTGCTGACCGGCCCGGACCGTCTGGAAACAGCGGAGCGGGATCTCTATATCCTGGATGGCCGGATCAGTTTCGGGCCGGCCGGCCTGCCTGAAGAGAGCTTTGAAGTCGTAGACGCTGCCCGCCATCTGGTCATGCCGGGCCTCATCAATATGCATACCCATGCCTACATGACCCTGATGCGTAATTACGCGGACGATGTGGGCTTTGACGAATGGCTGTTCAAACGGGTCATGCCGGTGGAGGACACCCTTCCTCTGGAGGGGGCCTACTGGGGATCCCTTCTGGCCTGCATGGAGATGATCCGGACAGGGACTACCACCTTTATGGACATGCACATGTTCCGGGGACAGTCCTGCAGGGCGGCCCTGGAGAGCGGCATGCGGGCATGGATCGGCAGGGGCCTGGTGGGAGCAGACCTGTACGGAGACGGCCTCTCCAGATTCCGGCAGGGCCTGGAGGAACAGGCGGAGTACGAGTGCGGCAGGATCCGCTTTACGCTGGCGCCCCACGCCATTTACAGCTGCGGGCCAAAGCTCCTGGAACAGGTGGCCCGGGAGGCCGCGGACCGCGGCATGCGCAAGCAGATCCACCTGTCGGAAAGTGACAATGAGGTTGACGACGCCCTGCGCAAGTATGGAAAGACACCTGTGGCGCTGCTTCGTGACACGGGCTTTCTGGATGAGAAGACCATCCTGGCCCACTGCGTCAAGATGCGGGGGGATGATATATCCATTATTAAAGAAGCCGGGTCCACCGTAGTGACCAATCCGGCCTCCAACGCCAAACTGGGCAACGGGTTTGCCCCGCTGCAGGATTTCCTGGACGCGGGCATCCAGGTATGCCTGGGTACGGACGGCACCTGCAGCAACAATACCCTGAATATGTTCCGGGAGATGGGGCTGGTATCCCTGATCCACAAGGCAATCCACAGAAATCCCGTCACCGCGCCTGCGGACACAGTGGTCCGTATGGCCACTGCCAATGCCGGCAGGGCCCTGGGTTTGGCGGGAGAACTGGGCGTGATCGCGGAGGGGGCCCTGGCGGATCTGATCTTCCTGGACCTGGATGCCCCTTCCATGTTCCCTGTCAACAACCCGGTCTCGGCCCTCTGCTATTCGGCCTGCGGATCGGAAGTGGATTCCGTCATGATCGACGGCAGTTTTGTCATGCGTAAGGGAGAATATACTTCCATCGACGCGGAACGGGTAAGATATGAAGTACAGAAAGTCGCGGATCAGTATCTGTGATCCCACAGGAGGAAATACATGAGTAATATCAGAGACGCTTCCCTGGCACCTTCCGGGAGAAAAAAGATTGAATGGGTCCGGTCTTTCATGCCGGCCCTGTCTGTCATCGAGAAACAGTTCGAACAGGAACGGCCTTTTGAAGGCCTGCGGGTGGCGGTATCCGTACATCTGGAGGCCAAGACGGCCAATCTGGGCCTGGTCCTGGCAAAAGGCGGCGCCCGGGTCTTTCTGACCGGCTGCAACCCCCTGTCTACCCAGGATGACGTGGCGGCTGCCATTGCCGGCATGGGTGTGGAGACCTTCGGCAAATACGGGGTATCGGAGCAGGAGTACGAGGACCTGCTGGCCCAGACCCTGTCCTGCCATCCCCACCTGATCGTGGACGACGGCGGTGACCTGATCAATCTGCTGGGCGGCCGGTGCAGGGAGTACGCGGACTGTCTGATCGGCGGCTGTGAGGAGACGACCACCGGCATCCACCGGCTGCGGGCACGGGAACGGGAAGGGATCCTGCCCTGCCCCATGATGGCCGTTAACGACGCCAAAGCCAAGCACTATTATGACAATAAATACGGTACAGGCCAGTCTGTATGGACTGCCATCATGGATACGACCAATCTGATCGTGGCCGGCAAGACGGTCGTCGTGGCCGGATACGGCTGGTGCGGCAAGGGTACGGCCATGCGGGCCAAGGGGATGGGCGCCAATGTCATCATTACGGAGATCGATCCTTTCAAGGCCCTGGACGCCACCATGGACGGTTTCCGGATCATGCCCATGGACGAAGCGGCCAGATACGGAGACATTTTTGTGACGGTGACCGGCTGTAAGGACGTGATCACGGAAAAACATTTCCGGATCATGAAGGACCAGGCCGTCCTCTGTAACGCGGGGCATTTTGACTGTGAGGTCGACGTGGCCTGGCTGCGGGATCATGCCGTCCGGGCAGAGGAGCGCAGGAAAAATATCATAGGCTATACCCTGGAAGACGGCAGGACCCTCAATGTCCTGGGCGAAGGCCGGCTGGTCAATCTGGCCTGCGGCATGGGACATCCGGCTGAAATCATGGACATGTCCTTCGCGGTCCAGGCCCTCAGCCTGAAATGGCTGGCGGAGCACAGGGACAGCCTGGAGACCCGTGTATATGATGTTCCGGATTCGATCGATGATGAGATCGGCCGCTGCAAGCTGGCCGCCATGGGTCTTGCCATTGACCGGCTGACGCCCGATCAGGAGGCTTATCTGAACGGCTGGACCGCCCAGTGACAGGCCGGCGCGGCTGCGCAGGCCCGGGCAGAACAGCCCGGACAGAGCAGTATGGACGGAGGAGACAGAGAATGGAGCGGAATATGGCTGACAAAGTAATGAATACGGAAGATACACAGACGGCTGTATCCGGCGGAAAACTGGCGGTACTGTTCCCGGGGATCGGTTATCACTGTGATAAGCCCCTGCTGTATTACGCGGGAAAGCTGGCAGCGGCTCATGGCTACGAGATCATCCGGATTTCCTATCATGACCTGCCCGGCAGGATCATGGGCAATGACGAAAAGAAAAGGGCAGCCGCCCTTCTGGCCCTGGAACAGGCCCGGGAGCAGCTGGCGGATGTGGACTGGCAGGTTTACGATGATATCGTCTTTATTGGGAAGAGCATCGGAACGGTGATTGCCGCAATGGTCCGCCGGCAGGGGCAGATTCCCTGCAGAACGGTATGCTATACGCCTCTGAAAGAGACGTTTCTGTACGCGGCGGGAGAGGCCATTGTATTCCATGGGACTGCGGATCCCTGGGAACCGGACGATGAGGCAGTCAGGGAGGGCTGCCGCAGGACCGGCCAGATCCTCTATATCTGTCCGGGCGGCAATCATTCCCTGGAGACAGGGGATATCCTGGGGGACCTGGCCTATCTGCGTGAAGTCATGGAGCTGACGGACCGCTGGCTCCGGTAAAACCGGCAGAGATGGGAAACCTGCCGGAACAGAGATGACAGGAGAAAAATGACTGAGAGAAAAAATGATCTGAATGAAAAACTGGAAAAACTGAAGACATATATCCGGGAGCGGAAGCGGTATCAGACGGGGGTGGATGTGTGGAATACTCTGTAAACATTATTATGGCGGATCCGGCCGGCAACCGTACAGCTTTTATCACGGATCCGGTGCCTGCCCGCCTGCATGCCGCCCTGGGTGCAGCCGTCGTGGCGGATGAGGAACTGGACGCGGAACAGGCAGGCTTTATCACCATGCCCGGTCCCGGACATCCGGGACATCTGCAGATGAGCGGCGGTGAATTTTGCGGCAATGCTTCCAGGAGCTTCGGCGATCTGATCGGCGGGAGGCAGGA
>ODAI012245354.1_pt1 | contig 15164 bp, 4 predicted proteins | sample 1539321 | NCBI WGS metagenome assembly ODAI01 (sample SAMN02144231, study PRJEB22623) | gut metagenome | biome: sheep rumen | host: Ovis aries | place: New Zealand
ACCGTGTACGTACCCGCGGATAAGCCCGTCAGCTTCCACTTGCCGTCAGTAAACTCGGAAAGCTTCTTGGATTCCGTCGAGCCATCTGGCTTGGTCACCGTAAACGTAATGGCGTTCTTCTGCGCGTCGTCCAGCTCGATGCCATACGTGGACTTCTTAATCTCAAGCCCGCCAACAGGGGTGTTGTTGATATGCAGCGTATCGCCATTGAAATAAATGTTGTGCTCGTAATCTGGAACGTTATCTGAGGCAATCTGGAAACGATACTCTCTCTCCGACAAAACGTAGCCCTCGGGCGCCTCAAGCTCTTTCAGGTAGTATTCCTTGCCTGCGTGGAGGCTCCATCCGTCTTGCTCCTGGTTGCCCTCGGCATACGACATTCCGTTTTCATCCGTGGTAAAGGTTACCCGCTCGCCATTCTTTTTCGTAATCGGCTCGCCTGTTTTGCCGTCGAACAGGCCAAACGTAGCCCCACCAAGCACCTCGGTGAAGTCGTAGCGCTTATGCTTCAGTATCTTGACGTTGTAATTGCCGGACGTGCCGCCCATATCCGCAGTCACGTATTCGGTCTTTTCGACCGTAGCTATTTGGCCGCGAATCTCGGCGGTGTTCTCGAAGTGAATGTCGCCGTTTCCGATGACCTTCGCCTTGTACGTGATAATAAGCGGCGTTTCGTCGGGAAGCGTGAACGTTGCAACGTTTCCGCTCACGTACCAGGTAGCGCCCTCGGCGGGCTCCACCTTGATAGAGTTGTAATCGATGCTGAGCGTATTGCTAAACGTGTCGGTAAGCGTAACGGTGTCGCTTTCGGGATCCAGGTCGTATCCGTCGGGGTTCACGTTAATGCGGAATTCGCCGACATTGGTGCTATCCCCCAGCGCCTTGTCGTTCAAAAGCTCCTTCGTCAGGGTCTTGTGCTCGTAGGTAACATCCGCCGAGTCGTCGCCGAGAGGCGAGGTTGCCGTGTTCGTGAGCGTTAGCTTGCCGCCTTGCGTTGCCGCAGCCTCGGCCTTGAGGGACTCAAGCGCAGCGGCGTCCTTCACGCGAAGGGCATACATCAGCTTGTAGTGCGAATAGTACGCTGTGCCTCCCGACTGCTTGGCAAGGCTGTTTTCGGTCACGTGAATGTTTATCTTGCCGTCCGTGGTGGTCTCTATGTGTGCCCGCTCGGAGCCCTCGGTTCCCTGGTGGTACTGGTCGCCGCCATAGACCTTTCCTTGTTCGCTATATACAGATTGCTCGGCTGGCACTAGCCGTGAGTCGAACGTGTCGGAAATGTCGAACGGACCCGTAACGCCGGAAACGCTGATGGTGTAGTAATAGACGGGAAGCTTCACGCCGTCGACCGTCACCTCGCCGGAATTCCCCGCCGTCTTCTTGAAAGAAGACTTCATGGGAGTACCGGTGGCGCTGTCGGTAAGCACCGTTTGGTTGGCCTGGAACGAAACGTTATTGGTGTGCCCGCGACGCCAGGTTTCGGATTCGGCCTTGGTCATCCAATCCGAGTTGTTGTCGGTCGAGAACGAAATCGTTATCGTGCGCGGCTCGTTGCCGCCAAGCAGGCCATCGACCCATTGGCCGTTCTCAAGCTTCTGGAAGTTGATGACGAGTTGGTTGTTCTCATATGACTTCACCGCGCACTCGCGTATTTCATCAAGCCCCGAAATGGTTACGTCATCCACTGAGCCATGCAAGGTATCCACATACGAATCACTCTTCGGCAGGGTGTCGGTGACCTTTGCGGTAGTTAACCCCTGCACCGGAACGGTAACATTCACTGTCCACGCGATGCTCTCGGCGGTAACCTCGCCGACTGTCTTGTCGACATCCGCTTTCTTGTTGTCATCGTCGGGACCGGCCACAGCTTCGCCGGTCGCATGCTTGTACGGGTCGGAAACATCGTTCTTCAGGCTCACATCGGAAACAAAATCGGACACATCCACTTCCGTCGTGTATGTAATGACATACGTCCTGTCGCCCGTATCGGAGCTCGGGACATTGTAGGTCCAGCCATAGTCTGAATTGAGATTGTTCACGCCCACTTGCGACCACGACACTGTGCGCGTTTCGCTCGCACCATTGGCGTCGGTCACAACAATGCTTAGGCCGTTTCCGGAATACTTCATGCTGCTGCGCGAGGCATCTTGGATAGCATCTCGAATGGTTCCACCAGCAAGCGGGAAATACTCGTTAGAAGTTGCTACGATTGTCCAGGTAATCGTACGCTTTCCGCCCACGGCGTCGGACACCGACGAGCTCTTGGTCAGCGTGGGCGCCGTTATCAGGTTGCGCAGATTCTCACTATCGGTATCCGGCCTGCCCGGTTCATCGGGGTGTGCACTCACATGGTTTTGGCCGTCGTCGTGCAAGTTCACGTCGTTGGCGATGAGCTTGTTCTTGTCGATGGTCGCCGTGTAGGTCACGGTCGCCTCTGCGCCCGCAGCCATCGACGGAATCGTGAAGCTGAATCCGTTGATCGTATTGTCGCCCCAACCAAGCCTGGTATACGCAACGCCATCGCTCGACATCTGGGCGCCGCTCAGCGTTACGTCCTGGTTTATGGCCACGGCCGTGCCATCCATGTGGTCGCTTACGACGATGTTGGAGTTCGCGCCGTTCAGCGATTTCACCTTCAGCTGGTACGTGATAACGCCTGTGGCCGGATTGAATGAGCTGATGGACTTTTCGATACTCACGCCCTGGTCGAGATCCGGCTTGATGTCAGTCGAAATCGTATCGCTCCATGTTATCGACGTTTGGTTTGTGTCGATAACGCCCTCGATGTTCAAGTCGATGGTCGAAATGGGCGACGATTCCACGTATTGGTAGTTCGGACTGCTGGTGTTCAGGTCGATTATCAGCTTGCCATTTTCCACGCGGTAGGCGTTGCCTTCAACCGGATATTCGACGCCATGGCTCGTAGCGACGATGGTGAAGGTTCCCGAAGTAGCGCTGGGCGTAAAGCCCTCAGGGAACGAATACTCCAAATGCCCGTTTTCGGCGAACTGATAACCATCTGCGTCTTCTTTAAACGAGAAATGCGCAGCGTAGGTCTTTCCAGGTTTGATTATGTATTTGCCGTCCTCCGTGTCAGCGTTGATGGCGACTATAGATAAGAAGTACGAGAGATTGCTGCTATACGAGTTGTCATCCGTCACCTTCACCACAATCTGCTCGCCGTCGGCAAACGTGATCGTAAGCTCCTCTTGCGTGTCGAAAGCCTCCAGGCTCTCCAGCAGCCAGTCGCTATCTCGCTGCGAAACGGCCAGGAGCTCGGGGTCGCTGAACTCGACGGCGGTCACGTCGGCCGCGTCGGCACCGATGCCGAGGACGTCGAAGAGCTCGGAGAGCATCATGCTTGTGCCGCCCGGCATGCTGTATGAGTAGATCTGGCCATCAGCTTCGTATTCGAAATCGACCGTGTAGACGATTGCATAGACCGAGAACGACGGCGTGTCGAAGGCGACTGCGACCGAACCGGCGTCGGCGGTAGCGCCTGCGGGCTCAGTCGCGCTAGCGCCATCGGCTGCAACGCCGTCGGCCGCGCTTGCCGCATTCGCCCCCGTCGCGAAATCTGCCGATTCGAGGTGCGAGTCGACGACTTCGGCGTTCTGGTCGGCGTCCACGTGTACGACAGCAAGGTCAGCGGCCTGCTCGAGGGCGCGGGTCTGCATGGTCACATGGACATCGCCGTTCGCGGGCTGCACTTCGGCGCCGTCGGCATCGACGAACGTGATGTCGACCGCCAGGGCCCGAGAGTCCTCGGCCGCGATGCCGGCATCGTTTGCGGCAGCATCGACCGCAGCGGAAACGACGTCTTCGTCTGCAACTTCCTCGACCAGCATGGTGACGTCATCGGTGAACGCCCCCTCGCCCGCTTGCGCGCGCACAACTAGGGTCTCGCCTGTCTGGATGGTGATTTCCTGCTCGAAGGTGAACGCTGCTTCAGTCGCGGATACGGTCGCGGATGCGTTATCGGCCGCGGGTTGCTCCCCGGGCTTGGCGGCCGTGAGCTCCGGCGCTTTGCCAGCCGCCAGACCCTCGGACGAATAGAAGCCCGCCTCGTTGGTGGCCTTGTCGTCCGTGATCGAGATTGCAGGAAGCACGAGGGCCCAGGCCGTGCACAGCGCGACGAACGCGCCCAGCAAAGCTGTGGCTTTCGCCAGCTTTCCCGTTCGACTTGCCGTTGCTACTTTCTTGCGTCTCGTGTCGTTTGCGGAGCGTTGTTCAAAATCGTTCTTACTTGCCACGGCAAATCCCTCTTGTACCACATTTTGTACTTCTTCAGCATCGCCTGTTTCCTTTTGGTCACAGCCCCCATCGGGTTAAAGTGGCCGTTTCGCAGACTTTGCTATTATTGCAATATATCGGCGGAAAATACACCTCGTCCCATTCTATCGAAATTGTCCCATTTTTTGTTTGATTTGTTCTAGATGATGCGAGGGGGCGTGAGTCGGCCTCCCTGGGAGGCCGACTCATTATTGCTTTACGTAAAGCATCTTGATATCATCCTCAATGAGATAAGGGGGTTGAAATGGCCACAGCGCAGGTGAACGCGCGAATCGACGCGCAAGTTAAATCGAGAGGCGACTTCGGCTTGGCCCAAGCCAACCGCACTCCAACTCAAGCCGTACGCGCGCTTTGGGGCTACATCGGCGACAACGCCCACGACGGGAAAACACTTGCCGAGCTGTTCGACCTGCTCGAAGGGCGAAACGCAGAGCAGCAATCAAGAGAGGCGACGCGGCGCACCCAGCTGGCAGAGGACGGGCCACAGATCTTCGATGCCGCGCTCGCCACGATGGGCCTATCAAGCGAATCACTTCCCGCCCTTTCCGATGACGAACTGCTCGAGCAGGCGTTTCTGGAAAAAGCTCGTGAGCGCGGAACGGGGGCGGACTTATGAGCGCGGGCAACGTCATCGTAGTCGACACGAACGTGTGGCTCGACCACTTCCTCGCATATCGCCCGAACCACGCCGCTTCGCATGACTTCATCTGCGAAGCCGTTCGGCAAGACATTCCGCTCGTCATACCATCGCATGCGCTGAAGGACGTTTTCTTCATCGTCCAGCAGCAACTCAAAGCAGCGAACCGTGCCGACGGGGCGCTAGCGCCCGAATCTGCTGCCGCATGTGCGCAAAGAACCGCATGGGCGATTATCGACAACGTTCTGGAAATTGCAGCAGTGGGGCCATCGGACCATAGCGACGCCCTCATCGCAGCGAAACAACGCTCGTTGCACTCAGACTACGAGGACAACCTCGTCGTATGCACCGCGATGCGCGTCGACGCTCGCCTGCTGGTAACCAACGACGCCGCGCTCGCCAAACATGCAAGCGTCGCAACCATGACCGCCGAGGATGCGCTGGCTTATATCAAACTCGGGTGATACGCAGGGTCGAGCGCGATGAGTCGGCCGCCCTGTTACCTCGACTCATTGCAAGCGCGAGAACGATCAGAAAGACGCCGAGAAGCATGAGGGGGACGACACCGGGGCCGCCGGTGTGCGGCAGCGGAGAACCGGGTTCGTTCGCGACCGTGGCGGTGTAGGTCTCGTCCTCGGCGGCGAAGGTCACGGGACCGTCCGTCGAGACGACCTGCCACTCGCTGGGAGCCTTGTCTGCTTCGCGCTTCACCAGATCGATACCCGCGGCGCTCACCTTCACGCAGAATGCCCCGTCACCGACCAGGACGTAGCCATTGGGCAATCCGGTCTCCTTGACCTCGTAGTAGCCCGAAGAGAGCTCGTCGAACAACGCCTTTCCGCCATCAGCGGTGGTGACGGTCTTCTCGAAGCCTTCCTCGTAGCTGATTGCACTCGTTTCGGCGTCGTACACGAGTCTGTGCAGCACGAACGTCGCTCCGTCGAGCTTCGTGTCGGCATCGTTTTCGTCGACCTTCAGGATGTTCAGGTCGAATGACTGCTCCTCGGGGATAGTAGGCGTGTTCGTCACGACGAGCGTCCCATCATCGCCATCTGAATAAGTCGTGGTCATCTCGGTCGCGCCCGCAGCACCCGTGTAGTCGATCTCGTAGGCGTAGTAGACGTACTCATTGCCATTAGCTGCGTATTTGGGCAGATCATCCCACGATTGAGACCAAGTGACACCAGAGAAGGAGACTTCCTCAACAATTGTATCGGTTTCGGGATCAGCACCCTCCGGCAATCCCGCCCTGTCGTTTATCCACGTGATGGACGCAGGTGCCCTGAGCGGCGGAGCAGCCTGCAATGCAGGCGCCTTCAATGAGCCCGTCGTCGGCTCGGCAAGCGTCCGCATGCGAGCATTCGCAGCAATACCCCTCGCATTTCCACCGTAGTCGAGCACGAGCTCCATCTCCCCGCTGGCAGGCGTGAAGAAGATGAAGACACTGCCGTATCGATTGACGACTTGCGCGTCGACCCCCGAAATCGAGGTGGGCGCCGAGGCGAGCTGGAACCCGTAAAGCTTGCCTGCTTCAAGGCCCTCCATCGGGGCCGTCGACCCCGGCCCACTGAAGTAGCTGGGATTCCAATTTCCGATATTCTTTATCAGATTGCCGTCGGTCGACTCGTACTCGCCAACGCCGTTGATCCAAAGTCCGCTCGGACTTCCCGTTATGCGCAAAGACACGCTGCCGACCGTCGCCTGCTTCACAGCTGCGGCGATCTGCACAGAGCCGGCTTCCGAAATGCCGCTCACTTCGCTCGGCGTTACCGCAGCCTCGAGGACCTCGCCGTCCCCCACGAACGTCGCATGATACGTCTTGCCCACTTCGAGCTCAAACTCGTGGCTCCAACCGGCAGCCGCGCCCAGCTCGCACGTGCCGACAACCGCATCGTCCTCGTCGAACACGGTGACCGAAACCGAGCCGGCGCTCTCCAGCGCCGCTTCGTCGCCCTCCACCGTGACCGCATACGTAAACGTCGTCTCCGGCACGGGCTCGGGCTCGCGCTCGAAACGGTACAAGCCGATCCTCGCCGACTCGTCAGGACCTGCAGTTATACGCTCCCACTTCTTCTCGATGGTGATGCCGGTCACCTCGTTCGTGAGCGTCGCCTCGTACGCGATGCCGTCGGCAACCGTCGTATCGCGCTCGGCCGCGACGGTCTGCGCCTTGAAATCGACCGGCGTGCCGTTCTTTGTGACCGCCGTCTCCTTCGCGCTGTAGGTATAGACAACCGGATAGGTCACGCCGGCCGTCAGCTCGACGCCGGCCTCGGCCGCCGCCGCGACGTCATCGGCGGTTGCGGTGTAGAACCCGTACGCCGGAAGACCCATGATGCTCAGGTTGTGGTTCGACTTCTCCAACGTGCCCGTGGCCTGCGGATGCACCGCGTCGGACACGGCCTCGCCCGCTTGCGGCCGCTGCATGTCTGCCGACTTGAACGTCGCGCCGTACACGCCCTCGCCAGACGCATCGAGCCCAGCCAGATGGAAGTGCTGCACGAGCTGGTAGGAAACCACGTACCCCTCGGGCCAGGGATCTTCGCCGGACAGACCCGTCCACTCCTTGTTCAGCTTCAAGTTGCATTGGCCCGCCATGTTGGTGACGGTGTTCTTCTCGCTTAGGATTTGGGCAATCGACTGCGTGCCGTCATCGACCGCCTTGTGGCCGTTGATCTCGTCTTCCGCAATGAAAGCCGTCATCCACTCGGGCGTGCTCGTCTCTACCGCGCGGTAGTAGAGCTGCGCCGAGACCGTGTCCTCGGGGCTCGCCCCCTGTGAAATGACCTTGGTCAAGTCCAGGTTTTCCCACGTATAGGACCATGCGGCCGCGCTGCCGTACCAGGCCTCGTCGGAAAGCGTCGAGCCGGCAGGCTTGGGAAGCGGCAACGTCACGCTACCCGGATGCGCCGATTCGGCGGCCTGCCAATCGACCGCCCAAGTGCTCGCAGCTTCCGCGCTATCGGCCCGCACCCAGGTCGTGTTGTCGGCGGAAACGTAATCGACGCCGCCTTCCGTCTTCTCGTAACGGTAGCGCTGCTGGAGCTGGATTGTTGCCTGGGCCGATCCATCCGTCGGATACCGATCCGTCACCGAGCTGTGCGCGCCCGTCGCCCCGTGCGTGCCTGAGAACGCCTTGCTCACCCGATAGCTGGTCGAAGCAGCGGTGCTGTTGATGACCTTCAGCTGGTTTTCGCCCCTCCCGCCGATCGTGATGGCGTTTTCCGCGAAATCGTACGTGCCGGCCGGACTACCGGTCCAATTGCCGTCGACCATGTGGTCGTATTTCGGGCTGTACTTGCTGGCAGCGTTCGTGTGAACCTGACCCTCGCGCGTCTTGTAGCCGACTTCCTCGATGTAGTAGCGGTACTGGCCGGTCTGCGCAACCGAGCCGAGCAGCGCGCGGTTGACCTTGAGCGCATCGGTCCACTCGCCGCTGCCATCGTCCTTGAGCACGAGCCATCCGTGGTCGACGTCAATCTCGCTCTCGTCGGTCACGTACATCTGCCAGTTGTGGTTGTCGCGCACGTCTGCGGCGATGGTCGCCGTGAAGTCTTCGACTTCCCCGCCCTCGGTTGTGCGCCAGATCTTGACATAGACCTCCGAAGCGTTGGTGTCGCCGATCCATTGCTTGTGAATGAGCAGGTCAGAGGCTTGGAAATTGGCGATTTCGTTACTAACTCGGTCGAGATAAATCGGGTTGTGCTCAAGCGGCAGCACCGAGCTGAACCAATCCCAGCCCTCGTACGGCGTGCGGTCGAGGTCCTTGTAGACGTTCGTCTCGCGGTAGGTATACTCGTACTCGACTACAACGTCTTTGCCATTCTTGACGTAGAAGCCGTATCGGGGCAGGCCGACCTGTTCGTTGGGGCCACCTCCTGGATCCTGGTTGTCTTTGATGCGGAAATGCCACTCGCCGCCCGCATTCTCGAGGTGGAAATCGTTGTTGCCGTTGTCGATGAGCACCTCGTCAGTCGTCGCACCGAAACCGACGAGCATCTCGTCGCCGTAATCCATCCACACGCGCTCATCGGACACCTGGCCATGATCGTCGATGTACTTACCGTCAGGTGTCTTGACCGCGCGGAGCACCTTAAACCCGAGAACCGTGTTGGTCATGCGAGCTGCCGACGCCGTCGTGTCAGCCCACGAACCCGCCGCGTTCAGCTCGAAGAACTTCTTGTTGATCAGAAGCTGGTCGTATTGATTAAGCTTGTTGCAGATGGTAATCGTGCCGCCGTTCGCCGCAAGCGAGGCACCCGTAAGGCCTGCAAAATACCCCTGGTGGCCAGCGTTGGTGCGCTTACCGTTCGAGTTCAGGTAGTAGTAGAACTGCCACGACGCGGTGATACCGTCGTTGGTCTGAGAGCCAGAGCGGGAGTTTTCATCCTCTTGAACAAAATAGCCAACCGCGCGTGACGCGCCATTCGCATCGAGCTTGGTCGTGGGCAGGACCTCGGGGCAAATCCACGACAGCGACGTCGCGGGGAGTTCGATGTTCCGGTACGATTCGCCGGCCTCGTTCACATAGACCCAGCTATCACCGCTGTTCGGAGACACGGTGCCGTCGCCATTCGCCCAGCCCTGATACAGCGTGAACGTTACATGCGGAAAACCGGTCGCATCGGGCACACCACGCCAGTCTTTTTCGACGACCAGGCGGTTGGCCGGACCGTTTACCGCCACGATCGCGGCATCGGTTTCAATCTGGTGGTCGGAATCGCCATAGAGCGTCTCCGAGGGGTTGCCCGCGCCGTCGGCCAGGTAGTACTGCGCGTAACCCTTGGGCGAGCTTTCCTTTTCCACCAGGTAATATTCGTAATAAGTGACGTTTTCGTTATCGTCGTCGTCACCCGCACTCGTGACGCTGTGAACCAAACCAGGCAAATCAACGTGCCAGTTGTTCGTGCTGTCGAGGCGAACCGTCTGGCTGAACGACTGGTCGGGAAGCGGGTTCGTGCCCGCGGCCGTGTCACGCACGCGCGCCGGCTTGCCCTCGGCGACGGTGATCAGGTTTTCCGCACCGCTCGTGATCGTGAACACCGTGTCCTGCGTGACGAGGAACTCCTGCGAGCGCACGAGCGCGGTGCTCATATTGGTGCCCTCTGCGATTGCGGAAATCGTTGTAGCTGTCCCGCCGCTTGCAAGCGTGACCGGCGTGCTCGTCTCGAAAGTCGCGGTTCTTTCGCCCTCGTGGCCCTTGAAATTGCCGGCCAGGTATACGCCAACATTCGGCTGGGCTTCGAGGGCATCTACGACAGTGCCGTTGGCATCCAGGATAGTCACGGTGACGGGGTCGGCCATGCGGTCGGCCTCGGACATGTGGCTCACGTCGCGGTACTCCGTATGCGCGAAACGTCTGAGCTCGAACTCGGCGAAGTAGGTGTCGTCGCGTGCCTGGAACGTGGAGTCCCACTGCTTGTCGAGCGTTACGTCAACGGTTTCCTTTTCGCGGACGTTCTTCTTGGCGTTACGCACGCGGATGTAGTAGTCGTCGTTATCGGCGCTTTCCTCACCGGCATCGTGTGGATAGAACGACTGGTAATGGGTGTCTTCATCAGCGGTGTTGTAGCCAGCAGTCTTGCTCCACGAGTAAACGACGGTGCCCGTCGTAGCGTCGGTGACCTCGTAGGATGTTTCTTCGAGCGAGTACTGGTAGCGGAACGTGTCGCCCGAGTCGTCGGTGCCGTACTTGGGCAGGTTGTGGAACGTGCGGTCGTCGAGCGATGCGGCTTGCGCGCTTTCGCCCGCCATCTGGGACTTCGTGATCGTCATTTCCTGCAACGGCGTGACGTCGCGGAAAGCGACGTTCGGCGTGGTTTCGCCTGGGTACACGGGGGCCCATTGCAGCTTGAACGTGGCCTGCCAGTCGTAGGTGGCATCGTTGTCGAAATCCGGCCAGGTTTTGGTAACCGGGACGTCGACTTTCGGAGCCTCATAGACGTTGTAGACGTAAAACTCGAGGTAGTCGTTGGTGAATGTTTCCTCACCGCTGTAGCTCGGGTGGTCGCCGAGGTATTCGGGCACGCTGGCGTAGAGGTCCTGCGGGTCGTCGTAGGTTTGGCTGACGTGCATGTAGTTGTCGTTGGGATGGTTTCTCCAGGCGTACTCGGTCAGGAAGTAGGTCTGCTTGTAGTTCCACTGCTGGCCGGATGTATCGATGATCTGGGCCTGGATGCTCGCAGGGTCCTCTGCTATGTAGTAGAGGCCGGGCGAGACGTCGTGGTCGTAGGACATGCCGAGGCCATCGGCGCCTATCGGGACCGAGACGTCGTGCTGGTAGTCGTAGCCCGTGTAATCGGGCGTTTCGGTCGCCTCGCCGATGTTCAGGTCTTTTACGCTGTCGGCAGTGCCGTTGGCGCTGCGATAAATCTTGAACGAACTGGTACCGGCGCTCTCGGACTTGATGCGCGTGCCGCTCTCGTCCACGAGGACTTTCGTTATCTGGACGGCGTAGATGCGGTCGTCGACAGGATCGGGGTCGGCAGCGTCAGGGTCGACGGGGTCACCAGCAGCGAGCGGGGCGGCGCCGGCGGGAGCCGCGGGGGCGACTAGCGACGTTGCGCCGGCGGCCAGGCGTTCGTCGTCCTGAGCCGCATCATTTCCGAAAAAGCCCGATTCCGGCTGCGCGCTTTCCTGCGTGATCGTAAGCGCCGGCGCCATGAGAGCCCAGGCGGTGCAGAACACCACGAACGCGGCGAGCACGGCCGTCAGCCGAACGGCTTTCTGCCGGCGCGTTGCAGAGAGCACTTTCGCCCTCTTGCGCGCACCGGGCGCATTGTTTCCAGGCTCAGCTTTCGGGCCCATACCACGTTCCTTTTACCGTATATCGACAGCACGCCTTTGAGGTCGGGCGGCAGTTCGGTTAGTTTTCATCCGTCGCCAGTCTAATGACGACGTGAAACTTTATATATGTTATTCGGTACTAGTATCTCAGTTAATGGGCATTTTACGACAAAAAAGTTAGAATTGGGGTGAGGCGCGGGGCGGGCACTGCAGGAGCAGCGGCCACGGTGACCCCGTTGCTACCGTGATGACCCTGCGGCAGCTGCGGTAGCGGCGGCTGCGGTAGCGGCGGCCCCCGCGGCGGCCCCCGCGGTGGCCATAAGCGCTGCGGCGAACATATCCCAGAAGTTAGCTAAGGCGAAACTCGCAAATTCTTTCCTCAACTGGAATATGAGTGCACGGGAAGCCCTGGTTGCACCTATATTCCAGTTGAGGAAAGAATTTGTGAATTTAACTCGGGTTAACTTTCGAAAACGGGAGCGAGTAACTGGAGCAATATCGGGAACAAATCCCGAAAGCTAATATCGGGAGCGAACACCGGGAGCAACACCAGAAGCGAACATCAGGAGCAAATACCCGAAGCGAACTACGCCAACACAGCCTTCCGATCGACGTTATGCGGCTTCCTGCGCCTCGAGGATTGTTGAACCGCTCCATGACGTCGGCGGCGTTCACGAGACGCTGGTTTCCCATCTTCTCGGCGCGAAGCACGCCATCCCGGATCATCGAGTAGACACGCGAACGCGTCACGTCGAGCACGTCTGCGGCTTCCTGCACGATTATGGTCGCAACCTCTGCACTGCCCGCATCGACGTTCACGGCAATGCCCAGCAAGGTTCCGCCTTCGGGGCAATCGTGGCCGAAGCTGCCGATTTCTTCCACCCGAGCCCCATCGGAGAGCAACGAAGACACCTTCATCTCGAGCGCATCTTGGGCCATAAACGCCGCATCGGCCAAATTGTCGCCGAACGTCACGACGTCAAAATCCGGAATTCGAGCCTCCATCTTGTCGCCCGCTGGGTACACGACCGCCCCGTAGAAATACCTTCCCATCCGCTTCTCCTTCTTGCGCCGAAAGGCTCAAAGTGAACGAGCCAAACTATCCGAGACCATAGTTAACAGCAACCTCGGAGAGATGCCTAGATGGGATTTCGAAGAGATAGGTGATTCGTCCTAATGCGCTATGATGCGGAGTTTCGCTGAGGGACCACACCGTTCATATGCGCAGGTAAGGCCTCGCCGACGCATTGATTCATAGGGAGTCAGATTATGGAATTTTCGGCCCCGTCACCTGACAACCGCGTCACCAGGCTCGCGATTTTTCGCCAGACAGCCGAAAAGTGTCACAAAAATGAGTTAGTGCACAGATGTGGAACCGCTTCGCGCGTCGCGATTCCGTGTGAACAGGTATTATGCTGCGCGCTTTCATTATCTCCATGCAAGAGCAAACCTAAAAACGGCTTGTTTGCGTCGAATTCTGTGCACTAATCCATTTTTGTGACAAGAAAACAGCTTGCAAACGAAAATAGGGCGGATTGCACCTTCTTTCGCGCAGAGCACGCGAATCGCAGCCGCCGTCCGCGACGTGATTTGGAGTTGCTCGCTATGTGGGGAGTTGAAGCAGGTAAGAAGAAGGCGGCGCGAATATTCACGCTACAGGTTTCCTGACGACTTCGTGATAAGGGCCGCCACTCTTTTGCCTGCGTTGATCTTGCTTACGTTGAGACGACCTTGCCTGCAACAAGGCAAGGCCGCCCGCGCTAAGACAGCCTCCGCTTTCGCCACAGCAGCGCTCCTGCTCCAAGAATCAGGATGCCGCCGATGACCGTGAAGAGCTGCGTGCCGAAACCACCGGTGTGGGGAAGCTCATGGCCTGCGTTATTCGTGACGGTCAGGGTGTAGGTCTTGGCCTCGCCATCGTAAATGGCGCCTACACCTGACGATTGACTGTTGATATCCTGCTTGTAAGTGACACCGTTTTTCGCAACCGTGATCTCCACTGGGGTCGCAAGCGGGATGTAGCCTGCCGGAGCCGACGTTTCTTCGAGATAGTATGTGCCATATGCGAGCTCGCCCAGGTCGATCATGCCATTCTCGTCCGAAGTCAGGCTCGTTTTGAAGGCAGACTTCGGATTGGCGTTGTAGCCGCTTTGCGTGTACAGGGAGAATACCGCACCAGGCAGCGGCGTTGTGCTGTCCTGGCTGGTCTTCTTGATTTTCACGTGCTGCGCAAGCGTCTTGTTCGTATAGGTCGTGTTGTAACGCGCGTTGGCATAGTCAATTACGCCGTTGATGCCCGTGTCGCTGTTTATGCCGCTGGTATTAGTCGGAAGTGAGGCCATGGTCTCCGGTGATCCCTGATCAGTTCCATTCACCATGTTTGCGATCCACCGTGTGCCGCTGACTTCCGCTTTGACGAAGTTATAGTTCTCCGGGATATTGGTTTCCTCGAACGAATAAGTCGTACCAATCGGAAGATTCAAGAAGCGCACGTTCCAACCCTGCTTGATTTTCAGAGTCACTTGTTGGCCACTCGTTGCAACAAGGTAATTGGCATAGTCGGGGCCGGTGAATGCAGGATTTTCCTGGGCAGGCGTTATCGTACCTGCATGGTTGTACTCGTCGGGCGACAACGTACGACGCGCAACAGAATCATAAACGCTGAACCAAATGTATTTCTCTACGGTGTCGTAATTGTCAATTCCACTTGGAACCGTAAAGGTAATCTTGTACTCGAATTCAGTGTCGTCTACCACCTGTGCGCCAGAATCGTCCACGACCACCTTGTTCAAGTCCATGTAGCTTCGGCGGGTGTTGGTGGCAAGCAGCAACGTATCGGACTGAGTGTCTCGATAGATCTTTCCATCCAGCCGATAATAATGGTGCGTGTTATCGGTGTAATGGAACACATCGCTGCTCATTCCAGTCGGGGCCGCGTCCACCTGCTCCAAAATCGTCGGCGTACCGTTGATGTACATTGGCCGATACACGCCCGCAGTCAACTCGAAATAATGGGCTTCATCGTCCGTCTCGCGAAGCGTGAAGTCATGGCCAGTTTCATAGACCTTTGCGTCCTTATCCGTTGCGGTGTTGTAGGTTACAAGACCATAGGAAACGTAGTTGTTCTCCGCGTACCATCCTCCCCTTTCAGTCAGCGTGAACGTCTTGAATTCATGGGACGTGGTACCGCCGGAATCCACGCCGTAGAGCTCCATGGTGATATGATCAACCGGCTCTCGAGTAGCGGAATAGTTATTGTGCCACTGCTTCTTTACCTTCAGGGGTTTGGTCGTGAGCTCGAGAGGGTCGACGTCCGGGAAACTAGCCGGTTCGCTCGGTTCTCCAGTAGGTGTAACCGTATCGCCTGATTTGGTTGCTTCACGATAGGTATAGCTGGTTTCGCTATTAGTCTTGAGCGTATACACGCCGCCTGCTGTTGTCGGCTCCTTTA
>ODAI010862878.1_pt1 | contig 15163 bp, 13 predicted proteins | sample 1539321 | NCBI WGS metagenome assembly ODAI01 (sample SAMN02144231, study PRJEB22623) | gut metagenome | biome: sheep rumen | host: Ovis aries | place: New Zealand
ACCAAATTCTAAATTCAATCAGGAATGCAGCTACAGATGAAAAAGCAGAACAGAGACGGCGGCTGCTGCTGCGAATGCAGTCTCGCAGACTACAACGAAGTAGCCCGCTGTATCGCCTGTTATGCCACCAAGTTCCCTGTAACTTTTGTACTTATACCACATGAAGCTGAGGGCTGCAGCCGGGAACATCAGTCCACCGGCCGGCCATCCGAAATAGCCCATCAGCCACGCGGATACTGCGCCGATTATTGCAATGATTATGAGATTCAGCTTGCGCCCAGCGGCTCCCGCAGTCGCTTCGTAGTAAAGCATGCCCTCTTTTTTTGCCGATTTGAATGTCAGCACTGACAGAGCACTCAGGCATCTGGAGAGCACAAAGCCTGCAGCGATGCCGTTTACGAGTGCGACAGCTGAGCCTGATGCGATCACGATTATGAGCGAAGCAATGTAGATGAGTCCGCAGACTGCGAGCCTTATGACAGCAAACGCTCCGATGTGGGGATCTTTCAGGATAGCCAGTTTCTCCTCTCTGGTTTTGAAAGAGCTGAGTGCATCGGAGACATCCATGAATCCGTCTACATGGAAGCCTCCGGTAATGATAAGCGGAACCGCAGTCAGAAGGAGCGCCGTTGCGGTCTCAGGTAAGTCAAAGTGTACGGCGCATCTGAACACAGCAAGAAATACGAGACCTGTCACCGCTCCTACCAGCGGAAAAGCGGACAGGCTGTAGCGCATATCTTCTTCTTTCCACTCAAAGCGCGGCATAGGTATTCTCGAATATTGTGCGAATGCTGTTGCTATGTTCCTGAGTATCTTCATAAAGCTGATTGTTTGTAATCCGTGCTGAAGCTTTTGACTTCAGCGCTTTAGTGTTATTGCTTTATTTTACAGTCTGATGACTTTATCTGCTCTTTTGCTGAGTATGTCATTGACCGTGTCGAGGGTCTTTGCGTAGAGCACTGTCTCTTCATCGAAGTCTCTGTCGATCTCGAAATGGTTGCTGACTATTACGAGATTTCGTACGCTTCCTGCCAGACGTTCCATGTCGGAGGCTGTTTTTTCGATAACAGCATCGCTGTCTGTTTGCCTCTCGAACAGCTCGTTTGCTACCAGATTGGACAGACATTCGAGCAGCACAGTCGCGTTCCGGCTTACGCCGGCCTGCTTTGCGGCACTGGCAGCATCATAGGGAGCTTCGATGGTATCGAAGCCCTTGCCGGCTCTCATGTTTCTGTGCTTCTCTACTCTGGCGCGGCCTTCTTCGCCGAATGGGATCATAGTGGCGATGTAGACGCGCTCTCCGGGAGCAGACATCTCAAGCACCATGTCTTCTGCAAGTTTAGATTTGCCGCTGTCAGGGTATCCTATTATAAGAACGTTCATTTCTGAGCGCTCCCTTCAGTTTCCTCAAAATGTTCGTACTGCTCTACCTCGGTCTCCTCAAAAACGAGGCCGTTCGTATAAAGAGCGAGAGCTGCATCTAGAAGCGGGAAGAGCATGACGGCGCCGGTGCCCTCTCCGAGGGCGAGCCCGGCATCTATTACCGGCTCAAGGCCCAGCTCGTCAAGTAAGTATTTCATGCCGGGCTCTCTGCCGCAGTGCGACGCCAGCATGGTGCTGCGGCAGCCTGGCGCCAGCCTGTCAGCTACAAGAGCTGCTACAGCGCTGATGAATCCGTCTATTGCCACAGGTATGTGGTAAATGGCTCCGCCAATAAAGACACCTGCCATACCGGCTATATCCAGCCCTCCTACAGCTGCAAGCATCTCCATCGTATATTCAGGGCTCTTAAGATCAACATCTTCATCAGGACGGTATTTCCTGAGAGCCTCTTCTATTATCTTTTTTTTATGTTCCAGTCCGGAGTTGCTGAGTCCGGCTCCTCTGCCCGTGACGGTCTCAACATCAAGTCCGAGCAGGGCTGCCGCAAGAGCAGAACTGGTAGTTGTATTTCCAATTCCCATCTCGCCGGCTGCGAGCAGCCCGTATCCGTTCATGCTGCACTCGCATACGGTATCTATGCCGGCATTTACAGCCTGCATGCACTCATCTTCAGTCATGGCCGGCATCAGCAGAAAGTCCCGTGTGCCCATCATCACCTTGCGGTTGATAACTCCCGCAGGCGATCCTTCCATATTGATTCCTACGTCAACAGGGATAGTGTCTGCATTGCATCTCTGCGCAATCTTGCAGACCGAGCTCTCACCTCTGCCCATCCATTCCGCGACCGCGCGGGTAACATCCTGCCCTGACTGACTCACGCCCTCGGCAACAATGCCGTTATCTGCACACATCATTATGACAGCGCGCTTAGAAATATCTATATCAGCAGAACCCTGCACAGCACCAATGCGCGCAGTCATCTTCTCGAGGTGCCCCAGGCTGCCGAGAGGCTTCGCCACTCGGTCCCATCTGCGTATCACCTCATTGTATGTATCTTTATCAAAACTATCTATGCTTATCAAAACGCTGCCTCCCTTAGCATGGAGTAAATGCGGTCCATATCCAGGTTCTCTCTCAGTATGGCCGCCAGCCTTTCGTATTCTTTCTCTTTGAACTCTCTGTGTCCCGAGGCATCGCCGCCTCTCAGTTCAACACCCTTTTTCCCGGCAAGGGCATTGACCACTGCAGCAGCTATGCCTTCCCTGTCGAAGATGCCGTGTATGTACGAGCCGTACACGTTATCATTTGCGGTTCCCGTGCCTCCTGACGTAAGGTCTGCGCCTTCCATGGCACGTCCGCTTCGCGATGTTACGCCCATGTGGATCTCGTATCCTTCTATCTCCATCCCGCTCAGGGTCTCAAGAACACCTTCAACTTCACAGAAGCAACCGCTGAACTGCTCAGTCTTCTTGTCACCTGCCAGCACGGTAGATACCGGCAGCAGCCCGAGGCCATCTACCTCGCCGCCGCCTTCCACACCTTCCGGGTCAGATATATCCAGGCCAAGCATCTGATACCCTCCGCAGATTCCGAACACCGGGGTGCCTTCATCATGCATCCTGAGGATCTCACTTTCAAAGCCTCTTCTGCGAAGCCATTCAAGGTCTGCTATAGTGCTCTTTGAACCCGGAAGCACCACCATGTCTGCGCCCCTCAGCCCAGCCGGATCCGTAACGTATCTCACCGACACATCCGGGAACTGCTCAAACACATCAAAGTCGGTAAAATTGGAAATCTTAGGCAGCCTTACGACCGCGATATCCACAAGCCCCCTGCGATTGGCGGAGAGCCTGTCCGAAAGCGAATCCTCATCCTCAACCTTGATGTCCATATACGGCACAGTGCCCACTACAGGCACTCCGCCTTTCTCCTCCAGCATCTGAATCCCGCTGTCGAGCAGCGATGCATCGCCTCTGAATTTATTGATGATGAGTCCGCAGACTCTTTCCTTTTCATTTTCTTCAAGCAGCATCAGAGTCCCCAGAAGCTGAGCAAAAACTCCGCCTCTGTCGATGTCTCCCACCAGCAGCACCGGCGCATCTACCATCTCCGCAAGTCCCATGTTGACTATGTCGTTTTCCTTCAGGTTGATCTCTGCAGGCGAGCCGGCTCCTTCTATGACTATTATGTCGAACTGATCCTCCAGCTTGCGGAATGCCTCTTTGATTACAGGTATAAGTTTCACCTTGAACTTAAAGTAATCGCGGGCTTTCATGTTGCCTATCGACTTTCCGTTGATTATCACCTGAGAGCCCTGGTCATCCGTTGGCTTCAGGAGTATCGGGTTCATGCATACAAGAGGCTCTGTACCTGCGGCCTCCGACTGCACCACCTGGGCCCTGCTCATCTCGAGTCCTTCCCTGGTCGCAAACGAATTGAGCGCCATGTTCTGCGATTTGAACGGCGCTACCCTGTATCCGTCCTGTCTGAAAATACGGCACAGTCCTGCGGCAAGCAGACTCTTGCCTGCGTTGGACATGGTGCCCTGTACCATTATTACTTTAGCCATTCTTCTCTATGCTCTTCACAAATCCGGAATAGACCTCTTTCAGCCTTCCGTCCCCAAGGCCATACAGCCTGCTTATAAGTTCGTCGGTGAACACCTCGTCAGGGCTTCCGACCTTCTCCACTCTGCCTTCAGCAGAGATGCATATCACTTTATCTGCTATGAGATGCGCAAGCTCGAGCTCGTGCATCGACATGATAACACCTATCTTTTTATCCTGCGTGAGGCTCCTCAGCATGTCGAGGAACTCCAGCTTGTGCCTTATATCCAGATAGGACGTTGGCTCGTCGAGTATCATGATCTCCGGCTCCTGGCATATTGCCCGCGCCAGAAGCACCCTCTGCCTCTGTCCGTCGCTGATCTGGTCATAGCTTCGCTCCGCAAGCTCTGTCACATGCACCAGTTCCATTGTGTCGCTGACTATCTTCTTATCGTTTTCCGAAAGTATACCAAACCTGCCCGTATACGGATAGCGCCCGAGTGATACTACTTCTTCGCAGGTCATCTTCTCGGCAGGCTTCCGCTCTGTGAGCATCACCGCCTGCTTTTTCGCAATATCCGTGAGCGAATATGACGACCTCTCCTCATCACCTATGTAGATCGTTCCGGCAACCGGTGCGAGCTGCCCCGCAATAGTCTTCAGCACTGTCGACTTCCCTGCGCCATTCGGCCCTATCAGAGTCACTATCTCGCCTGGCAGAACAACAATCTCTGCTCCCGAGACTATCACCTTATGCCCGTATCCCGAGTCGAGGTGCTCTGTTCTGATCACTGATCCCATGACTGTCACCTCTTCTTTCTGCCAATCAGCATGGCGATAACTACAGGCGCACCGAACACAGCTGTCATGGAGCTTATGCTCATCTCTGTCGGAGCAAAGAGGCTCCTCGCGAGCAGATCGCAGAAAAGGCAGAATACCGAGCCTCCGAGGAAGCACTGCGGTATCATGACTACCGGCCTCGAACTGTCGGTGATCGATCTTATTATGTGCGGGACTGCGATTCCTACAAACGAGATCGGTCCTGCAAAAGCTGTAACGGTTGCGGACAGTATGCTGGACAGTGTGATGAGTCCGATCCTGAACGAGCGTATGTTGACTCCTACGCTCTCAGCGTAATGCTCGCCCATCTGAAACGCGTTCATAGGTTTCGACAGCATGAACGAAGCGATCACAGATGCCAGCACCACCAGCGCTATGACTCTTATGTTTTCCCAGCTGACTGCCGAGAAGCTGCCCATCGACCAGTTATGCAGATTGACAATATTTGAATCGTCAGCAAATGTGACAAGAAATTCCGTTACAGCAGAGCAAATATACCCCACCATGACTCCGCAGACTATGAGGACAGCCATGCTCCTCACCTTGCCGGAGATCAGCAGTATGACTCCGGTGACCACGAGCGACCCGGCAAATGCTGCGATTATCATCACAAGAGAATGCACCATCATGCCGTGCGTGAGTGCAAATATCATTGCACATGCTACTACGAGCTTGGCACCCGACGAGATTCCGAGTATGTACGGACCCGCTATCGGATTCGCGAAGAAAGTCTGCAGCAGGAATCCGGACACAGAAAGAGCTCCTCCGAGCAGAGCCGCCGCAAGGATCCTCGGCATGCGAATATCCCACACGATCTTACCGTATTTGGATACCGTATCATGCGAAAAAAGGATCTTTAATGCGTCTCCCGTTGTCATCGAGGAGCTTCCTATTAGTATATTCAGTATTATCAGTACCAGAAGAAGCACTCCCAGCAAAGCATAGCATGCCTTGACCCTGCTGTTTTTCATAAAATTTCCTGCTGCCTACTTCAGCTTGTGGAAGTATTCCATTCCGCTGTCATCCTCAGTGCCTGCGAATATCTTATTCATCTCAACTATCATATCTGCAGCACCAGTAGTCCGCTGGAATGTGCTGGAATCGGTACACCACACATTTCCGCTTCTGACCGCCGCAAAATCTTCAAATTTATCTGAAAGCGCCGTAAGGTCATTCATGCCCTCAAGGCCGCCTTCAATGGTGCTGTTGTAGATGAGTATATCAGCATCAACAGCTTTATCATAGAACGCTTCCATCTGCATGTTCATTGTTGAAAGCGCATTGTCTTCTTCACTTGTTATGCCGTCAAGCGCATATCCCCCGCCGGCAGTTTCTATCATCTTTGTCACATAATCTCCCGGCTTTCTCACGACTACAGAGCCGTTTGAATTCACGGAGAAGAACGCCACCGAAGGCGTCTTTTTTACGCTGGATGTATCTATGCTCCCGACCTTCTCCTCAGCCTCGCTGAAGAAAGCTTCAGCCTCGTCGCTCTTTCCGAGCAGCAGGCCGTACAACTTGATCCACTCCAGCCTTCCCAAAGGATCCGCTTCGTAACTCGACCGCTCTACAAGGACCGGAATTCCAAGCTCCTCAATCGCTTCCTTAACCTGAGGGCTGTGATAAATCATTGTGGACTCGATAGCCAGATCCACACCACCCTCCAGCAAAGCTTCATAGTCAGGAGCGCGGTACTTTCCAATGTACTTTATTGTATCTGCCTCTACAAGCTTCTTTATCTTATCTATGCCCCAGTCGCCTGCCTGAGTACTCGTCATCACCACTGAATCGAGTGCTCCTGCAGCGTCGATGAGATCCATCGCCGAAGACGCCGCATTGTATACCGAATGTGCTGGCGCCTTTATTATCGTCATATCCAGAACCGCTTCTTCCGGCAGCCATTCAGGAAGACTATCCGGATCCCCGGTTACCAGGTAGCGGAGCCCATCCTCTACAAAGACCACAGAAATTCCATCGTCGTAATAGTCCACATGAAACTGGTCAGCGTATTTCAGCTCCATCGAACCCGTGAGATGTTCTTCCCAGGCACTATCACTTCCTCCAGAGCCTGCCGACGCAGATTCACTGTCACCAACTTCATCACCTGGAGCAGCTCCACTCCCGCTGTTCCTGCCGCAACCCGAAATGCTAAGGATCAGGCACATCGTTATTATTAACAATATCGGTTTCTTTAATTTACCCATATATCTTTCACTTCACTGCACATTTGCCCCTTTCACACAGACACGATTGTGCCTTCCAGTATGCCAAGTCGCCCTGTATGCCAGATCCCGCTTTTCGCGGCATCTGACCATACACGTAATAAAGATGCGCCGGTAAGCCTCTATTTTATAGACGCGGAGTCGAATTTGATAGTGTATTCAATCTCGTGTGGCTCGCTCATTGCTGTTGTGTCTGCGATCACCTTAAGAGGGCTGTCAAAAGATGCGACCGGAATCTCAAATACTGAGTTCCCCTCTGTATTCACCGGCTCATATCTCTGTCCATCTACGATCATATAGTCATAGTATGGGCTGCTCCATGTGATGACGGCTGTATATTCATCGCCTTTTTTGCGGAATACTGCAGGACTTTGTATTGTAGCCTTGCCTGTGCCGCCTTCGAGAGCAACCTCAATGGTGTGCTCGCCATCTGAAATGCTGTCCGATGCCGGATTGGCGGCAGAGTCCGGTTTGTCTTCATTAGCTGCGGAGGAGCCTGACTCTTCCCCATTTATTACGGCCTGAATGTCGTCTCCTTCAACTGGATCTGACACGACTACCTTATGGTCATACCAGTTGCCGTGTGTGCCTATAAGCGCTACGTCAAATTCCTCGTCGAGCGCAGGTACCGGGATATCGAATCCGTACACTTCATCTACATATCCGTCGCTGTATGTAACTGTGTCTGTTGTAGGCTCCAGAAGCTCTGCTCCATCCTTCTTGGCATCCTCTGCAAGACCGGGAAACAGGTTCACTATTTTTTTCGACTGGAGGCTGACATGGATTGTCATCTGCCCGTCCTTTACGGTCAGTATTCCTCTGTCCTCATTGGCCTCGCATACGTGGAACATTGAGTTGTCGGTCGTAAATGTTGCAACGTATGTGCCGTCTTCAATGCCTGGGTCAGATGTCTGATCTGCTCCACCGCACCCAGCCATGGCAATCATTACCGCAGATAACATAAGTGCGGTTAGTATTCTAGTAAATCTTTTGGTTAATCTATGGTTGTTCATTCCAATACACCATGTATCAAGAGCCGCCGCCCCCAGTTGCGGAGGCGGCTGCCTTTTTCAATTCTGTTTATTAAGTAACGCTACTGTGAAGCTTACCGTTTAACAAGTAACGCTTCTTATAGCTTACTGCTTAACATGTAACGCTTCTGTAAAAGCTTACTGCTCCATTGCTTCTGCTGTGTGTGCAACGTAGAGTGCCTGTACTTCAGGATTCTTCCGAGGCCCTCGATCTGGCAACTTACGTTATCTGCGCCGAGTCCTGCTCCTGTGTCAACTGCTTCGTCTTCGCCTTCGACCTCAAATTCACCGCCGTTTACCATTCCATAGTACCAGCATCCTTCCTCATCGCCTGCCATGTCGTTGTTTGCGTGATCGCCTGCAACTACCATGAGAGGTCTGAGGATTACCTTTGTGTAGCCTGCGTCTTCGAGTGCTTTCTTTACTGCAGGGAAGGCTGTGTCCTCCGGCTTGCCCTCTACAGTGCCTACGAATACATTTGCGTATCCGAGCTGCTTCATCTGCTCCTGCATCTGGTCATATGTTACGTTAGCTTCGTGTGAAGTTCCGTGCCCCATGAATACGAATGCGGTGCCGTCTGCAGCTGCTGCCTCGAGGGACTCTGCTCCGCTTTCGGAAACAGCCTGTGCTACTACAGCCTGTGCTACAGCTTCCTTGTCAGCGTTTATAACGCTTGCATCCTCGCCTACTGTTCCGAGCAGTGGCTCTGCAACCTTTACTGTCTCGAAGTTGTCCTTATAATTATTAAGTGCTTCGATGAGCTCGTCATATTCAGCACCGTGCATCAGGTGTGTCGGCTGAACAACGAGGTTCTTTACGCCGTTGTCTGCAGCTCTCTGGAGAGCCTGGTCAACGTTGTCGATCTTCTCGCCGTCACGCGCATAAACGTGGTTGATGATGATCTGTGCTGTGAATGCTCTTCTTACTGACCAGTCAGGGTAAGCTTCCTGAAGAGCCTTCTCGATGCCGCCGATGTCCTTTGCGCGGCTGTCGTTAAATGATGTACCGAAGCTGACTACCAGGAGTTCGTTCTCTCCTATGTCATCCTGATTCAGAGGATCATCCTGTGAAGCGTCGCCTGTATCTCTTCCGAAATAATCAGGATCAGCTTCTTCTCCTTCGACCTGTTCCTTCTGCTCGTCTGTCAGGGCATCCCATGCTGCCTTTGCTGCTTCGCACTGCGCATAGGTGTCATCTGTATACTCCTGAACATAGATCGCGTCGATCAGAGCTGCGCATTCTGCAGCCGGATCTGCCGCTGCCTCTGTTTCTGTTTCCTCTTCCGGAGCAGCTTCTTCAGCAGTGTTGCTGCCGCATCCGGTCAGAAACGAGAATGAGAGTATCATTGCCAGTCCCAGCATCAAAACCAATAACTTCTTCTTCATGTGTCTTTCTCCTTTTCAACTATGAATTTTTTCAGGGCTCCAAAAAAAAGTCCTTTTACCACTCACGGCAAAAAGGTGTCAGAAACAGGGAGCAGAGCTCCATGTACTGTACGACCAATTCCTCGTGATCGGGAATCTGTCTGCTATGCCCTTTGCACTGCGGGCAGTTTGCTGACAGCTTCCTGTACTTAAGTACCGGCAGGTCTCCTGGCTTAAGAACCTTACATACCAGCTCGCCTTCCCGGGATGCTTTGCACATCCCAGTGACATAATGGGCTGACACGCTCTATCACAGTGACGGGATCGCGCAGGATTCTCACCTGCTTCCCTATTCTCCCCGCTTTTAACGGGGCACCGGAACTTCATATTTAATTAATGTTTTGCAGTGCTAAAACATTGTAACACTGTAAGTCGTTTCTATATATCTGCACATCTATAGAAAAACCTGATAGTTACTGTCCAATAGATGCAATTGCTTTATAGGCATGGTCTGCGTAAACAGCGCGGACCTCCGGCAGCTGCCCGAGGCCTTCTATAATACATACAGCCTCATAGCCCTCAGAACTGAAACGCGAATACCACGAATCAGGATCCTCAGCTGATGCCATGTCATTCACGGCATGGTTACCGGCAACGAGCATCAGAGGCCTCAGAACCACTCTTTTGTATTGTCCGTCTTTTACCGCAGCTAAGACATCGTCAAGAGAAGGTTCGGCCTCCACGGTACCTACATAATAATCAGCCTTGCCTTTCCCCCTCAGCACATGCTGCATTTTTTTATATATACCGTTTGCATCTGCCCCTGTACCGTGACCCATGAGCACAATGGCTGTCTCTCCGTCTTCGTATTCTGAGGAGGCGCCTATGACAGCATCTGCAACCCTGCTGAAATCCTCATCTGAGGTCAGAAGGGGATCACCCACTTTGATCTTTTCAAACTGCGCTGATTGTTCTTCAAGCAGACCGCACAGTTTGTCGTACTCGAGGCCTTTCATGAGATGGGTTGGCTGCACAGCGAGGTTCTTTATGCCTTCAGATGCCGCTCTTTCTAGGGCATCTGTTATGCTGTCGATAACAAGCCCCTCTCTCTTAGCTATGATGTTTATGATCATCTGCGAAGTAAAGCATCTGCGAACGCTCCAGTCGTTCCCGGCAGCTTTCCGTATCGCGTCCTCTACAGCGCCGATATTCAGCCGCCGGCTTTCAGCGGATGTTGTGCCGAAGCTGACGACCAGAAGTCCATTTTTCTTATTATTTGTTGTTTCTGTTTTCATTCCCTGTATTGGTCAAAAGTCATTGCATATACGTACAGATCCTGGAATACCGGATTGTTCGAAAGCTCTATATGATCGATGTAATCTGCAGCTCTATGAAGGCTCCTGCCGGTCAGATTATAAGGCCATATCTGCGCACCAGAGGCTCCAGCTCACCGTCGGATAGATTACCGGCATACAGAGCCCTGCCCTGGTAGAGAGCAAGTGCTTCTGAAAGCAGAGCGGCGTCATTGCAGACCAGGCAGAGTGGCTTGCGTATCGCATACTGAGCCATCTCAAAGAAATCAAGATCCCCTTCTGCGCCGACTGTTATCGCAATGATTTCATCGGCGTTTTTATTTGCTTTTCTTATCTGCTCTTCCAGGTCAGGACCGCACTTTATAACTTCGCTGGCTTCAAGTCCAGGCTCCAGAATAAACGCGTCCTTTTCAGTAGCGCAGACCACCTTGTCTCTGTACTGAGGTTCAGGTTTTTTAAACTCGAAATCTTTAAGTTCAGGAGCGATCTTTGCAATGTGCTCAGGTCCTGTGCCGCAGCATCCTCCGAAGAGTCCTGCACCGAGTTCCGCGAACTCCTTTGTATGTCTGACGAATTCTTCCGGCGTGCAGTCATATACTGTCTTTCCATCCACTGTCTTTGGCAGACCGGCGTTTGGCTTGATTGCGACAGGGACTTCTGCAAGATCGCGGAGGCGCTTTGCCTGTACGAGCATCTCGTCTGGACCGGTGCTGCAGTTGAGTCCGAATGCATCAATGCCCATGCTCTGCAAAATAACGAGCGCAGCTCTCACATCTGTTCCGGTAAGAGTCCGGCCGTTCTCATCGCATGTGAATGATACCAGAACCGGTTTGTCGCTTACATCCTTTACCGCAAGGAGAGCAGCACGGGCATCAGGCACAGTCATGATAGTCTCTATAACAAAGAGATCCACACAGGCCTCCTCCATCGCGGCAGCCTGTTCGTGATATATGTCGTATAAGTCTCTGAATGATACATCTCCGAGTGGCGCCAGGAATTTGCCGCTTGTAGCAATATCTCCTGCTACAAGCGCCTTGCCTTTCACCGCCTCCTTTGAGACAGCAACGAGCCTTTTATTGAAGTCAGTTACCATGTTGAAATAGCCGTTCTCTTCCAGCTTTACACGGTTGGCTCCGAATGTAGGCGCGTAAACTATATCGCTGCCGGCTTCTGCGTATTCCTTCTGCAGCTGTATCATGACTTCAGGGTTTTCAAGCACCCATGCCTCAGTGCACTTGCTGCCGTCATATCCCCTCTTCTGAAGTTCTGTTCCGTTTGCTCCGTCTAGTATGAGCGGGAAATATAGTTCCATCTCTTTACCCTTTCTGTTACAAAGTGTTCAGTTAGTAGGTCTGATTTCTTCTGCGTAGTTTCCTGGCCTTGTATCCGAATCTACGCATGAGGCGACAGCATCTGTACGGCGGCGCGCGCGGCGGCAGCCGCGTCCGGCGTGTACATGTCCGCGCCGGCCTGTTCGCAGTATTCCTGCGTAACAGGCGCGCCGCCGATAAGTATCTTCACCTTATCGCGCACGTTCTTCTCTTTTGCAAGTTCAACTACTCGCTTTATTTCATCCATGCTGGTAGTCAGCAGAGTGGAGCATGCGATTATATCGCACTCGCTCTCGACTGCCGCCTCTATGAAATCTTCGGCGCTCACATCGCATCCAAGATCCACTACTTCAAGACCGCTGCCTTCCATCATTATCTTTACAAGGTTTTTGCCGATATCATGCAGATCTCCTTTTACAGTACCCAGGCACACTCTGCCTGCGGTCCTGCCGCCAGAGCCTGCTGCGAGCAGCGGCTTCAGTATCTCTGTAGCTGCAGACATGCAGTTGGCGGCCCTGAGCATCTCAGGAACAAACACCTCACCAATTGAGAAGTCCTCACCAAGTTCGTTCATGCCGCGAACCAGTCCGTCTGTCAGTATCGCCTGGGCATCCTCATTCTGCGCGAGTGCCGCTTTTACAGCCTCTACTGTTGCGCTCACATCGCCTTCCTGCAGGGCTTCTGAAATTTCGTCAAACACGCTCCTTCCGGTCTTTGCCGCGTCCTTTGCAGCATCCTTTGCTATGTCCTTTGCAGCATCCTTTTCAAAAGCATTTCCGACAGCCTTATCATCGCTTCCTGCAGAACCTATTTTTACCGGGTTGAGCCTCTTTACTTTTCCGCCCCTGTACCCAGGCAGATGATACTCCCTGTTGTACTTTACTATCTCATCATCGATCCACGGATCAACATGTCTGTACACAGTGCCTGCGATACCATAAGTGATCGACGGTATAAAGTGTCCGCCCGGGCAGTATTCATGTAAAGCATTCTTTACATATCTCCGCACCTCATCTTCAGTTGCATCAGCTCGGTCTATAGCCGCACCTATGCCTCCCATAAGCACCATGCTGCCGCCGAGCCTTTTCTGAAGAGCCGGTATATCATTCTCGGGAAGAACGCCCTGCCACACCTGTATGCCAATCTCCGCCATGTCTTCAACTATAGGCGCGAGATACGAATCTGCATGGTGTATCGCAATAACTCCCTGTTCCCTTATATATCCGTAGAACCTGCGGTATGGCTCCTTGAAGAACTCACGCCACATATCAGGCTTCATGAAAAGTGCATCCTTTGTGCCCCAGTCATCATGTGAAAAGATCACATCGGGTTTCAGGTTCTCAATCAGATGCTTCACATATGCGAGCCTGTACTCAGTAATGTATTCTATGAGTTCATGCATTTCCTGAGGATGATCATAGAGATTCGTCAGCACCTCCTGGAAAGGCATCAGAAAATGGCACTGCTCAAAAATGCCCGTTCCCATAAAGCCTGCCACCAGACGCTCATCTCCTGCGAGTTCCCTTACCTTCGTGCGGAAGCTCTCCCAGACTTCAGGGTCGCTGCTGTGCGGAATAAAAGCCGGAGCATGCACATAGTCACGCCACTTAGTGATGTCTTTTATCACCTTGTTCTCTTCAGTTACCAGCGGCATGGACCCCGGAGCATCTGCCGGCCACTCAATCACAGTGCCCCAGCGGTCAGTGATAGTAGCTCCCGGCATTCTGCCCTTGTGCAGATATCCTCCGATAGGATCTCCAAGTGCCATCTGAAGAGCCTCATACTGCACGAGCTGTCTTTCCGGTTTTCCGTCCGGTTTCAATAATTCAAGAAAGATTTCTTTTGCTGTCATTTCTTTTACCCTTTCAGTCGATCAAAATGCATGACGTAAAACACATAGTGTTTTCACCATAGTTATATCTCAGTCCCGATTTTATAGCCACGTCACTTACCAGAAGTCCGTAAGCCTCCATTGAAGAAAACATCCTGTCCGGATGCCTGCATGGTCTGTCCGGATACGTGCACGAGCGGCACAGCCTGCATGCACCTGCGCCCATGGGCAGACAGTCCGGATAGATAAATCTGATCTGCCTCACCAGTGTGTCAAAATTATTACGGTGCGCCTTCATGATATCTGCCGTACCGTCCATGTCGAAGCTGTCGGAAAGCGTTCCCATCGTCTGCACTATTATACCGCGATGATAAGCCGAGGCTCTCTCTTTTGCTCTTTCCACGCTCCCTGCTGCAGGCGGACAGCTCCAGCTCCTGCCATAGCTATTGCAGCGGTCAGCAGAGCACATCTCACGCACCTCGTCCCGGAATACAAGTGCTTCCATCGCAAGCGGAGCAGCATAAGTGAACCCCGCTTCCCTTGCCAGCACAACCAGCTCATCTATTGTAAGAGTTGTTCCGTTCTGAATGATCATATATCGAGTATACCACATGCATAGAGGATATAGCGGCAAACAAAAATGCGAAAACCAGATCCCTGATTTCCGCACTTTCCGTTTATATTACTTGCCTTGTTTAGAACCTGCGCTTGCTGTTTCTATTACTCCTCTGGTTCAGAACCTGTGCCTGCTTATTCTGCCGATGTCTTCGAGAAGCTTGGTCGCTTTGCTGAATCTTTGCCAATAAAGTGCAAAGCCGTGCATCATTCCGTCGATTCGTATGAGCTCAACACTATTTCCAGCTTTCTCAAGTCTCCTTGCGAATTCCTCGCCATCGTCTCTGAGGGGATCAAACTCCGCTGTGACTACAATTGCAGGAGGCATTCCGCTAAGATCAGCTGCTTTGCCCGGGTTCAGCCTGAAATCATCCGGATCGGTTCCTTCCGGGACGTAGAGCTCCATCATAGTATCGATTGCATTAAGAGGCAGCACACAGCTTCCGTCGCCGTACAGTTTCGCTGACTCATACTCCGCGAGAGGTTTGCAGCCGTAAACGCCGTAAAGCAGGATAAGCCCGGATAATTCAGGAATCCTGTTCTGCTGACCTGATTGACCGTTTCGGCAGGTAATGCCTTCAGGGCCTTCCTTCGCCAGCAAGGCAAGCACGGCAACGATGTTTGCTCCCGAGCTGTCACCTCCGGCGAGCATCCTGCGTGGATCACCTCCATACAGATGCGCATTCT
>ODAI010962857.1_pt1 | contig 15159 bp, 11 predicted proteins | sample 1539321 | NCBI WGS metagenome assembly ODAI01 (sample SAMN02144231, study PRJEB22623) | gut metagenome | biome: sheep rumen | host: Ovis aries | place: New Zealand
GATTTTTCTGCTTATAACGTTCGCAGTTTCGTTCCAGTTGATGATTCCGTCTTCTTTTCTGATAAACGGAGTGTAACTTGATTGTCCTTCCTGTTTTGCACCTTCAGGAATTCTGCCCTCAGACGCGATGGATTCAATTACCTTAAGCAAAAGTTCTTTTCCGGTTTCTGTTACCGGGCTTGAATTTTTATCGCCGTCCATCAGGGAAAGGGTTGTTTCACTTCCATCCAGTTGAATTTTATCCTGAGCCAGAATATCGCCTTCGTCAGTTTTCAGCGCCAGTGTCTGAACACAAACTCCCAGTTCTTTGTCTCCGTTCAAAATTGCCGCAGGTACCGGAGTACAGCCGCGGTATTTAGGAAGGGCTGACGGGTGAAGGTTGATTCCTCCAAACTTAAACAGACTCAAGAATTTTGGTCCAAAAATACGGCCGTAGTCAAAAGAAACAAGAAGGTCAAAACCGTATGGCTGGCAGGCTTGGCGCGCCTGTGAATTCAAATGGTCAAATTCAAGTACCGGAATCTGATTTTTTGCAGCGCAGGACGCAACATCCGTCGGAACAAGATCGTGATGACGGCCGCGCATGCTTGGAGGATTTGTTAAAACTGCACTGATTTTAAAGAGAGAGGATTTTTGAGAATTGTCGATTAACCCCTGTAAAACCATAGCCGACGCCAAAGGCGAGCCTGCATAAAGAACTTTGAGCATCGGAAACCTCTCTTAACTGTTGTGTTTTTTAGCTTCTTTTGCGGCAAGTTTTGCTGCAATCGATGCGGCCTTTTTTGCCTTGGCTGCTTCTTTTTTAGCCTGGCGTTCAAGGCGCTTCTGCATCTGGGTGTTTACTTTTGCGGCAAATTCAGGATCGCCGCGGTCGATATAAACAATTCCGTCCAGGTGATCATTTTCGTGCTGGATGATACGGGCAAGAAGTCCGTCAGCTTCCAGTGTAAACGGTTTTCCAAATTCATTCAGCGCCTGAACAGTTACCTTTTCCGGGCGGCGGATATTTTCGTTAAAACCTGGAAGTGACAGACAGCCTTCTTCGTAATCTACGAGATTCTGGCTGGTACTGATAATCTGAGGATTGATAAATACGCGCTTAACTTCATCATCTGCCATTAAAACAAAAAATCTCTGTTTGATTCCAACCTGTGGAGCGGCAAGACCAACTCCGTCGGCTTCAAACATTGTCGCAAACATTTCTTCAAAAAGCGAACGCATATCGTCATTTATGGATGCAGGGTCTACAGGTTCGCACTTTGCGCGAATCACTTCTTCCCCAAGTTTGTAAATTTTCATGCCATTGAGTTTAACATAATGTACTGATTGTTTCTATACAGTCCGAAAATAATCAATTTGCGGCCAGCGTTTTTGAGCGCAAAGACAAAGGGTGTTACAACTATTTCTTGTCGGCAAGGACTTCTTTTAAAGTTTCGAGAAGGCCCTTGCCATGCGTCCTGAACTGCAGAATAAAGCTTGTCTTCTGGGCAAGTTCGTCGTTGTGTTTCTGAAGGCGGGATTTGAGAGTTTCGTAGACGACGGTTGTTCTGGCCTCTTTAGCGTACTGGCGGATTTTTGCAGACAGGTTGAAGGTATAACAAAGGTCTACCGTAAGCACGCCGTAGAAAAATCCCACAACAAAACTGAATGAAATATGGTTTGTAAACCAGTACAGCCATTCAATAATCTTCGGATGAACCAGAAAGTAATAAAGTGCGCTCAAAATTACCCAGTAAAATGAATATTGAGGGCAGATGATTCCCTTGATGTTGCCGCGGCACTCTGAATAGTCCCAGAGCTTGATTTTCATTCCCCTGATAAAAATCAGACCGGCAATGAATTCGAGGAGTGTGATACAAAGGGCCATCAGAACGAACAGCACGATTTTTTGAACCCACGGCTTTTCGCTTACAAATGAAACATCAATCATTGCAAGGGAAAACATAATCACAAGGCTCAAACCGTACAATGGAAGATACGGACCTGTCAAAAAGCCCGGGTTAATCCATTTGCGTTCCGGATTGTTTCTGGAAAAAAACCTTCTCCAGAAAACTTCGATTCCCCAGCCGATAAGGCTGCCTGTAAAAAATAAAAAAGTAAGTACTAAAAATAAATTCATAATCTGTTCCGTTTCTGCGGCCTGAGCGTTTGCCGGGCCTGAAACTTCCGTTAATATTTTATGGTAAAATTGAATTATTCACAATTCATTGAATTATTCACAATTCATTCAATTATTCATAATTCAATAAATTAAAACGTACATAACAGAAAAATATTCCAACAAATGCGGTTTTATGCTATCTTCTTCGTATGATTAAAATCACAAAGTATTCAGATTTAGACGACTCTTTTTTTGTTGGACGGGATTTTGGTTCTTCAATTGACATCGTAAAGGATGTTCTTGTTGACGTTAAAAACCGTGGAGATCAGGCCCTCTCAGAATATGGCGCAAAGTTTGACGTAAGCGCACCTGCCCATTTTGAAATTCCACAGGAAGAACTTAAAAAAGCCGCTGAACATATGAAGGCAACTAATCCGGATCTTTATAATTCACTCTGCTACAGCCGCGACCTGGCTCTTCGTTTTGCAAAAAAACAGGCAGAATGTTTTACTGATTTTGAAACAGAACTTGAACCGGGCATGTTTACCGGTCAGAAAAATATTCCTGTGGACCGGGCTGGCGTTTATGTTCCAGCGGGAAGGTTTCCTCTCGTTTCTACGGTTGTAATGACAGTTACTCCGGCCGTTGCCGCAGGCGTCAAAGAAATTATTTTGTGCACTCCGCCAAGAGTTCACCCGGATGATATGGAAAAAGCCCGGGCACAGGGGCTGGGCGTTCCTGGAAAACCGTTTACGGGCGGAAAACCTTACGCTGACGCAAACATCATGGCAGCCGCTTACATCTGCGGTGTTACAAAGGCTTTTGCCTGCGGTGGTTCTCAGGCTATCGGTGCCCTTGCATTCGGAACTGAATCCGTTCCACGCACTGACGTAATTGTCGGACCCGGAAACAAATTTGTTGCAGAAGCCAAAAAACTCGTATACGGCACCGTGGGAATCGATATGGTTGCCGGCCCGACAGAAGTATTCATCATTGCCGACAAATCAGCAAATCCTGAATGGGTTGCGGCTGACCTGCTTGCACAGGCTGAACACGACGTTGTAGCACAGCCGGTTATGGCATGCGACAGCGAAGAACTTGCAAAGGCAGTAGCAGAACAGATTGAAATTCAACTTGAAAAATTACCGACCAGAGAAACTGCAGCTCAGAGTATTAAAAACTGCGGTGTAATTATTCTTTGTGATAATCTTGAACAGGCCGCAGAAGCAGCCAACAGAAAGGCCCCGGAACATCTTGAACTTGCGATGGAAGAAGGCGCAGAACGGGATAAAATCGAAAAACTCGTACACAACTACGGTTCCCTCTTTATCGGTCACTCAAGTGCAGAAGTATTCGGTGACTACGCAGCCGGCTTAAACCACACCCTGCCCACAAGCGGAAGCGCCCGTTTTACAGGCGGCTTAAGCGTTCGTGTTTTCTTAAAAACCGTAACAACACTGCGCACTGTGCCGGGCTCTAAGGGAGCAGTTGCATCAGCAACTGCAGCCGGTCACCTTGGAGATGCAGAAGGTCTTGCAGCACACGCACGCGCCGCAAGAATCCGTCTGTAACCTACAAAATAGGATATTTATCAAAATAAGTTTTTGTCTCTTTAGCAACAATTCCACTCAGTACAATGAGGGAAACACAGTTAGGTATTGCCATAAGTCCGTTGGTAATATCGGCTATTGTAAATACTGCGTTAACTGTAAAGTATGGTCCGATTGCAATTGCTACGATGTACAGAAGTCTGTAGAGCATAACATAGTGCATGCGACCGTTTGACAGGTATTCGAGACATTTTTCCGAGTAGTAGTCCCATCCGAGAATTGTTGTAAATGCAAAGAAAGCAAGACAAAGCATAAGAAGGAATTGAACTGAAACTCCGTCTCCGCCAAGGTCAAAGGAAAGTGCTGCGGCAGTCAGCTGAACACCTTTCAGTTCTTCTGCAGAGAAAGCAGGATTGAGCATTGCAAGAACGATTGCAAGACCTGTCATTGTACAAACAATCAGAGTATCAATTACTGTACCTGTCATGTTTACGAGGCCCTGTTCAACAGGTTCGCTGGTCTGAACCGGAGCGGCCGCGATAGGTGCGGAACCGAGACCGGCTTCGTTAGAGAAGATACCCCGGGCAATACCACGCTGCATTGATTCTGTTACCTGTTTGATTGTCCATCCGATTGCACCACCGGCCATTGCCTTAAACCCAAATGCTGATTTAAAAATCAGAGCAAATGCCGCAGGAACGCGGGTTGCATTCATGATGATTACAGAAAGTCCAAGGAAAACATAAATGATTGCCATTGCAGGAACTACTTTTTCTGCAACTTTTGAAATTCTCTTCAATCCGCCGAGAATTACCAGTGCAGCACAGATTGTTACAACTGCACCGCCGATTACTGTTGCCCAAGTATAAGAAGTTCCACCGATTGAAAAAGCAATGTGGCTATTTGTAGGGTCAAATGCCATGTTTACGGCAGAAGTAATACCGTTAATCTGTGTCATTGTTCCGATACCCAGCAGGCCGGCAAGAACACCAAAGATTGCAAAAAGAACTGCGAGCCACTTCCATTTTGAACCCATACCTTTTTCGATTGTGTAGAAAGGTCCGCCGAGAACGTGTCCGTCATCTTTTACTTCGCGGTATTTGATTGCGAGCATACATTCTGCATATTTTGTTGCAGTACCAAGAATTGCAGCAACCCACATCCAGAAGAGGGCACCGGGACCGCCGGCAGCGATGGCTGTAGCAACACCTACGATGTTACCTGTACCAATTGTTGCAGAAAGAGCGGTACATAAAGCAGAAAAGCCAGAAAGTTCACCTTCGCCTTCGTTCTCCTTGAAGATACCTTTAAAGGCGCGGCCAAGCTTTCTGAATTGAATTCCACGGGTTGCAATGGTCAGAATAAGACCTGTTGCAAGGATGAGCACGATGGTCGGGATTCCCCAGACAACATCATCGATTTTGTTTAGAATCTGATCAAACATAATCCACCTTTTTTATTATAGAAAGATAGGTACTATAATAACAGATGTTTTATGAATGAGCAAATTTACTTTTCTTTGTGGCGCCTGTCCAGCTCGTCGTAAACGTCCTGCCAGGTAACGCCTTCCTTGTACATCAGAACGCTTACAAAATAGAGCAGATCTGCAGCTTCCCAGATTACATCTTCTTTTGTTTCAGCTTCGTCTGTAAGTTCTTCGGCTTCTTCCATTACCTTTTCACGTACACGTTTAGCGTCAAGGGTTGCGGTATAACTGCCCGGACGAGGATTTGCAAAACGTTCGGCAACTGTCGCGTAGAGACGCTCAAGATTGCTCTTTGCATCCGGTTCGCTTCCAAAGCATGTGTAGCTGCCTGTGTGGCAGACACCGCCGTTCGGGAAAACGGTTGCAAGAACTGTATCGCGGTCACAGTCAACGCGCATTTTGATTAAATCCAGATAGTGGTGGCTTTCTTCGCCCTTTGTCCAGAGACGGTTCTTTGTGCGGCTGAAGAAAGTAAGCCGGCCGGTTTCAAATGATTTTTCAAAAGCTTCTTTGTTTGCAAAGCCGAGCATTAAAACTTCTCCGGAAGGACTCTGTGCAATTACAGGAATAAGTCCGCCTGCCTTTTCAAAATCCAGACAGCCGATAAATGCATCTTTGAGGCTTACAACACCTGTGTAAAGTGCCATTCCCAGCTGAACATCGCAGCCCATCTTTTCAAGTTCAACAATCTGCTCAAGGCTGTTAACGCCGCCCGCTGCTACAACGCGGCATTTTACTGCCTGACGAAGAGCGCGTACACTTTCCATGTCAGTACCCTGCATGCAGCCTTCTTTTTCTACGCAGGTAAACAAAAGTTCAGAACAGTATTTTTCTGCTTCTTTTGCGCCTTCAATCAAAGAAATATCTACAGTTTCGGTCCAGCCTTTAACGGCAATTTTTCCGCCGATTGCATCTACCGAAATTATTACACGCTGTTTTCCGATTGTTTTATTCAATTCTTCAAGAAATTCAACATTGAGAATGGACTCGCCCGGTTTTGGATTTGCATTCCATGCGGCAGAGCCGATGATTACTTTTTCTGCACCAAGGGAAATAAGTTCCCGGGCTTTTTTTACGTCACGGATTCCGCCGCCTACACGAACGTTGCCGCGGCGCAGAAGATGCTTTAAAAGTTCTGTATTTTTTGTATTGCCCTTTTCGTCAGTGTTGCGAAGAGCCTGGTCAAGGTCGATAATTGCAACCTCGCCGTATTTGTTAAATTCACTAATCAATGAATCAGCGTCATCGCGCTGCAAAACAAGATCCTTACCATTTTTTAACTGGACAACATGTCCGTCCTTCATGTCGATAGAAGCAATTACCATAATGCGCAAAGTATAACATATTGTGCGTTAAAGTTGAATACACCACGTAACAGATGTTCCCGGCGGAAGCGGCAGAATTCCTGATTTTAAATTCTGATTTCCTCCATGATTGTCTCGTCAAAATCCTTTACCACATCAGGAAACTTTTCTGCATATTCAAGGATTTTGCCGGCAAGGCCGTCCTTGAGCAGTTCCAGAATTTTATCCCGCGGAACCTTTGCAACGGCAGGACAGGTGTTTTCCAGCACGACAACAATCCTGTCATTTTTTCTTGACGCGCGGAACGGCCAGATTGAACAGTCAAAGGGTTTTTCGTCCGCATCAAGTTTACAGCCGTTTTCTGACAAAAACGGGCACGGAGCTTCTTCTTCACTGTTGTCAGTTTTGTATTTATGAATCAGGTCAAAGGTAACAAGGTCGCCGCCTGCTTCGCGGAACCGGGTGCCCGGGTAACGGAGCTTTAAGTGAACCGCCATATCCCGTTCAAAAAGAGGAGTTTCCCATAAACTTTTGCGCCTGAACGAACAGCAGAAACGACAGGCTGCGCATTCAGCCGGACTAAGAATTGACTTTAACATTTTGTCAGCACTCCATACCATTTATCCAGAATTATGTCCGGGTGATAAGAAAGTTTTGCCTTTCTCAAACCTTCGACGCCCATATCTTCTTCGCGATTTAAAAATTCATAATCAGTAACGGTATTTGCAAAACACCAGTTTATTGCCGCATAACCGCCGTTAGCCGCATACTGCCCGAGGCATTTTTCAAAGTGAACGTCAACCACGTACGAATTAACCGGGCTTGCCATAGTCATTGCCACCGGCTTTTCATCAACGTACAAAACTCCGCCTATCATCGAAAAAATTTCCCTTACGTTCAGGGCCTGTTCAATTGATTCATGTTCCATGCGCAGAACTTCAAGATCGTCGTTACCGTTTTCGCCCATCCAGAGGCTGCTAACCCTGACGATATCTTCTGCAACGCCTTCTTCGTTAAGCGGCTTGAATTTCCATCTGTTTTCATAGATTCGCATAAACCGTGAAAGGTGATTCTTTTTTTTGTGGTAAGTTTTGCCCTTAAGTTCAGCCAGAGCCCTGGAAGAATACATGTAATCGCTGTCGTTGCGCTCGGTTACCCATTCAATTTTGTAATCTGTAAGTTCAGTAGCAAGGCATTTATCAATTTCTGCTTTCTGGCGTTCTGAAACGAGAATCAGCCTGGGCTTTCGGTTATTGGCCTTTGCATCGGCAATTATTGTCTTTAAGGCAGCTGCGAGGGATTTTGAATCATATTCAGCGGGGTTCTGGGGAGAGTTGAGGTTGCGCAAGGCAAAAGGAAAGCCGTATCCCAGGCGGTTTACTGACGCACCGGAATAATAGCGGAACAGAAAATTATCCCTGCGGCACATTCTGATGTCGTACTTTTTCTGAAGAAAATAAAGGTTTGCCGGAGAAGTGTCGCTTCCATACCATGGAATGCCGTAGAGTTCTTTTCTTAAGAGGCAGTAATCCTGGGCCGCGAAAATTTTCCAGTTGAGTCCGTCTGTCATCGGCAAGATTTTATTAAAAAAACACTCCTCTGAATAGTCAGCAGGTTGAATTAAATCCGGTCCAGGGCATCGCTGAGTTTTTTGATAATCAGGTCAGCATCTTCAAGTCCCGGGAAAAGCCTGAACATTCCAAACAGATCTTCTGACATGTCAGGATTTGAATAATTCTCGTCCCTGTATGAATGATGCCCGAATCCCTGATAATAATTTATCAAAGTCTTGTTTGAATATGTTTTCTTGGAACACTTTTCGATATCAAGTGAGTCACAGAAGGCTTTCGCCGCAGTTTCATAATCATTTTTGTCCGATCGAATTGCAAAGGAAATGTAGGCCGCGCAGTATTTTTGTTCTTCAAAAAATTCATAGCTTGAACTTGATTTGAGTGCAGGAAATTCAACCCAGCCGATTTTATCGCTTGAATTCAGGAATTCTGCGATTTTTACGGCGTTTTCAAGGCGCTTTTTGTAGTTCCCTATAACGTCGTCAATATTTGCAGTAATAATGTTTGCAAAGTTTTTTTCTACGTCTGAACCAAATATGGTTTTCATTACGCTTTCAAGGCGCCATGAAAAGGCAATTGAAGAGTCCTCGGCAGACATGTCGAATGCCCACCGAATTCCGTGACAGCATGAGTCGCCGGCTTTCAGGAGTGGAACGTTGAATATGCGCCAGTCAATTTTTCCCCGTTCAATAACCATTCCGCCACTGAAAGACGGGTCTGCAAATAAAAATGAAAAATCAAGAATTGCAATATCAGCATTATAATCAAAGGGATTGATACAGCTCACCGGAATACCGCCGTTGTCTACAACAAGAGGAAGTTTTGCCCGGTGTGCCATATCGGCAATTTTTCTGATATTTACAGCTTCCGGTCTCATTGAACCTTCAAGGTCTATAAAGATACAGCGGGTTGCCGGAGAAATTGCGGCTTCAAATTCAAGCGGATCGGAAGAAAAAACAAAGTTTGCAGTTATACCGATGTCTTTCAGGAGGAACTTAAAAAAATTATATGCGGAGGCACGCACGTTGGAACCAACAACAACTTCGTCCCCGGCCCTTGCCAGTGTGAGAATTGTCTGGATAATCGCATTCATCCCCGAATTAAAGAGAACGGCTTTTGCACCACCCGTCAGCTTACAGATGTTATTCTTAAACGCTTCTAATTCCGCTTTATTGTCCATAAGCAATATTATATATCAGTTTTGTGAATTCTTCTTCAAAATCTTATTATTTTTTTTTAAATTATTGCATTTTATAAATATTAAGTGAGCGTTTTTTTATAAACACTGTCCTTTATTTTTAGCCTGTTTGCAGTTATACTTTATAGTACATAAAAATTTTTTCTAAAAAAGTTTAAAATTTTATGTATCTAAAACTAACTAAATATGTTCTTAAAAAGGAACACTAATAACCCAAGGAGGATTTTTGGTTATGAAAAAATTAGTTACATTTTTAGCTTCTTGTCTCATGCTCGGAACTTTCGCATTCGCTGAAGGTTACATCTGTGCCAACGACCTCGAAGCTGGAGAAATTACAGAAGAAACAAAAGAAGAAGACGGATTTGTTCTCAATGCAAACGCAGAAAAGAACATCACAATTGAAAACAAACCTGTTCACAAATCTCCAGACGGCGAAGACTACACAGTAGCCATCAAATTGAATGGTTCAGGAAAACCTGACTACCGCTCAATTTCTTTTCCTGCTAAAAAAGGTGAAACAATCATCGTTCACGGAAACTCTGGTTCAAAAACTGATACACGTCCACTCGTTGTAATCGGACCTGACGGAAAAACTGTAAAAGAACTTCCAATGGGACCAGACGGACAGGCCGGAACTGTAGCAACAGAAGGTAAAGTAAAAGCTCCTGCTGACGGAACTTATACAGTTTTCTCAAAGAAATCTGGTATCAATATTTACAAGATTACAGTTTCTAAATAACAAAACCGGATGTTAACAAACATCCTGTAATTTTTCATACTAATGTGCGCAGGACTTTGTTATTCAAGGTACCTGCGCTTTTAGTTTAGAGGTAATTCTAAAATTCCCGTTGTAAAACGGAAAAATAAAGGAGACATGATGAAAAAGTTACTTTCATTCGGACTCAGCGTTCTGCTCGCCTTTTCTGCATTTGGTCAGTCAAACTGGGCAAGCGTAGCAGACCCTGAAATCAAGTCAGTAAAACTCAGTGCTGACAATCCAAATGAAGTTACTGTTGAATTCGTAGCGGCTACAGATGCAAAAACAGCCGACAAAGGTCAGGTTGTAATGACTGATGCAAACGGTTCAGAAGTAACAAACTCATTTGGACGTACACGTAAGCCAAACAAACATTCGGAATTTGTTCCGGAATCAAGTGGCAAATACACATTTGTTGTTTACACGGAAAAACGCGGAGAAACAACTAAAAAGGCTTCAAAACCGGTAAGTTTTGACTTTAAGCTCCCGCTTACACAGACTGTAGTTCAGCTTTTGAACGTAGGTGGCGGTACAATCGATGCTTCATGGTCTGCCGTTAAGGAAGCAGAAGGCTACATCCTTACTTACACAGACAACAGCGGAAAGAAAGTAAATCTTGCTCAGACTACAGACCTTACTGCTACAATCAAGGGTCTTAAAGTAGGAAGCTACTCAGACATTTACGTAACTGCTGTTCGCGGCAAAGATACAATGGCTTCAAAAACAACTCACAAACTTGTTAAAGCCGAAAAAGAACGCGTATGGAAATTCACTGAATTCGGTACATCTACAAATCCAAACCGCAACAGATATGAAATCCTTGATCCTAACGACATGAAAGTTAAACTCTATTCATGTATTTACGACGAAAAAACAGGAAACATCATTGAAAAGGGCGGTAAATTCGAAAGCTTCTTTGACGGCATTTCGTTCTACTACACAACAATCGATCCGTACAAGGAAAACTTTGAACTCACAGCAACTGTTCACGTAGATTACCACAACCCGATGGTTGACGGTCAGGAAGGATTTGGTCTTCTCGCAATCGACCGCCTCGGTGTCGACGGACAGCCGATGATGACAGCCTACAACAACTCGGCAGGTGTTATCAGCCGCAAGTTTACAACTCACGTAAACGGCAACAAAAAGGAAATTAAAAACGGTCTTGGTTCACGCTTTGTAAGCGGTCTTACAGACGAACTCATCGCCAAAGGTGATGCCGGAATTAAAGAAAGTGCAGTAAGCATTGGACGCGCATTCAGCTACGACCAGGCTGGCGACGCAATCAAAACCGGAGACACTTACCGCATTACCCTGAAAAAAGACAACACAGGTTATCACGCAATCTACAAGAGAGCCATTCCTTCAGAAGACTCTGTTGAAGAATACATCATGTACGACAACGAAAACCAGAAACTCGTTCAGCTCGACAAAGAACACGTTTACCTCGGTTTTGCAGTTGCCCGGGGATGTAACGCAACATTCTCCGATGTAGTTCTTAACATTACAGATCCTAAAAAAGATCCTCCTCCTGTAGAAGAACCGCCGGAGCTTATTCCTCTTACAACAGCAATCGACTGTCCGACAACATGGTACAACAAAAAGTATCCGTTCGTATTCTCAGCTAATGCAAACGGTACAATCCACGTTGAAACAAAAGAGGGTAAAGTTCTTATCAAGGGTGACAAAGTTACAGCCAATGTTGACTACACTAAGACACTCAAAATCAAACCTGAACTCAACGACCTTCTCGTAACATTTGACCCTGAAGACAACTGGCGTCCTGGCAAAAAACAGGTTATCGCTCAGTACAACGCAGAAACACTCCAGTACGAACAGAACTACAAATCTGTAACATACTCACATTCAATCGTTTCTAAAACATACAAGGGCAAGACTCTGTACGTAAGTCCGACTGCAACCGCATTCGGTAAGGGTACAAAAGAAGATCCTCTTGATATCATATCAGCAATCGCTTATTCAGAACCGGGACAGACAATCATCCTCAAAGGTGGTGTATACTTCCCTAACAAGGGTATCGATATTGAACGCGGTAACAACGGTACTGCAAAGGCACGCAAAACTTTAGTCAGCGAAAACGGCGCACGGGCTGTAATCGACTTTAGCAAGGCTAAGGTTAAGGTAACTGCATTCAACCTTTACGGTGACTACTGGACAATCAAGAATATCGACATCTGCCACACACCGGGAGACGTTAAGGCACTCCAGGTTGCAGGTGACTACAACCAGATTCTTATGGTAGATACATACGAAAACGGTGATACAGGTATCCAGATTGCAGGACGCTCGGCAGAACCATTCGAAAAATGGCCGCATGACAACTACATCTACGGATGTGAATCATTCGGTAACTGCGACCCTGCACAGAACAACGCCGACGGTTTTGCTTCAAAACTTACTTCAGGAAACAACAACGTATTCCGTAACTGTGTTGCACACCACAACGTAGACGACGGCTGGGACCTTTACTCTAAGGTAGAAACAGGTCCAATCGGTGCAGTTCTCCTCGACAACTGTGTTACTTACGGTAACGGTACAAAACTCGACGGAACAGGTAACGGTGACGGTAACGGATTTAAGCTTGGTGGTGACGGTATCGCAATCAAGCACATTCTCCGCAACTCAATTGCATGGGGTAACGGTGTAAACGGTATTACATGTAACTCAAACCCTGCATTGATTCTTGACCGCGTTACAGCATTTGCAAACGGCAACTACAACATCAGCCTTTACGGAAAGGGAAAAGAAGAACAGTATCCTCGCATCTTCGAAGCTAAAGGTGTTCTTTCCCTGGAAGGTGGAGCAGGCGATAACTACAAAGAAAAACCTGATCTCTTTACTGATGACACATTCTTCTTCAACGGTGCCCAGACACAGAACAAGTCCGGCACTGTTCTGGACAAGAGTGCATTTGTAAGTACAGACACTTCAAAACTTGCAAACGGTTACAACGCAGACGGTTCATTCAACCGCCTGTCACGCAACGAAAACGGACAGTTTGATCTCGGTGATTTGTTCAAACTCACTGACAAAGTTCCGGCAGGTATTGGTGCTGACTACAACCATTCCAGCAGCAACTCAAATGCTAAATAAAAGTTTCCAGATTCAACTGTAACTTTTAATGGCTTCCGGTTTCGGCCGGGAGCCTTTTTTTATGTCTAAATACTCAAATGAGTATTTGTGATAAAACATTTCATTCTCCATATTCTGCGTAATCAATTCCAAACTGTTTACGGAAAGGCATTATCAGGCTTTTATCTTTTCTTGCTGCAATTACATATTTTTCATTACATTCATCGCAACAACGGTGTGTTTCGCCGGCTTCCTTATAATAAATTGGCCAGGTTGAGTTTCCGTCACCGTCAAAAACTGAATTACAGAAACAGCAGAAGTTTTTTCCTTCATCTGGACGCAGGATATCAAAATCTTTTACATCACAATCTTCTTGACCAACGTTAAATGACTCCTGCAATTCTTTTTTGAGTTGAGCATAATTTTTTACAGCTTCTTCGTAAGTCATATCATCCATATCAACATAGTATTTTTTTGAAGGAATAACTGTGTCTGAATTACCAAGATATTGAACATAAGTGTATACAATACGATATTTAGGAACACAGGAAACAGAATTTGCTTTTACTCTAAGTGCAGCATGGAATGTAGGAGAGTCAATTATACCTGCAGCATGAAGCAAGATTATTCCTTTATTAACGCGAACAAAATTCTTTATAATATCAATCTGTTCATCTGTTAAAGAACATTTTTCGCGATTTTCCAGGACACGCGGTTTATAGCCAATTGTCATGCAGAAGAATTCCTGAGTTTTTGGATCTCGAAAACGGATTACATTTTCATAAGATGCTGTTCCATCGTCTTCAAGGAATGGCTCTTTTCCCCATTCGGAAGTACAGCCACAAAAAACTTTGCACGGAAGATTTAATTCAGGAATATCTTCTGGATGTACCGTTGTTGAAAAGAATCCAAATATTTCATAGAAATAAAGATCTTTCATAATTGAATAAAAATGATTAAGAAGTTTTTCAAAATGTGAAGCATATGGCAATTCCTTATTTCCAAAACGATTATATTTCTGGATGCAAATTTTGATAATATTGAAACAATCAACTATGAGCATATTGTCAAACTCATCAATTATTGCAAAGGAATCAAACAATTCTTTTAGTGCTTTTGAGTAAGAATAGTATTTATCTTCCGAAATTTTATTCAGGACTTTATCTGTGAGTGCTGGTAAATCTACATTGAAAACTTTTGCTTTTTCTTCTGCTTCTTTTTTTGTTCTTATCAGCTGATAGATATATTCTACAGTACCACGTGTCATTGCTCTGTCTTCAAAATATTTTTCTGCCTGTTTCAATCCGTCTGTCAAATATTCTTCTTCGATGCTGTGATGCCCGTTTATTAAAATGCTGTTTGGATAATAACATTCTTTGTAGTAAAACAATTTGTCAAATGAATCTTTGAAATGAAATAATTCATCGTTTTTTGCAAAAATACCGAAGGTTCTGGGCTTTTGTGGTTCAGGAATATCTTCATATTTTTCCATTTCACGGAAGTCTGATAATACCTTATTTGAAAGAATTATCGGATTACCTGTTGTTCTGTCCTTTAGTTTTGGAATCTCGATAGAAGGATATAAACATGGATTTATAACGAGTTTGTCTATTGTGTCTTTATACTGCAGAACATAAAAAGCACCAAGGGAGGCTCCAATTAACATGTCAATTTTTTGGGATTTACAGTAGGCACTGATAAGACGCTGTGTTTTTTCAACATCTGTATGTAAATCTAGAAATGAAATTGAATGAATGTTCCAGTTTTTTAGAGTTTTCTGTAAGGTTTTGAAAGTTTCACCTTTCGGATTTCCCATAAAACCATGAATGTATAAAGCGTTCTTTTTCATAATTATTGTCCTCTATTTTTCATAATTCATTGTATCAGTGTTTTAGTTTTTTCTCCTAAAGCTTTTACAATCTTTTCCAAACTATTTTTATCATTTGTCTGGTTGATGAATTTTTTAACGATGTCTGCAAAAGATAAATCTGCATCATACATTTCGTTATATATTTTGCTTAGGATTGAAAATGAAGAATTAACTTCGTATTCTTTTCCGTTAATAGAAATGACTGCACTGGCTAATTTACTTCTAATAA
>ODAI011633368.1_pt1 | contig 15158 bp, 18 predicted proteins | sample 1539321 | NCBI WGS metagenome assembly ODAI01 (sample SAMN02144231, study PRJEB22623) | gut metagenome | biome: sheep rumen | host: Ovis aries | place: New Zealand
CCAAAGAAAAAAGATTATTACTATTAAAACTATTGGATATAGAAGAGGGTAGTGACAAAACTTTATCTAGAATAAAGATCACTCCTGATTATATTATGGAAGTTGAAGGTAGGCTAAACCAAAACATAAAAGAGACATATGAAATAGAAGGTAGTGCTGAATTAAAAAAACTACCAAAATCAGATCAACAGTTGTACTCAGATATAGCGTACTTAATAAAAGATAAATTAACAGAAGGGTACAAACACGACGAAACTATTGCATCACTTACATATATTTATCATATCTTGCAGTGCATAGATAATGTTGAGGAAGTTAAATTTTTCTTGGCATATATTAGTAAATTGACATGTTTCGCCCAACCTAATGAATTTAAATATAACGAAGATAAGCAGTTTATTTTTGAAGGAATAATTCACTCTGCTATGTCTCTTTATACCAATGGAGGGGCTAATAAAACAAAAGTCATTGAAGCTCGCTCAAGATTTGTACAGGAAATTGAAAGAAAAAAAGAAGAAGTTTTATCGAGAACTGAACAATTAAATCTAATACAGTTACAAGCCCTTAGAGAACTTGGATATACTAAGTTTACTAATGAAAACCAAGCCGAAGTTATTGAAAAAATTGCAGAAATTGAATGTAGACGTGTCTAAAGGAAACTTTAGACTTTTTTATTGCGATACAAAATAATATATTGTATAATTATATTTAGATATAGTAAATAATTATAGTAGATGTCAGTTATGCTTGATGTGGCCTCGAGATTAGTAGTTCTCAATCGATTTATCTCAAAAAGCTTAACTTCACATAATCAATATTATGTTAACTTCCTGGATGGTGATTATTTTATGAACTTCTTTCAGATTATAGATGGTAATATATCTAATTTTGATGCTATCATTTCATTTATAGACTTTACTGATGATATACCTACTCTCGTAGATCTATTAAAAGAACTAAATGCATATGAGAATGTTAATATTTTTCAAAAAAGATCAATTTTAAATTACATTAAAGATCGTATATCGGTTATTCAGGAAGCTCAAAGACAATCAGATGATAGTATATCTAATTCAAATACATCTGGCTATGGAGGCAAGGTAAAATCTTTACTACCTGCTGGTCAAAGGCCCCGTTCACGTGAGTACATCCCTACCGAAGATGGTGATAGGGGATATATTGGTCAAAAAGCAGCTTTTATCGCCACTATCCTTCTTCCAGCCGGTATCCGACTAACTGTAGTAATGTATGCCCTACTTGCCTATGCTCAAATCATAAAATAATATTTAATAAAACAAGAATACTCCCCACTATTAAACCAGCATATACTGGTTTTTTTAATTGATACGATAAAGCTTCTGGTAATATTTTTTCAATAGAAATACTAGTCATGATTCCAGATACGAGAATTAACATATACCCTATTATTTCGTTTGTAATATAATCTTTAAGTAATAGAAAAGTCAGTATTGCTCCAATCGGTTCTGCAATGGAGGAAAGGAATGTTTTCCCTATTGCTTTCCACTTATTCCCAGTCGCATAATATATAGGTACTGCAATACTTATACCTTCTGGTATATTATGTAACGCTATTGCTATACAAATTGATAAACCTAATTTAAAGCTCTTATAGGTTGCCATAAATGTTAGTATGCCCTCTGGTAAGTTATGCATTATTAGTGCAATAAAAGATAGTATTCCTACTTTATATAGACTACTCCCCTTCTCTTTTAGTACATTCTTACATAACAAATATGATACACTAGATCCAAATATAAATATAACTATTATTATGATTAGTGAATACATCGTTTTAATGTTTTTTAAGCAATTCATCGCTTCTGGAATTAAGTCAAAAACACTTAATCCGAGCATTACACTCATAGATAATGATAGGCTGAAAGTTATAAATTTGTTTACATTTTTAACTGGAATAAAAATAAATAAGCTACCGAGCATAGTAGAAAGCCCAGCTATAGTAGATAAAAAAAGAGCATAAAATAATTTCATATTCATCAGATTATTTTATGCTTAGAAAACGCAAATTATTTCTCCTATAGTGTTTTGAAGGCAATATTATGTTCATCCCAGCTTCTATCATACTCATATTTTCTCTCTTAAATAGGAGTCGCAGTACTATTAATTTCCTTATTATATTGATTATATAATTCGATTAATCTTCTTTGTCTATGAAGATATAAAGATTCTATCAACGTAATAACATTTTCTGGAAAGTTGGCAAAATATTTTTCTTTTAAAAATCCAAAAGGCGTATTAGCTATTCTCTCAATGACAGTCTTATCAATTAAATCAGTAAAGATAATGTTTAATATAGTTTCCCAAGTAATGTCTGACCAAAGAGGTTCCCTAAGTGAAAAGAGAGCATCGCTATTGTCTTTAAGTAGTCTATTAAATTCTTGATTAATTGAATCAGTGCTAACTATAAAAGAGCCATCTGAAAGTTTATTTGATTCTTCAGCCCATTTTTCCATATCGTCGGCTGGAAAATAATAGTAGTCACTTGCTAAATCTGTCAAAAACAAAGAATTAAAAATAGAAGATATATCCATGTATGGTATTAAATGTATTTCACCATCTTGTTCATACATCTTTATATTTTTGCCGTCCCTATCAAAGTCAGATATAAAATATGCTAAAAGTAACTGTTGCAAGTACTCATCATATACATCGCCGAAATAGTCTTTTATATGATTAATTAAACCAAGTACATCATCATTAAATTCAGTAAATTCTAATATTCTATAGCCCGGAAAATTTACATCATAATCAGCTGATTCTAAATGATAATCTTTCGTTAATGTATAGTTGATCGCAGGAATTCCAAATTCACGTGATAACGCTTTAAAATATACTAGTAAATACCTATATATGATACGTCTATCTAATTGTGATCTATATATTTTACTATTCAACATTTTATTCACCACACTACCACCTATAATGATACAAAATATTATTTAAAAAAACAATATAATACGTAATTTGTTATAAATTCCACATATTGCCAGCATTTATTTATCCAATTTAACCATACTATAATTAAGGAGGTTAATTATGAATAATAAAGCCAAAAATCAAGCACGTACTAACGCAAGAAGTAATAGTTGCAATAATAATGCTAGAACTTCTTCAAATAGTTCTAGAAGTAATGCGCGTGCTAATGCAAGAAAAAGTTCTAACTCTAATTCAAATAGAGCTAGCGAAGAATAAGAAAGACGACATAATGTCTTTCTTTTTTAATTATCTCTTGGATTTAAGTCATTATAGTCTTTTTTGAGTGTTTCATTAGCTATGTGAGTATATATTTCAGTTGTTGCAACATCAGAATGCCCTAATAGCTCCTGAATAAACCTTATGTCTGCACCATTTTGTAATAAGTGTGTTGCAAATGAATGCCTTAAAGTATGTGGACTGATATCTTTTTTAATTCCTATTTCACTAGCGCGTTTTTTAATCATTAAAAATACAGCCTGCCGTGTCAATTGTTTACCGTGATTATTTAAGAATATATAGTCTGACTGTACAGTTTTAATCATTGTAGGCCTAATCTCTTCAATATATTTTTTTAAATAATCGCAGGTAATATCATTCATCGGTACAATCCGCTCTTTAGACCCCTTCCCCATTACTTTGATTAAAGCATCATCTATACTTATGTTTTCAAACTTTAAAGTGACTAGCTCAGTGATTCTAAGTCCAGTACTATAAAGTAGCTCTAGTATGCATCTGTTTCTAAAAGTAAAGGCGTCGTGAGGCTCAAAATCTAATAATTTATCGACCTCTTCGATAGTCAATACTTCTGGTAAATATTTTCCTATCTTTGGACTAGTTATATTATCCATAGGATTAGATTTTATTATGTTTTTTTGTATCAAAAAATCATAGAATGCCCGTAGAGCACTCATGGATCTAGCTAGTGTTTTTTCGCTTTTAAAGTCCATAGTCTTAAAATATGAGCGTAAATCGCTACTACTAGCCTTTTCTATTGTTTTATGCTTTAAATATTCCTGAAATAATGTGCAATCAGTTTCGTAAGATTTAACAGTATTTAAAGAATAATTTTTTACGTATGTAAGGTCTATCACAAAGTCATTAATATAATTCATAACTACTCCTAATATACTGTAATTATACCAAATCATCTGGCTTTTCGCCATCATTTGTTTTATAATAATTAAAGAGTGTGATAACTATGGAATTACTTGCAAATACATTAAGACCTACTAAATTAAAAGATATAATTGGTCAAGACCATTTAATTGGTCAAGATGCTGTCATGTCTAATTTGGTTAAAAATAAACGTCTTTTTTCTATGATACTATGGGGTAAACCTGGGACTGGAAAGACTAGTATTGCAACTGCGATTGTTAATGAACTTAAAATGCCTTATAGGATGCTTAACGCTACGATCAACAATAAAACTGACTTCGATATCGTCATAGAAGAAGCCAAGATGGAAGGTCAAATGATTTTGATAATGGATGAGATACATCGCTTGAATAAAGATAAACAAGACCTACTTTTACCTCATATCGAAAGCGGATTAATAACGCTTATCGGTCTTACTACATCTAATCCATATTACTCGATAAATCCAGCGATCAGAAGTCGCGTACAAATATTTGAATTGAAAGACTTAACCAGTCAAGATATAAAAAAAGGATTAAAACGCGCCATAAAGAATTTAGATAATATAAAAATTAAGGATGACGTGTTAGAATATATTGCAGAGTTGTCAAATGGAGACTTTAGAAATGCTCTAAATACGCTAGAAATGTCATACTACTCTTCTAGTGATTATAATATAACATTAGATAACGTCAAAAAGATAAACAATAAACCAGTATTATACACGGATAAAAACGGCAATGGACATTATGAATTGTTGAGTGCTCTACAAAAATCAATTCGAGGTAGTGATGTAAATGCAGCAATATACTATTTAGCATTACTTCTGGAAATTGGAGACCTAGATAGCATTTTTAGAAGACTTTCTGTAATCGCTTACGAAGACATTGGACTTGCAAATCCGGGTATTGGTCCTAAAGTTCATGCCGCTATAGAAGCAGTTAAACTGGTAGGACTCCCAGAGGGAAGAATACCACTATCAGTAATAGTCACAGAAATGGCTTTGTCACCAAAATCGAATAGTGCTTACATGGCACTAGCAAGTGCAACAGAAGATATAAAAAAGGGACTGATTGGAGATATACCTGAAGTAATTAAGGGGCACTCGAAGGAGTATAAATATCCTCACGATTACCCAAAATATTGGGTTAAACAGCAATATCTACCAGACAATCTTATCGATAGAGTCTATTACCATGCTAAAAACAATAAATATGAAGAAAGCTTGGCAAAGATAGATAGAGAAAGAAAAAATTAAAAAACACTAATCGCTATTCCTGATTAGTGTTTTCTTCTTTAATATAATCTTCATTTATAGATTCATCAATATCTTTTAATACATCATCATTTATATCATCTTCATAGATTTCTTGATAGTCGTCGAAATCATCCGATACGTTGACTCTCATTTTAGTATCACCAATAATTTCGACACCTAATTCTTTTCTTACGGTAAATGTAATGTCGGTTCCATTGATACTTACATCGACAACATTTGGGTCAGACAAGGAGTTCACTATTATCTCTTTAGAACTTGTCAAGTTAGTATTCGTTGTTATTGGTACGTTCATTCTGTCACTGTATGTAAAAGTATCACTGCATACATCAGTTTTACTGTCTGCGTCATATGAATACCAAACATTTACATCATATTTTCCATCTACATAAACGTCATTATTCACGCTTTTCCCATTAAATGAATGATTTATTATCCAACAACCTAAAACAGTGTCAGGTTTATTATTTGGCTTAATTGTATGAGTACTAGTAGTAACTCTTTTCCCCTTCCCTATGACAGCTTTAGTCACTATTTCTTTAAAATATGCCATTTTCATTCCTCCTATCATAAGATATGCACCTGCCCAAAAATAGTGAGTAAGTATTGATATAATTTTTTAATATTGATAAAATATTGTATGAGGTGTAAGAATGGAAAAAGACATATTTTGTAAGATAATTGATGGGGAATTAGATTCTCGAGTTTGTTATGAAGATGAAGAAGTTAAATGTATAATGGATGTAACACCAGTATATCCTGGACATAACCTAATTATACCGAAAAAACATATCGAAACTATACTAGATATGGATGGAGAAACGTTAGCCAAAATACATAGTGTTGCTCAAACGATGATTAAGAGAATGGAAGAAAAATTGCCAAATATTACAGGAGTTAAAGTTGTAGTCAACTATGGAAGTGAGCAAGCGATAAAACATTATCACATGCATCTCATACCATTTTACAGTGAAAAACCTACTTTAACACAAGAACAAATTTGCAATATGCTTAAGGTATAAATAAGGATATCTTAAAAAATAGACTGAGTAACGAAATGATCAAAGACATTATACATTATAATAATACGAGTGAATTTGAATTGCCTAAAGTGCTATATGATTTAATTTCCAAATAAAAAAGCCAAATGGCTTTTTTATTTTATGGAATTTAAGAAATCCTTACTCTTTAAATATAAACCAGTAAATCTATCATAGTAATCCGTCAATATTTTATTTATATTGTTTGCTACTTCACTACTTACTTTCAAATCACTTATAGTATCAATTTCGACATAGTAGTACATTCTAAACATTTTAATAGTTTTAACATCATATAGTTCTTCAGTAGTTCTACAGTTTTTACAAAGGTATCCGCCAGCATCTCCATTTATAGTAACGATATCGCTTGTATTACCACATTTGATACATCTATTTAAATCGATACCAACACCTAAATAATCTAGCATCTTTAATTCTAAAATATTTGTCATTATCATTGGATCAAGTCCATTTTCTATCTTTTTAATAGTGCTTATTAGAATATTATAGATTGAAGGATCACTGTTTTGTTTAGCGGTTTGTTGTGCTAGTTCAACTACATATGTTACATATCCTATCTTAACTATGTCTTTTTTGGTATTCATCAGTGGTTCTGTAACATCAGCTTGAATTAGAGTTGAAAGTTTACCTTCGTGATAATAGACACTAAACACTCCAATAGTAAACTTTTCTGTAACGCTTCTAAGCTTACTCTTCATGCTCTTGGCACCTTTGGCCATTACACCTATTATACCGAAATCTTTAGTTAAAATATTTAATATTTTACTAGTTTCACCATACGGTGTAACACTGACAATAATTCCTTCAAACTCCTTAATCATCTAAACCACTTCCATGCTGTTACTTCTTTTTTATAATGCGTTTATACTCTAAATAATCTTCTATTTTTCCTGAGATTTTAAACTTATTCCATGCCTCTTCGCTTGTCATATAATTTCCCCTTTTCTATTATTATATTGGAGAAATTATAAATTAATTATTCATTTGTCTTAGAAAATCCCAAATCTTTTAAATGGGCTTCTTTATCACGCCACTTAGGTATTGTCTTGCAATATAGTTCTAAGTAAACTTTTTTACCAAACATATCTTCTATATCTTTTCTCGCCTGAGTCCCTATTTCCTTTAGCATCGAGCCACCTTTGCCTATAATGATCTTCTTTAGGGAGTCTCTATCGACAATTATATCGACGTACACTTCAACTATGTCACTCTTTACTTCGTAATGAGTAGTTACGCAAGTTACTGAGTGAGGTACTTCGTTATTTGTAAGGCGCAATATCTTTTCTCTTACTAATTCACTAATCATAAATTTAGGGCTAAGATTAGTTACTTGAGTCTTATCGTAATACACATTACTATCTGATAGATATGTTTTAACCACCTTTAAAAGTTCATCTACATTATCATCATTTAAAGCACTAATAGGTACAATATCGGAAAATTCGTACATATCATTATATGTGTTAATCTTATACAGTAGTTCCTCATCGCTAATTTTGTCTATTTTATTAATAACTAATATTACTGGAGCATCTGTATTTTTAAGCGTTCTAATTATAAATTCGTCTCCTGATCCAATTTTTTCACTTGCATCTACTAAGAATAATATGACATCCACATTTCTTAAAAAACTATATGACTCTCGATTCAAAAATCTTCCAAGTTTATTTTGAGGCTTGTGTATACCAGGAGTATCTATAAAAATTATTTGAGCTTCATCATCTGTATATATTCCGTCGATCGTATTTCTAGTAGTTCCTGCGACATCACTCGTAATGGCTACTTTGGCATCGACTATAGAATTTAACAATGTACTTTTCCCTGTATTAGGTCTACCTACTATGCTTGCAAAACCGCTCTTCATAAGTTCACTTCCTTATTACGTAATTCTATCATACACTCGACTAAATGTAAATTAGGATTACTTTGTCATCTCATTTTCATATAAGCTTTTATATTTCTTGTTCTTTTTTAATAATTCGCTGTGAGTACCAGTTGCAACGATTTTGCCATTATCTACAAGCATTATTCTATCTGCTCCTACAACTGTCGACAATCTGTGTGCGATAATCAAAATAGTATACTCACCTTTCATATTGTGTATTGCTTCTTGAATCTTTGCCTGTGTTTCATTATCAAGTGCACTTGTTGCTTCATCGAAAAGAATTATTTCGGTTTTCTGAATCAACGCTCTTGCAATAGCTAAGCGTTGACGCTGTCCTCCTGATAGGTTTACTCCTCCCTCTCCAACTATAGTATCGTACTTATCTGGCAGGGATTCTATAAAGTCGTCCAAGCATGCAGCTTTACATGCTTTTTTGATTTCTCTATCACTGACGTCCTCCTTAACCAATCGCATATTATCCTTTATACTGAGATTAAATATATAAGGATTTTGACTAATTATCGTGATATTTCCCCTAATAGAATCTTTATCGAGCTCATTAATGTCGACTCCATCAATTGTTATACTTCCAGATTCGATATCATACATCTTGCAAAGAAGAGAAAATATCGTACTCTTACCAGCTCCACTCTTTCCTACAAAAGCAACGGTCTCATTGGCATTTACTTTAAAGCTTAGATTATTTAAAACTTCATGTTCTTCATCACTATAAGAAAAAGTAACATTCTTAAATTCAAAGTTTCCATTTACTCGTTTTAAATGCTTTTCGCCAAAAGTTTCTTTTGAAAAAGCACTACTCTCTAATATTTCTCTAATTCTATCGGTAGATAAATTAAATTCTTTACTTCTTTCTAATAGATTACCTAAACAGTATATTAATGATGATACTCTACCAGAATAGTTAAATATAATTATTGCGCTTGCAACACTTAGTGATTTAATCGAAACTAAATATACCATGATTACAACTAAAGTATAATCGAAGAAATCGTGTACACAACCTCTTAATAAGTTATATTTTCTATTTATTGAGCTCATTTTGTAGCGAGCATTGTTTTGATCTAGTATTTTATCTTTCATAGCTTTGAGAAAAGAAGCCTCACTATTTAACATTTTAATATCTCTCGCGCCTCTTACCATTTCGCTTATAAATCCGGAAACTTTTTCACTCTTCTTTCTGAAATTTTTATCGAGTTCATTTCTCTTTTCCGTTCTAATTTTTTCTATAATATAGATGACTATTATCATTACTAAAAGATAGACAAACATTATTTTGTTTATGATGAATACTGCGATAAATACACCTATATTCGCGATAACATCAGTTAATATTTGTATCATGTAGGCAAAAACATCACTCATAGTACTAGTATCGCTATTTAGCCTTTGAATGAATACACCAGAGCTTTCATTATCCAAAGTCTTATTAGATAATTTTAGCATTTCTTTACCTAAATCATATTGTATTTTTACCATCGTTTCCCTATAAATGACTTGCATACACTTATTGTTCATATAATATACAACATTTCTGATATTCTCGACTAAATATACTAGTGTCATGATTAGTACGACTTGTAGAAGCTTATTCGATGTAAAGTTAACTATGACTTTTGCCATTAATATAGGAACGACTATACTAATAATTATACCTACAATTTCGCTTATGACGAATATTATAAGATTTTTCTTTTCATCTTTAGAATATTTCCAAGCAAATTTTAAATTATCGACTAGTTTTTTCATCTTACCACTTCCAACTATAAAGATTATACATAATATGGTTAATTATTGCAAATAAAAATCCCTATGGTAAGGGATTATGTGGTAAATTGACATGCGTTTGGGAAACAGGAGATTTTATTGTTTTTTCTGGCATACATACTTCCGGATATAAAATGCATGCTAATAAATCAAGTACTGTTTGTACATATCCAATATTCACATCCTGGTTTTGTTCACTGATATCGATTCCTAATATTTCTTGAATATTGTTCTTGTTTAGTATTGTAAAGAAACTTGGATAATTATTAATTGGTATATTTTCATATGTATACGTTCCTCTACTAGATTGAGCTGGATTTTTAATTATTAATATTCTATCTTTTAAGGCTGGAATATCAAGAGAAGATACATGTGATGTCCAGTTTTCTCCATTAGTAATTAACATAACGTTACAAGGAAAATCTCCTAAGAATTTTTCCCATGCTTCATTATCAGTATAACTACCACCATTTTCTTGAACATATCTCTTTGTTAGTTGTATAAGATCAGCACTTCCACTTTGAATTCTACCTAATTCTTTATCACCAAATCCTATAACTGGAGTATCACTATTCTCACAACACATATTGCCAGCTTCGATAAATGCGAGCCGACTAGGAGAACTCTTTTCACTTTGTAGACAGTCATATATTGTATCGCATGATTTTGCCCTAATGCGAATTAAACGGCCATTATAATTAAAGGAAAAACCAGTTTCATCTTCTGGAAATTCACTACTGTTATACTTTTCATTTATAGTGTACGGTTGAAATTCACTTGAATAAGTTTCTGGTAAATCCCTTAAAATACTATTTTGATTTAATAAAATATCCTTTAACATGCTCATGATACTTACTGCATTATGTTTTCTACTAAAATAAAATGTTATAATTTCTTCATTCATATTAATTTAACTCCGTCCGCGTTTAATTATAATATAATTAAATAAAAAAAGAAAGCCTATTCTTTCCTTGATCTATATTCTTCGATTGCCTTTACAATTCCCTTGTATGGAAGAGTTGCACAAGTCTTTCTATTGGCTTGCTTGTAAATCTCATCAAATACGTTAGCTTCATTAAGTATTTCAGAGTCATATTCTTTTTCATCTATCATGCACTCAAATGACTCGACAAAAGTAAGTGCATCATCGATCGATTTACCTATGAGTTCTTTGGTCATAATTGATGTACTTGCAGTGCTTATTGCGCATGCTTCACCATCAAACTTTATATCTTTAATAATGTTATTATCGATTAGTATCCATAGGTCGATATTATCAATACAAGACGAATTATTTGTATTTACTTTAATATATTCACTCGTTCCCTGTCCTTTATTCACGGGAGAATTATAGTTATCTAAAATAATTTCTCTTCTCAATTCTGGATCCATTATATCATTTCCTTCATTATTTTATCCTTATCGCTCAATAGTTCTACGAGCTTATCAATTTCGTCCTTTGTGTTATAGAAATATAGGCTAACTCTTACAGTATTCTTAACGCCTATTGTGTTTTTTAGCACCTTAGCACAGTGATTACCTGCACGTACACATATATTATACTTATTTAAGTATACTGCAACATCTTGCGCAAATATTCCATCGACATTAAACGATACAATTCCACTATCTGGTTCCGTATTAATAATATCTATGTGTTTTATTTTTTCTAGTTTTTCTATTAAGTATTTGCACAATTGCTGTTCAATACTGCAGATATTATTCATACCTATCATATTTAAATAGTCGATTGCACTTCCATATGCAATTACACCTGCGATATTTTGCGTTCCTGCTTCTAATCTAAGAGGTAGATCTTTGTAATATACTTCGTCAACACTATCGAAAGATTCATTCATTCCACCACCTGTATATAATGGATCAAATTCTTCTAGTAGTTCTTTCTTTCCGTAAAGTACTCCAACACCAGTAGGACCACACATTTTATGCGCAGAGAATGCAAGAAAATCTATATCCGTATCTTGCACATCAGTCTTTTTATGAGGTACGCTTTGAGCACCGTCTATTAACACAAATATTCCTCTTGCGTGAGCATATTCCGTTATTGCTTTGATATCCCTTATGTCACCAACCACATTTGTAATTTCTGCGATTGAGATAACTTTAGTCTTGTCAGTTATTTGTTTTTTAATATTGTTAAGCGTCAAGTGAAGTGTTTCATCTAAAGGTATCATATTAACTTTTATACCACTATTTTTAGATAGTTTATACCATGGAAGAATATTTGATGCGTGTTCTGAATTGGTTATTAATACTTCATCTCCAGGTTCTAAAATATTTGCAAAAAAACATTCCACAATCATATTTATAGACTCCGTCGTTCCCTTAGTAAATATGATTTCCTCCCTATATCTGGCATTGATAAAGTCCTTAATCTTATCCCTTACACCTTCATATGCCATATCGACCTTTAGACTAATATCGTAATCACCTCTATGTGCATTCGCAGAATACTCGCTATAGTATTTGTCCATTGCATCGATGACACATTTTGGTTTGAATGTTGTAGCACCATTATCAAAATAAATGATTCCAGTTCTTAACATAGGAAAATCTTCCTTATATTTCATAATTCACCTCCCCAAAAGTATATTTTTAATTCTTGCTTTTAACGATTCGTCCATTATAGATAGTATAAAGCCCTCTTCTATCAATTTAATAGCCTCATTTTTACTAATTCCTTTTGTCATTAAATAAAACAATTCTTCTTCGTCGATAGAACCTATACTGATACCGTGATTTGCTACTATTTCATTATTATTTACGATAAGGTTTGGTATGAGAGTATTACTCATATCAGATGTATTAATGACTTTGGCATATTCATTTATTGTCGAATCAATACAATTATCAGCTAGAGTACCATTTAAAGTAATAAGGACATCTGCTCCTTCATTTATACCCCTTATATTTACATCATTTAAAGAGTTATTACCATTGACTTGAGAATCGATATTTAATTTATATTCTTTTATTGCGATAAAACTTACGTTTAGCACTACTGAAGCATTATCGTACGACGAAATTTTAATGTTGTGTTCTATAGAATCGTCGAAGTTGAATAAATTCAATACAAGCTTTGTATTGTCTTTAACTTCGATATCTAGTTCCAAATTGTTAGAAATATTTATTGCGTTTAGAGTAGTATCATCGCTTACAACAAGTTTTGCAGGACTAGTATATCTTTCTAAATCAAAATTACCACTACTCAAGAGTATTTTATTCATCTCTTTACACCTCGTCTACTTCAAATGCCCTAGAAAAACCTTCTTTTTCAATCTTATTTGCAAGTGAAATATCGCCAGACTTAAAAATACTTCCATCTTTTAAAATATGGACACAATCTGGTTTAATATAATCTAGTATATTTACGTGGTGTGTAATTATTAAAATAGAAGCATGCTTCTCTTTTTTATATTTCATTAAGGATTCCGATAATTCTTTTAACGCATCTACATCTAAACCGCTGTCTAATTCGTCTAGTAATATAAGCTTTGGTCTGAGTTCATATAACTGTAAAAACTCGTTTTTTTTCTTTTCTCCTCCACTCATTCTTACATTGATTTCATGGTGAATATACGATTTATCGATTCCCAATTCCTCACATGCATTATTTAGTTCTTTATTAAATTCGAATATACTTTTCGATTCATTTTTCTCATGACTGACTGCTCTTAATAGCTCGGCATTAGTAACTCCAGGTATTTCGGTTGGAGACTGCATTAAGTAGAATATTCCCTCTCTACTTATTTCATCAGTCTTCATATTGCTTATAACTTTATCGTTAAATGAAATAGTACCTTTCGTAATCTTATAATCGGGATGAGACATGATTGCTTTACATATTGTACTTTTTCCAGCGCCATTTGGCCCCATTATTACATGTATTTCATCATCGCCAACTTCAAGGTTTAGCTTATTTAAAATCTTTTTATCTTCAACCTCAACACATAAATTATTAATCTTTAGCATGACTTCACCTACTTTTTGCTAGTTATATAGGCATAAATATAGTCTATTACTTCTAAGACAGAATAAATGCAAATAACTAATCCTAAAGCTGAAAGAATCAAATTAGATACAAATATTGTGTATAGACCGATAATGACAAGAATTAACCCCACAACCATACTAACTATATTTTTCTTTTCTTCTTTAAGCGTACTAATACCAATAACGATGGTATTAATTCCATTAATTATAATCCAAATACCTATTAATAGTCTCAAAATAAATTCTACGGTACTCGAGAAAAATATAAAAATTAATCCTAAAGCAATCATGATAAAACTATAGAACATGTCACCAGTGGTTCTATCCTGTCTTCTTGCATCTATTACATACTTAGAAATACCCAATGCTAGAAAAACTCCGCCGATAATATATGAAATAAATTCTACTATACCTCCAGGATTTAAAAATAGAATAAGTCCAATCGCAAGAAAAACAATATGTGGTATAACATTTCTCTTTGTTTCATAACTTTTTATTATAATTTGTTGCATAACTTCACTTCCCTAAATGTATTTTATCAAGTTTTTTAGTTATTTTAAAGTCTTAGTTTATCTATCTGAGTTTGTATGTTTTCACTATTCCAAATGAATGAGCCTGATACTACTATATCAGGTTGCTTTTCGTATACCTTTCTCATAGTTACATCATTTACTCCACCATCGACGATTATATCAAAATGAAGTTTTTCACTTTCTCGAATGCTTTTTAATTCGTCTATCTTGTCAAGTACACTTTCTATCATCGGTTGTCCACTCTTGCCTGGAATAATGCTTAAAATTAATACTGCATCTAGTAATGGCAAATAATCTCTAATTGAACTTACACTCGTTTCACTCTTTAAGGCAAGTCCACACTTGATTCCTTTAGACTTAATATAGTTTAGTAATTCTTTGATATCAGCATCTAATTCCACATTGAAAATTATTTCATCAGCCTTTAAAGATGCAAAATATGATATATATTCAAA
>ODAI013129001.1_pt1 | contig 15157 bp, 15 predicted proteins | sample 1539321 | NCBI WGS metagenome assembly ODAI01 (sample SAMN02144231, study PRJEB22623) | gut metagenome | biome: sheep rumen | host: Ovis aries | place: New Zealand
GCCCTGGGCATCCGCATCATGGATGCCATCGACCGCCGTGTGAAGGAACACGTCGCGCCCTATTGCGACGCCTATGGCCATCGCTACCGCCTCCACGCACAGGTGGGCATCGACACCGACGGCATGGACGACTCGCCGGGCACCCGCATTCCCATCGGCGTGGAGCCGACGATGCTGGAGCAGCTGGAGGTCAACGAGAAGTTCCATCCCTACTTCCCGACGGGTACGGGAGACATCTTCAAGTTTGAAGAAACCTATCTCAAGACGCCGGAGGCAATTCTCCCAATTATCAAGGGGTCTCTCAAAAGGGGCCTGCGGTACTTCTCCGGATATCTGGAGAACAACGATGTGGTCCGGGTGACGGGCTATCTTGTCAAGAAGAGCGAAATCGAAAAGCTCCGGGCTAAGAAGCAGTCGCTCAACAATGTGACGGTCTTCGGCATGGGAGCGCAGGACGGCGGTCACGCGCTCGACAGACGGATTCAGCATCATGAAGAGAGCGCCGGTTAACCGGATTATCCCTTTCTCAAACGTGGACGGTCCGGGAAACCGGACCTCCGTTTTCTTTCAAGGCTGCCCGTTCAACTGCCTGTTCTGCCATAACCCGGAGACCATCCACCTCTGCCGTGACTGCGGCAAGTGTGTGTCCCAATGTCCCGCGGGCGCTCTCAGCATGACGGAGGAAGGACATGTGGCCTGGGACAGAGAGCGCTGCGTCGGCTGTGATACCTGCATCCGGGTCTGTCCTCATGATGCATCGCCGAAGGTCCGCTGGATGACAGTGGAAGAGGTAATGGCGGAGATCAGCCGCAGCGCACCTTATATTGACGGGGTAACTACCTCCGGCGGAGAGTGCACGCTGCGAAACGACTTTCTCATCGAGCTGTTCAGTGAGGTGCGGAAGCTCGGCAAAACCTGCCTCATCGACTCCAACGGCTCCTTCGACTTTGAGAGCGACCCGAGGGTGCTGACAGTCTGCGAGGGCGTGATGCTGGACGTGAAGGCTGTGGACAGTGCCTGGAGCGACCGGCTGATCTCCTTCCCGAACGAGATCGTCCTGAAAAATCTGGACTACCTCCTCGCTGTCGGCAAGCTCCACGAGGTTCGGACCGTGATCTTCCCGGACAGGGATGCGGAGAACGAGGAGACGGTGCGTTATGTTGCGGAGAAGATCGGAGGGGACTGTCTCTATAAGATCATCCGCTACCGCCCCTACGGTGTGCGGGAGCGCTATCAGAAAGTGCTGGGCGAGTTTGAGACCGGAGCGGACTATGCCGAGCGATTTGCTCAGCTTGCGAGAGATCTCGGGGCAACCAGAGCCTTCGTGGTATAAAAAACCGGCACCGATTGGTGCCGGACTTTTCGTGGAAAACCCAGACAGAAAAGAAGGAAAACCTATGAATAAAAACAGAGACCTGCAGCGCACGGTGAACCTGGAATATGCTATCATCCAGGGGATTTACTGGGCGGGATACTGCGCACTGGTCAGCTATGCGGCGGTCTATCTGCAGGCGAGAGGCTACAGCAATGCCGGGCTGGGTGGGATCCTGGCCGTCGGATATATCCTGGGCTTCCTGCTGCCGCAGGTGCTGGCCTCCTGGGTTGACCGCTCGGAGCGGCTGACCGTCTATCACTGTCAGTGGGGGTTGCTCATCGTCCAGACTGTGCTGGTGTTTCTGCTGCAGATGATGCCCGGGAAGAGCCCTGCGGTATCCATCCTGACCAGCCTGCTCATCGGCGCGGAGATTACACTGAACCCCATGAACACGGAGATCAGCGCTGACCTTGAGCTCGGTGTCTGTCATGTGAACTACGGCGCAGCCCGAGGGACAGGCTCCATCGCCTTTGCACCGGTCTCCATGCTGCTTGGAAAGCTTCTGGAGGCGAGGGGAATCGGGCCGCTCCCCTGGATCAACTATGGATTCATCCTCCTGCAGGCGCTGGCGCTGCTCAGCCTGCAGATCACCGTGCGGGGCAGAGTCCGGAAGGAGAGCGTCGCCGGGAAAAGTACGCATGCCAGCAGTTCCAGAGAGTTTTTCCTGGAGAACATGGGCTTCTTCGGCCTGCTGCTGGGTGTCGGCCTGCTGTTCTTCGGCCACAACCTGACGACGAATTATCTGATCAACATTGTGAGAAACGTCGGAGGAGATACCTCCGATATGGGCCTCCTCAGTGGATATACCGCGATCATGGAGATCCCGATGATGTTTCTGTACGACAGGCTGCTGAAAAGAGTCCGCTGTGAGGACACGGTCCGCTTTTCTGCTGCGATGTTTGCGATGAAGGCCTTCAGTGTGGCGATGGCACGGAGTATGGGCGGTCTGTTCGCGGCAAATATCTTCCAGATGCTTTCCTTTGCCATGATGACGCCGGCGCTGGTACAGTATGTGAATCTGCACATCCCGCATAAGGACTCGGCCAAGGGTCAGGCTGCCGCGTTCGGGACGATTACCCTGGGCAATGTGACCTCCAGCTGGTTCGGGGGAGGCCTGTACGATGCGATGGGGGTACGCAGCACACTGATGATCGGGGTGGCGGCGACACTCTGCGGCGCACTGATCTGTCAGGTGTTTACAAAGAGTATTGCCGGATCCCGCCGGACCATCTGCGAAGGGCTGTCAAATGCTTCGGATGAACCGAGAGTGTGAGTGTTACCTGCTCTCAGCGAGTGTTGGTTTTTCTGTTCTGAATAATTGCGTAAATGACACAGACAATCCCTGCGGCGATCCCAATCATAAAAAACAGCTTGCTGATGGTGACTTTTCCCTGTGTGCTGATCATGTTTAAGAGATTGAAAAACAGAGCAAAGTCTATTCCGAGAATAATCAACACCTGATTGCTGCTGCCGATCAGTCTCCTGACAGGTCTTGCCCGGAGGAGAAAGGGGAGAAAGATCACACTCAGTCCAAACAGTACGGCACTGGCACTGACAGGGAACCAATCTCCGTGTGTGTACATGCAGGTCACGCCAAGCAGAAACAGCAAACTTGCCGTGAAAGCACAGAATGTCCAGAACAGCTTATCTTTCCTTACCAGGAGAGGGACTGCTATCAGAGAAGCAAGCACACACATTGAGGCTAAGACCAGTGAAACCCAGCTCAGTGAAGGCCTTGCAAAGAGACTGAATGCAATGCACAGCAGAACCGGTATGGTCAGCCCACCGGAAACCGCAGTACCGACAGCGGCAGAGCGTCGTCTGAACTCCCTGGCTCCGTATTCAAGCACAGATGTTTTCTCCTTAAGAAGCGTGTCTTCTATCCCGGTATTCAGCAGTCGGCTGGCCGTATTCCGGCAGGTTGGACACTCCTGCAGATGCTCCTCTACGATTTCACGGCTTTTCTCACTGCATGCGTTGTCCGCATACAGCGGGAGCAAATCTTCAATCACGTCACAGTTATATTTCATTTTTTCCCAGCCTTTCCTGTAATTTGAGTCTGGCGCGGTGGAATGTGACACGGGCCCAGTTTTCTGTCTTGTTGAAAATCAGGCCGATTTCCCGGAAACTCAGCTCTCCGAAAATCCTCAGTTCAAATACTTCCCGATAGGGATCTTCCATCGAATGCAGTACTCTGTGGATCCGGAATGAGGTCGCATGATCTGATACTTCCTCTTCAAATCCCGATGCAGGCAGATCTTCTTCGAGCGGGACATGTTTTGCCTGTCGCCGCTTTTCGTCCAGGAAGCAGTTTCTGGCTATAGCACAGAGCCAGGTTACTTCATCCGCTTCTCCCCGAAAGCTGTTCCTTTTCGAGATTGCCCGAAAAAAGGTCTCCTGCGTGATTTCTTCCGCCTGCAGCTGATCTCCGGTCAAGGTCATGACGTAAGAGAATACCTTCATATAACAGGCTTCATACAGTTTCTCCGCATCAGCATTACCCAATGTCACAGTCTCACCACCTTCCTGACTCAACGGTTAGACGGAGAAAAATGAATTTCGTTACAAGATTTTTTTGATATTTTTCATGGCTGTCCCTCCTGTGCGTCGGATAATGTATCCTGATTCGCATGAGTGCTCATCATATGCCGGAACCACTCCAGTTGCTGAATGCATATTCAAACCATTAGATCTGGCTGGTCTGCGCTGCCCAGAAGTGATTCAGAGAATCCCGGAACACCGTCATGATCTCATAGCCGGACTTGCCTCCATTGCTGATCAGACCAGGGATGCCGCGCTTCAGCATCCGCACAGCCTCCTTTTTATATTCTACTTTGGAATATAAATAGTGCGCTTTACTGAATTTGTCAATAGGATATATGTCCATGCCGGTATCTTCAGCAGTTCGGCAGCGGCGAAAAAGAAGGACCTTCCGCATATCATATGCAGAAGATCCTTCCATTTTAATCAGACGAAGAGTGATTGACCCTTCAAAGAGACTCCAAAAGCTCGAAACTGAGTGGCTCCAGATTGAGCAGACCATAGTTTACGGCGACAGCTGCGGCGGTACGTTTCCCGCGGTCGAGAGCAAGAGCGGCACTGTAGGCGCCGCCGTTTCCGCCATGATAAGAGATATCGGTGCCTTTTTTCAGACGCCAGGCAAGGCCGCTTTCAAAGCCTGCTCCCCCGGCTGCGTGCTTCTGATGGCAGAGCGCAAGATAGGGCTTGGAGCCGTCCATCTGTTGACGCGCGAAGGAGAGAAGGTCGTCGACGGTAGACAGCAGCGCTCCGGCAGGGGCAATGATGTCCGTCTTCTCCCATGGCCAGCAATTGCAGGGCTGGTCTTTTCGGTCATATCCGACCATGTTGCAGCAGCCGAGAGAGGTGTTCATAAGACCGAACTCCTCCCGTATATAATCATCCATGCTGTCCCAGAAGCCTTTTCCGTTGACGGCGCCGACGATATAGCCAAGGACGCTCATACCGAAATTGGAGTAGGAAAAGGGATATGTCCTGTCCTTGAGATGGATGCTCTCGAGGGCCCGGCGCATCTGTGCTTCATCCAGACCGCGATAGGGATTGACCCGAAGAATGCCGTCCGGTTTATTCATACGGATCAGCAGCCGCAGGGCGGTCATGACCGGGGTGGGCTTTGTACCGTAACCGGAGCTGTGGGTCGCTAATTTCAGAAGAGAGGGATAATACTGCGGATGGAGAGCGTCGATATAGTCTGAAAGGGGAGCGTTGAGATCAAGAATACCTTCGGAGACATATTTGGCCAGCAGCGAGGCCGTAAAGGGCTTGCAGATCGAGCCGACGGGATAGACCAGTGTTTCATCGCTTTTATCCTCCCGCCCGGGACCCCAGTGCAGGGTCTCGGTTTCGCCGTCTTTCAGAATGCCGATGCTCAGCTCAACATGCTGCCTTCCCTTGTAGATCCTGTCGATGCGCTGCAGTGCCTGCCGGGTGAGATCCATTTGATGCTCCTTTCCTGTGAAAAAACGTGTTCCTGAATCCGCTTACGCGAGGTCCGGCTGAGGGAGTATGACTACTTTTCCTTTCCGGATATGACTGCGGTCGGTGAAAGCTTCTGTCGCGCGGTCAATGGGAAGCCGGGTGGCGATCAGATCGCTTACCTTCAGGCTCCCGGAGTTCAGCAGAGCAACAGCGCGTCCAATGGTATAGGGATTGATGTAGGACGCCCGGACAGTCAGCTCCTTGGAGAAGAGCTCATAGGGGCGGATCGGAAGGGCCTCGTCCGGCGCTGTCAGGCCGAAAATCATGAGAGTAGCCTTGTTTCCGCACATGCTGAGGGCATCCTGAACAGAGCTGATCCGGCCGACGCATTCGATGACTCTGTCAAAGCCGTTGGGGAATCTGTCCTTCAGCGCCTCGACAGACATGGCGGTAAAGGTTGCTCCGCTTGCGGCTGCCAGGTCCTGCTTGTTCTGATGGTGGTCAACCATGACAAGCTCAGAGGCTCCGGCCAGTTTGCAAAGTCGGAGCATAATCTGTCCGATGGCGCCGCCGCCGATGATGAGGACACGGTCACCCTGCTCCACCTCAGTCAGATCCATCCCGTGCAGGCAGCAGGAAACCGGTTCCGCCATCGCGCCCTCCTCAAAGCTCAGGCTGTCGGCGATGCGGTTGAGCTGCCGCCTGTGTACGACGCAGTATTCGGCAAAGCCGCCGTCGCTGGTTGTTCCGGTTCCGATCATGTTTTCACAGAAATGGGCTTTCCCGCTGAGGCACCAGCTACAGCTTCCGCAGGTGTTGTTGGGGTCGATGGCGACCCGGTCCCCGCATCTCCAATCGGTCACGCCTTCACCTACGGCATCCACAACACCGGAAAACTCATGACCGAGTACGGTTGGCGGTACGCAGTCCGCCGCGCCCTTGGCCCCGTCATAAATATGGATATCCGTACCGCATACGCCGCAAGCCATTACCCTGACACGGACCTGATCCCTGCCGGGAACCGGAATGGGTAGCTCGTCGACGGAGACCTGTTCTTTCCCGTGAAATACCAGTGCTTTCATGTATTCTATTCTCTCCCTTACTCAAATAAAGTACACATGACAAAGTGACCTGGCCGGACCTCTCTGAGGCTGAGATCCCGACCGACACAGTCTTTACAGGCTTTGGGACAGCGCGGTGCGAAGCGGCATCCGGGTTTCGGCTCAATGGGGCTTGTCAGCTCGCCGGTCATCAGCTCCCGTTTTGCCATACGACTCTTCAGACTGGGAATGGGAATTGCCTCCAGCAGGCCCTGGGTATAGGGGTGCATGGGATTGCTGAACAGTTCCGCAGACGGTGCGCGCTCCACACACTGGCCGAGATACATGACAGCGATCTCATGGCTGATATATTTGACGACGCTCAGGTCATGAGTAATAAACAAATAAGTCAGCTTCTTCTCGTCCTGAAAGTCCATCAGCAGGTTCAGAATCTGAGCCTGGATGGAAACATCCAGCGCGGAGACCGGCTCGTCACAGACGATAAACTCCGGACCCAGCGACAGTGCCCGGGCGATTCCGACGCGCTGCCTGCGGCCGCCGTCCAGCTCGTGGGGATAGCTGTTGGCAAAGCGGCTGTCCAGGCCGACGGTTCTCATCAGTTCATCAACCCGGTCATTGAGCTCCCCTGTGCTTCCGGTCAGCTTTGCAACCTTCAGGGGCTCTGCTATTATGTCCCGGACGCTCATACGGGGATCCAGAGAAGAATAGGGATCCTGGAAGATCAGCTGCATGGACCGCTTCAGCGTGTTCATGCGGCGTTTGCTGTAGTGGAGGATATTCTCACCGCGGAAGAAGACCTGCCCTTCCGTAGGCTCAATAAGCCTGAGAATGCTTCTGCCGAGGGTGGATTTCCCGCATCCCGACTCGCCTACCACTCCAAGCGTCTGTCCTTCCAGAATGGAGAGGTTGACGTTATCTACGGCATGGAGCATCCCGCCGGGGGTCTTGAAGTATTTTTTCAGTCCGACGGTTTCGACCAGAGGAATGTTCATGATTCGCTCGCCTCCTCATCTCCGGAATACAGGTGACAGACGATGGTATGTCCCGGGCTGACCTGCACAGGCTTCGGCTCCCGGCCTCGGCACTGCTCCGTGCAGTTCGGGCAGCGGGGACTGAAACGGCAGCCGGGCATCCTGACGGTCGGATCCGGCATGAGGCCGTCAATCGGGTGCAGCCGGCGGGATTCGAGCGCCATGTCCGGGAGTGCGCCAAAGAGGCCTGTTGTATAGGGATGATGGGCGTCCGCTTCAAAAATGTCCTCTGCCGAGCCATATTCAACGATCTGCCCGGCATACATGACGGCGACCTTGTCACAGGTCTGGGCGACCACGCCGAGGTCGTGTGTGATCAGCAGCATGGCGGTGTTCAATTTTACCTTCAGATCGGCGATCAGCGCCAGAACCTGGGCCTGAATGGTGACATCCAGCGCAGTCGTGGGTTCATCGGCAAGTAGCAGCTTCGGCTGACACGCGAGTGCGATGGCGATGACCACACGCTGTTTCATGCCTCCGGAAAACTGATGGGGATACTCATGCTTGCGGGATGAGGGGATCCCGACCATGTCCAACATGCGGTCCACCTCAGACTCAAGCTCTTTTTTTGTTTTGTTTTCCTCGTTATGGAGCTGAAGCACTTCCAGGATCTGCCTGCCGACGGGGATGACGGGGTTCAGGCTGGACATGGGATCCTGAAAAATCATGGACACGGTGTTCCCGCGGATGAGCTGCATATCCGCATCTGTGGCCTTCGTAATATCTGTACCGTCTACGATGATGTTTCCAGAAGTGATATAGCCGACCTTGTCCGGGAGAAGCTTCATGACGCTCAGGGCGGCTGTCGTTTTGCCGGCGCCGGTCTCGCCGACCAGACCGAGAGTCTCTCCGGCCTGCAGAGAAAGGCTCAGATGGTCAACGGCGTATACCACGGCTTCATCCGTCCGGTATTCAACGGAGACGTCATGCATCTCCAATATGTTTTCATTTCGCATTGGGTTTATATACTCCGATCAGTTTTTCAGTTTCGGATCCAGCGCGTCCCGAAGTCCGTCACCGAACAGATTGAAAGCCATTACCGTCAGCATCAGCGCGATGCCCGGCGCCACAATCAGATAAGGATGATAGCGGAGGCTGCTTTGAGCCTCTGAAAGCATATACCCCCATTCCGGCGTTGGAGGAGCGATACCGAGCCCGATGAAGCTCAGCCCGGCAATGGAAAGAATGGCGAGACAGATGGCAAGGGTTGCCTGTACGATGACAGGCGCCATCGCGTTCGGGATGATCTGCTTCATGATGATACGGAAGTTTGATGCTCCGTAGGCATGTGCCGCCTCGATATAATCCATGGACTTGATGGCCAGGATGGAGGAGCGCACGATGCGGGCAAAGGCGGGAACAAGCGAAATGGCCAGTGCGAGAATCAGGTTGACGATGCTGCTGCCCATGGCGGCCACGACAGCGATACACAGCAGGATGGAGGGGATCGCCATCAGCACGTCCATCAGACGCATCAGGACGTTGTCCACAAGCTTACCGTAATATCCGCCGACAGCGCCGATGGCTGTCCCGACGACCATGCCGAGCGCCACGGACGCAAGGCCGCACAGCAGACTGATCCGTGCGCCGAACAGGGTTCGGATAAAGATGTCACGCCCCAGATGGTCGGTGCCGAACAGATGCTCGGCGCTGGGCGGTTGAAATCGATTGGCGATGTCATTGGTGATGGCCTTGGAATAGTCTCCGAAAATACTGACGGAAAAAGTTGCGAGAAGAATCAGGAGAATAATGATAAGCCCCAGCATGGCGGTCTTGTTTTTCCGGAAGCGGTGCCAGAAAAGGCTGAATTTTCCTCTCCTTTTTCGAGTTTCTGCCTTCATCTCTACTTCGCCCCCTTCATGTACTGAGAGCGGATCCGGGGATCGATATAGGCGTAGAGGACATCCACCAGAAGGTTCAGAACGCCGGCAATGATCGCGATCAGAAGGACGCTCCCCATGACGGCGGGCATATCCTTATAGCGGACAGAGCTCACAATGTACATGCCGAGCCCGGAAATGGCGAATACCTGCTCGATGATGACGGCTCCGCCCAGCAGTGCGACGAAAAACATCCCGATCTGCGTGACGACGGGCAGAAGCGCATTGCGAAGCGCATGACGGAAAATGATCTGCACGCGATTGGCTCCCTTGGACTTCGCGGTGCGGATGTAATCCTGACGAATGACCTCAAGCATGGAAGAGCGGGTCATTCTCATGATGCCGGCGACAGCTGAGGCAGCGACGGCGATGGACGGCAGAATATAGTTGCGGATTGTAATTCCGCGTGCCGGGAATGTGGCGGGAAACCATTTGAGCCTCAACGCGAAAACGAGCATCAGCACCATACCGACCAGGAAATTTGGCAGAGCTGACAGAATAACGGCCATGGCCTGTCCCGTGATGTCAAAGACACTGTACTGACGCACAGCGGAAATGATGCCCAGGGGAATGCCCACGAGCACGGCAATGGCGATGCCGAGAAAAGCAATCGCAATGTTGGGCTGGATCCGGAGGGAAATCTCCGAGGCGACGGGAGCGGAATTCCGCCAGGAGGTCCCCAGATCCCCGGTGACTGCGTTCAGAATATAGTGAAAATAACGCAGCAGAAACGGCTGATCCAGACCGAGCTTGAGGTACAGGGCATCAACGGCTTCCTGGGATGCGCTCTGACCGAGAATAATCCTTGCGGGATTTCCCGGGGTGAACTCAAGAATGGAGAAGATCAGCAGAGAGATGCCAAGCAGAACAGGGATCAGCAGGAGCAGTCTCTTCAAAATGTAACGTATCATATTTGAACCCCATAAAGGTGATTTGGAAAGCGCTGCCCTGCTTCAGCAGAGCAGCGCTTTCGGATGGCTGGTTTTTCAACTGTTCCAGGACCAGTCGTAGAAATAAAGGGTGGTCACTGCCGGGCAGACACAGCCGTTCAGGTCGCTGTTTGCGGCCATGATGTTATATCCGGTGCAGAGTGCGATGATGGGGCATTCCTCATTCACGATCTCACAGATACGGTCGTAGCACTCCTGCTTGACGGCATCGTCGAAGGAGGCGTTGGCGTCGGCAAGGAGTTTCTCTACCTCGTCGTTGTGATACTGGCCAAGGTTGTTAACCGCTCCGGTGGAGAGAATGTTGGACAGCACGGAACCCGGGGTTGTGGCGTTTGTCGTGCTGGTCGCGCAGGTGATGTCAAAGTTATGGCCGCTCTGGACATCATTAAAAAAGGCGGAGTATTCTTTAATATCCATTTCCAGGGTGATGCCCGCTTTGGCAAGCTGGCCCATCAGGATGTTGCCGGTCTGTACCAGATCGGGGATCTCCGCGACCGTGGCGTATTTGACAGTGATGCCGTCGGCATAGCCTGCTTCGGCGAGGAGCGCTTTGGCCTTTTCAATGTCGGCAGCGGGAGCGTGGATGTCATCGTTGTGGTAAGCCATACTTTTGGAGATGATGGTGTCCGCGGGTTCACCGAAGCCGTTCATCACACCGATGACGTATTCCTCTTTGTCCAGACAAAGCGCGATCGCCTGACGGACGCGCGGATCCTGAGTCATGCCGCCGGCGGCATTCAGGAAGAGTGTGGTCGTGCCGACAGCGCTGGTCTTGTAAACAGTCAGACCGTCGATGCTTTCAAGATGTTCCACATCGGCTGTGGCGACAGCGTTGAGCACATCAACTTCACCGTTCTCCAGTGCGATGGCGCCGGTGCTGGAGTCAGGCTGAATCAGGCAGACGACTTCCTTGATGGGAGCTTCGCCTCTCCAATAATCAGGGAATGCCTTGAAAATGATAGAGCTTCCGGTTGTCCAGGAGTCCAGCGTGTAGGGGCCGGTCCCGACAGGCGCCGCGCCGAAGCCCTCACCCAGTTCTTCAACAGCCTGTTTGTTTACGATGGCCATGGTGATATCGGAAAGAGAGCTCAGAAGGTCCGAATAGACGGAGTTCATCGTCAGCCTGACGTGTGTGTCGTCAAGCACTTCCGCCTGCTTCATATACACCGTGAAGTCCATATGGCTGTCGGTGATCGCTCTGTTCAGAGAAAAGGCGACATCTTCGGCTGTCAGAGGAGCTCCGTTGTGGAACTTGACGCCTTCGCGGATCTTGAAATCAACGGACAGGTGATCGTCTGCCATCTCCCAGGATTCGGCCAGTCCGGGGACCAGAGAACCATCGGACTCTTCGCGGATCAGCGCCTCAAAGAGCTGACGGTTGTAAAGAGAGCCCAGACTCATGCTCAGCATTGGATCGAAGCTGGTATTATCGAGGAGCATACTGACTGTGACGGAGGTTCTCGGCTCCGCGGCGGCAGGTGACGGTGCAGCAGCTTCTTCGGCAGTGGGTGACGGTGCAGCGGCAGGCTCCGTGCTGGGTTCTGCCGCGGGTGCGGTGCTGCTGCCGGCATTGCTTCCGCAGGCACTCATGGAAAGAATCATGCACAATGCCATAAGAATTGCGATAAGCTTTTTCATGGTGTTCTCCTTCATGTGAGCCGAAATATTCGGCATATATGTTTTTGAAAAAAGTTTTATAAAACTTCTTTCAAAAGAAATATAGCATCAAAGCGGAGAACAGGCAAGCTCGATTTGAAAAAATCGAACTTTTCGTAGTATTGTCTAAAATATTGGAGATTTTTTGTGCGCTTCGTACAGCCTAACTCTGCAGAGGAAGCACATGAGAGCATACGGAGGAGGACATTTAAAAAATGGTTTATAAAAAATTGACCGTCTTTTCTGCCTGTGTTATAATTTTAAGAAAACAACCGTTTGAAACTGTGCATAGTTGGGGGAATTGTTTTGAGTGAATTTGGCCTTGCTGCTAATCTCAAGCAGCTGAACCGCAACCGTGTCTATCGTCTGATCCGGCAGGAGGGCTGTGTTTCCAAGCAGACCATTACCCGTGAGCTGGGACTGAGCCTGCCGACAGTGACGCAGAACATTGTGGAGCTGATGGAGAGGGGCCTTGTGTGTGAGCAGGGTTTTTTCGGTAACACCGGAGGGCGTCGGGCAAAGGGCTATGCGGTAAACGCAGAAGCAAAGATCGCCGTCGGAGTTGACATGAATAAGCGCCATTTTTCAGTGGTGGCGCTGAACCTGCAGGGTAAGGTGATTGCAAAGACGAGGAAGTACCGTGATTTTGAAGACAGCGACAGCTATTATCAGGCCGTTGCGTCGGCCGTTGAGAACCTGATTGCCGATCTTCAGATCAACGGAGAGACAATCCTGGGCGTAGGTCTTGCAGTGCAGGGGATTGTTACGCCGGACAGACGCAAGGTGATCTACGGCAATGTGCTGGGAATTACAGGACTCACTATTGACCGGGCGGGAAAGTTTATCCCGTATCCAAAGGGGCTGTTTCATGACTCGGATATGGCAGCCTATGCGGAATACCGGGCGCGGGAGGGGCATATCCGCGCAGTCTACATCTCTCTGAGCACCAATCTGGGAGGCGCCTTCATTGACGGAGGGAGATCGGAACAGGGACCGTTCGGCATGGCACGGATTGAGCATATGACGCTTGTGCCGGACGGAAGGCGCTGCTATTGCGGAAAAAAAGGCTGCGCGGATGCCTACTGCTCCACCTACCTGCTTACGGATGCCACGCCGGATAACCGGCTGAACACCTTCTTCAGACTTCTTGAGGAGGGAGACCCGGATATCCGGGCGGTCTGGGACAAATATATGCACGACCTGGCGATTATGATCAACAACACAAGAATGATGTTCGACTGCCCTGTGATCCTCGGAGGTTATCTGGCGGAGTACCTGGATCAACATCTGGGGGAGATCAAGACACTGGCCTATGGCCGCAACAGCTTTGACGGCAGCGGGGATTATCTGGAGCTCTCGCGAATTCGGGAGGAGCCGATTGCTGTCGGGGCAGCGCTGCAGTTTATCGACGCATTTATTGAAGAAATCTGAAAATCCGAATAATTGATAAGCCGTCAGCGGGTTCTTTGATCCTCTGACGGCTTTTTTGAGCGCAGGAGCAATACAGGCAATTGACTTCTCCTGCGCTTTTATAATATAATGAAAATGCTTTTAAAAAACAAACTTAAAAATGGAGATGAACAACATGAATGATTTTACAGAATTTGAACTCCAGCAGCAGGCAGAACTGAAGGCACATTTCCCCGGAATGCCGGAAATCGACGTTCAGAGAATGGTGAAGTCTTTCATGGCGCTGGGACTCTACCCACTCGGCCCGGATTCTCTTGAAAAAGAAGGAGTCCCGAAGGGAGAGCTCATTGACGGAGTGCTTGTCAGCCAACTGTATCCGGGTTCGGAGCATCCGTATAAGATCTATGTCCCGGCAAATTATGACCCTTTGACACCTGCCCCGCTGATGATCTTCCTGGATGGGATCAGCCAGTATCTTTCTCCGCTGGTCAATGCGAATGTGGCCCTGGACAACCTGATCCATGATGGACGAATTCCCGCCATGATCGCAGTCTTTATCGAGCCGGGCAACAAGGGTGACGGCATGCCGATCTGGGGAGGCATCTATGAGGACAGCAACAGCAACAGGAGCAAGGAATATGATGAGACCGACGACCTGTTTTCCCGTTTTCTGCTTGAGGAGCTGATTCCGCTGCTGGAAAAGGACTGGAACATCAGCAGCGATCCTGAGATGCGCTGCATCTGCGGGGCAAGCTCCGGTGGACAGGCTGCATTCAACGCAGCCTGGCACCGTCCGGATGCTTTCCGAAAAGTGATCAGTCATATCGGCAGCTTCATCGCCATGCGCGGCGGCGACTGCAATCCTTCGCGCATCCGGAAAAATCCGCCGAAACCCATCCGGGTTTTCCTGCAGGACGGCGAGCAGGATGTGAATGTCATCTACGGCGATCTGGTCCTGGCAAATAAAACAATGGCCTCTGCGCTGGAATATCGGGGATATGACTACAAATACGTCTTTGGCAGGGGCGGACACAACGTGGAACACGCGGGAGCAATCCTTCCGGAAACACTGGAGTGGATCTGGCGCTGAGACCGGACGCTCTGAATGAAAAAAGCCCGGATGACCGGGCATGAACAGAATAAGAAAAGGAGTCGTGGTAGAAATGGAAAACACATCACCGCTGGAACTGATGCTTCAGGAGCGTATGAAGGTCATGTGGCCGGGCATGCCGGAGCAGGACAACAGGAGCATGGCGAGAGCTATGGCAGTGCTGGGACTCTATTCTCTTGGGCCGGACTCGCTTCCAAAGGAGGGTGTGCCGAAGGGACAGCTGATGGACGGGAGCATGGTCAGCAGCATTTATCCCGGGTCGACCCATGTTTACAAGGTCTATGTACCCGCCCAGTATGATCCTCAGACACCCACACCCTATATGGTCTTTCTGGATGGCATTTCCCAGTATCTCACATCTCAGGTCAACGCCAATGTGGTACTGGACAACCTCATCGCGGAAAAACGGATTCCTGTGATGCTTGCGATTTTTGTGGAACCGGGCGACAAGGGCAATATCGTCATCTATATGATGGATGAGGACGGCACGACCAACAAGCTCTTGCTTGAAGTCAAGTCGAAGCAGACCGTGATGCGTGCGCTTCCTTCCGCCGACGGGTCTCTGCTCTACTACACGCTCCGCGGCAGCAAATGCCGCGCGGCAGAACTGAAATTCTAACTCTAACGAATGGATTATATTGAAATACAAAAAGAATCTAAAACATTAACAATTTATAATTTATCAATTTTATGTCGAGCTGTAAGAATTTTTGATGAAAAATTTAA
>ODAI011659816.1_pt1 | contig 15153 bp, 13 predicted proteins | sample 1539321 | NCBI WGS metagenome assembly ODAI01 (sample SAMN02144231, study PRJEB22623) | gut metagenome | biome: sheep rumen | host: Ovis aries | place: New Zealand
CACCCAGGAGGAATAATAGTTGTTCCTAAAGGAAGAGAAATATATGAATTTACACCAGTTCAGCATCCAGCAGATGACCCAAATTCAGATATTATAACAACACATTTTGATTATCACTCAATAGACCAAAACCTTTTAAAGCTTGATATACTAGGTCACGACGATCCTACAGTTATAAGAATGCTTCAAGATATAACAGGAATTGACCCTACAAAAGTACCTTTAGATGATAAAGATACAATGTCAATTTTTAGCTCGACAGATGCTTTAGGAGTTACTCCTGAACAAATAAAATCAAAAGTTGGAAGCTATGGAGTTCCTGAATTTGGAACAAAATTCGTAAGAGGAATGCTTGTAGATACAAAACCTCAGACTTTTGACGAATTAATAAGAATTTCAGGATTATCACATGGTACAGATGTGTGGCTAAATAATGCGCAAGTATTAGTAGAAAATGGAACAGTTACACTAAAAGATGCAATTTGTTGTCGTGATGATATAATGATTTATCTTATGAAAAAAGGGTTAGAGCCAAACAAAGCATTTAAAATAATGGAATCTGTACGTAAAGGAAAAGTAGCAAAAGGAAAAGAACCCAAATGGCCTGAGTATAAAGAGCTTATGAAACAAAATGATGTGCCAGATTGGTATATAGATTCATGCGAAAAAATAAAATACATGTTCCCAAAAGCCCATGCAGCAGCTTATGTTACAAATGCCTTTAGAATAGCGTGGTTTAAAGTACATCAGCCTTTAGCATATTATAGCGCATTTTTCTCTATAAGAGCAGCAGATAACTTTGATGCAGCAAGCATGATTTTTGGAAAAGAAAAAGTAAAAAACAAAATGAAAGAAATAGAAATGCAGGGAAATGCTGCAGCTAAAAAAGACCAAGATATGTATCCAGTTCTTGAACTTGTTTTGGAAATGTATGAAAGAGGATTTAAATTTTTACCAATAGATTTGTACAAATCTCATTGGAAAAACTTCCAAATAGAAGATGGAGCAATAAGACCACCATTTAGTAGTATTGCAGGAATGGGACCAATAGCAGCAGAGTCTTTATATAAATCTGCACAAAAAGAAGAGTTTATGTCTATAGATGAAATCCGCCAAGGAGCAAAAGTCGGAGATTCTATTATTGAACTATTGCGTCAGTTTGGCTGCCTAGACGGAATGCAAGAAAGTAATCAAATAAGTTTGTTTGGGTAAATTTGGGGACGGGGCAAAAATTCACTTTAGATGCTTAGTTTCGGGATAAAAAAGGACATTCAAAATTTGATAACGCGATAAGAATTCACTTTATAAAGTAGTTTTTTGAGTGAAATTATATACTTATTTAAGGAATTCATGATAGAGGCGAAAAAATGACTATAAAATTTAAGACAGTTTAATTTTTAATGTTATATTAGCGATTTTAAAAGGTTTTTTTGTGCTATTTTGATATTGCAAAAGAAAAAAGACTTTTAGTGTTGCTAAAATTAATTATAACTGATTTTGAGAGGCTAAAACTATTTTTTCGTGCTATCATGAATTATTAAAAATAATAATATGATAACATATGGCAAACTATGAGAGCAACTTAAAATAGTATATACTCGCACTTGTACAGAGCAAGTATAAGTTAAGACTTGCAAATTGTAATATATAGTAATACATATTTACAATATTTAAATAAAAACCTCTTGAAAAATCACACTAATTATAGTATAATAAAATGTACACGGGGGCGTAAATGGTTTCGACATTATACTAGAAGTGCAAATAGCGAGTAGTGGATGGTTGCTTAGGCCACTATAAAAAAGCAAAAATAAATATAAACGCAAACAGCGAAAATTACGAATTAGCTGCTGCCTAAGGGCGCGCTACGTTTCTATAAATATCCCCACATATTTATAAAAATGTCATTTTAGTGGGAAACAAATTTACTTTTTCTTCGGAAGTAAAGGGTATTTAGAAGATATATTTTTCTAAAGGGTGTTTATTCTCGTTAGAAAAATGAAAATAAATAATAAACTGCACTCGGAGAAGTTTTCATGGAAGGTATAGTGGACAGGAGTTCAACTCTCCTCGCCTCCACCAAAAAAATCTTGTAAATACTATTATTGAGGTATTTACAAGATTTTTATTTAATTTTAATGTAACTAGATTTTAGAGCTTTTATGTGAAATAATTTTTCATCACTGTTATTATGTTATCGATACTTCTAGAAAAAATGACTTTACTTAATTGTAACTTATAATAGTACAAAAATTTAAAAAAGTTGTGATTAGTACAAAAATTTAAAAAAGTCTTGTAAAAAAATAAAAACAATGATATTATATTATTGACAAATTTAACTAAAGAATTATAGAAAAGAGGATATGAATGAAAAGAGTAGTAAAAAGAGAAAAAGGAATAACTTTAATAGCATTAGTAATAACGATAATTGTTTTATTAATTTTAGCAGGAGTAGGTATAGGAGAATTAACAGGAAAAAAAAATAGCATAAATGAATCGAAAGACAAAACAGCTCTTTCAGAGCTTACAAAAATACAACAAGCAGTTATGGAAACATATATAAAATACAAACAACTAGGAAGCACAAGTTATTTAATTGGAACTCGAATGACTTATGCATATACACAAAGTGAATTTAATCAGATGGGTAGTAATGAATCTTTAAAAATAGCCGTATCTTATGATGAAAGTAACGAAATTGATCCTTCAACTTATTATTATAAATTAGATAATAATAACTTACTAGATATGGGACTCGATAATATAAATAACAATAATGAATATATAGTAAATTATTCAACAGGCGAAGTTTTTAACATTACTCAAAGAAAAACAATTAATGGAGAAGCATTGTATATTTGGGCAAATAATTAATAATATGTATTATATTCAAAAAAAGTCAATAAGCATAATTAGAGAAAGTGAGTGTGAAAAAATTGGATAATGAGAACATTTTATTAGACTTAAGAAAAATTATCTCAGAAGAAAACATTAAAATAAATGAGCCAATGTCAAAACACACATCATTTAAAATAGGAGGACCCGCAGAATTTTATGTCATAGCTAAAACAATAGAGGACATACAAAATGTAGTAGAATTTGCAAAAAATACTCAAAGAAACCTGTGCATTATAGGAAATGGAAGCAATTTGCTTGTTTCAGACAATGGAATAAAAGGAATTGTTTTAAAAATTGCAGTTGATAACATAGAAATTTTAGAATCCGATTTTAGAGTACTTGTAAGAGCAGGAGCTGGTGTTAAAGTTATGGCACTTGCTCAAGAACTAAAAAAACAAGGAATAACAGGATTTGAAGAATTGGCTGGAATCCCAGGAACCATAGGTGGAGCAAATTACATGAATGCAGGAGCTTATGGCAAAGAAATTAAAGATATAATTATTGAGACTAAGGTTTTAAATAAAGAAAATGGAGAAATAGAAATTTTAAAAAATGATGAACAAGAGCTAAAATATAGAAGTAGCATTTTCAAAAATAAAAAATACATTATTTTAGAAACTACGCTTAACTTGAGCAAAGGCAAAACAGAGGAAATTGAGCGAAAGATGAATGAGTTTTTAGCACAAAGAAAAGAAAAACAACCTTTTGAAAATCCATCTGCTGGGAGTACATTCAAACGAGGAGAGGGCTTTGTTACAGCAAAACTCATAGATGAATGTGGACTAAAAGGTTTTCAAATAGGAGGAGCTCAAATATCAGAAAAACATGCAGGATTTATTATAAATAAAAATAACGCAACTTCAAAAGATATATTAGATTTAATAGAATATACAAAGAAAAAAGTTTTTGAAAAGTTTAAAGTACAAATAGAAGAAGAAGTTGAAATTATATAAGTAAAGGTGTTTCAATTAGAATTCGATATTTTTCAACAAAGTGGGCAAAAAAGAACTGGTCCCAAATGCACGGGCAAAAAAGAACCGGTCCCAAATGCACGGAAAGGAATTGATATAAAAAATGAAAGGCTTATATGAATGGTTTAAAAACAGCTCAAAAATGAAAAGATGGATATTATTAATCTTGATAGGAGTAGTTTTAGTATCTTATGGAATTGCAAATATAATTACATCTACAGAGGCAATTACATTTAAACACGCAGCTAAGATTATTGTATTTTTTACTTTTGGTTTTACTGCTGTAGTATTAGGATTAATATATTTAAATAAAAGAACAATGGAGTTATTTGTTGAAGCAACAGATGACAGAATTTCAGGTAGAAAGAAAGTAAATATAAATTCATTAATTTTTAACAAAAATATTTATGAGCAAGGACCCAATATTGTTGTAATAGGTGGAGGTAGTGGTTTAAACACTATTCTAGATGGACTTAAGAGATATACTAGCAACATTACGGCGATTGTTACAATATCTAATTATGGTGAAAACCTTGCAAAAGATACAGAAAAATTAAGATATTTACAATTAGAAGATATCAAAAATGGAATGGCATCATTGGCAATAGAAGATGATAGCAAGATTTCACAACTACTTAATTATAGATTTAAAAATGGTAGTTTAAAAAATATTGCATTTTCAGATATTTATTTTGAAGCTATGCGAAATATTTCAAAAAGTTTAGCTGAATCTGTAAAAGATAGTAATGATATATTTAAAATATATGGAAAAGTGTTACCTGTAACAGAGGATGAAATGAAGATATGCGCAGAATTAGGAAATGGTTATATAGTAGAGGAAAAGTCTAAAATTGCGAGTATGGTTTATGACAAATTAACAAAAATAAGTAGAGTTTATTTGAGCCCAAGCAATTGTAAACCAACGCCAGGAGTTATAGAAGCAATTCAAAATGCAGATAGTATAATAATTGGACCAGGAAGTCTTTATACAAATATTATTCCAAATTTACTTATAAAAGGAGTTTCCAAAGCTATAAAAGAAAGTAAGGCTAAGAAGTTTTATGTCTGTAATATAATGACAGAACCTGGACTTACAGATAACTATTCAGTAGCAGATCATATAAATAGCATAGTAGAACATTGTGGGGAAGGTTTAATCGATTATTGCTTATATGATACTGGAGAAGTAATCCCTGAATACATAAAGAAATATAATCTAGATGGTGCAGATTTAGTTGAACAAGATTTAAAAAATATAAATGATAGAAAGATTAAATTTATAAAAGAAAATCTATCTATTATTAAAGATGATATGGTAAGACATAATGCAAATTTGATTGCTGATATTGTAATACAAGTTATATGTGATGATTTAAAATATATGGACAAGCAAAATGACCCTGAATACATGATGATGAATTCTAAATTAAAAGCAGATAAAGCAATTAATAAAAAGAAAAAAAGAGCAATGAAAGATAATACAAACAAAAAAACTTCAAAAGTTGGAAATAGTAAATTTGCAACTAAATATCAAGATAGAATTAAATCAATAAAAGATACAAACAAAAATATCGAGAAGAAGAAAAAGATTATAGAGGCAAAGAAAAATGCAAGCAAAAAATTAACTGAAAAACAGGAACCTAAAGTAGATATTTTAAAAGAACAAGAAAAAATGTTAAAAGAAAATCAAACACCAGTATATGCAGAAGTTTTAAAAATAAAAAATTACGAAGAAATACGAAAAGAAATGCTAAAAAAATTTAATAATGGAAAGTAAAAATTGGAGGAAATACTAATGAAATTTGAAAAACAAGATTTAAATTTAGAAAACGGATTGAAAAAAGAATGGATAATTACTAATGGATTAGGAGGATATGCTTCTTCTACAATTATTGGCGCAAATACAAGAAGATATCATGGATTATTTGTTGCACCACTTAATCCACCAGCAAAAAGATATTTAATTCTTTCAAAGCTAGATGAAAGTATAGAAATAAAGGGACAAAAATACAATTTATTTACCAATGTAGGACAAAACTATATATCAGATGGATATAAATATATGGAATCTTTTAGCAAAGAAATTTTACCTATTTTTAAATATAAAGTAGAAGATGTATCAGTTACTAAAACAATTTGCATGATTTATAGAAGGAATATTGTACAAGTTTTTTATAAAATTAGAAACGGAAAGAAAAGAGCAAAATTTACACTTTCGCCAGTAATTAACTTTAGGGATTTTCACTCTATGAATACTAATCATGAATTTAATTTGTCTCAACAAATAAACAAAGAAAAGATAAAAATTGTTGTAGATAACAATGTATCAACACCTATATATATGAAAATTACAGAAGGAAATTATATAGAACATTATAATGATTGCTTTAAAGATATGTTTTATATAGAAGAAGAAAAAAGAGGATTTTACCCTATAGAAAACCATGCTGTATGTGGAAGGTTTGAAATTGAACTAAATCCTCAAGAAGAAAAAGAAATAGCATTTATTTGTTCATTAGATGAAAATATAGATGAAATAGACCCTAAACATGTAATAGATAGTGAAATAATAAGGCAAAATTTAGCATATAATAAATCTGAATTGATAGATAACTCAAATAAAGAAAAAACTAAAAAGCAAATAGAAGAAGATGAACTAAAAAAGAAATTATTGACTGCTATTGATAATTTTATAGTATATAGACCTACATTTGCACTATATACTATTATAGCAGGTTACCCATGGTTTTTAGATTGGGGAAGAGATTCTTTAATTTCATTTGAAGGATTGCTTTTAAAAACAAAAAGATTTGAACAAGCTCAAAAAGTTTTATTTACAATTACAAGAGATATAAAACATGGATTAGTTCCAAATGGATATTCAGAAGTAGATAATAGTCCTCTATATAATAGTGTTGACAGTTCTTTACTATTATTTGAACAAATTCAAAAGTATATTGATTATACAAAGGACTATGATTTTGTTAAGAAAACGATGTATTCTAAACTTAAAGACATAATAGAAAATTATTCTGAAGGAATTACATTTTCAGATAATAATATTTTCCTTGATGAAGATGGGCTAATTTATTCAGGTAATGAAAACACTCAAAATACATGGATGGATGCAAAATATGAAAGCTTTGTTGCAACTCCTAGATATGGAAAAGTAGTAGAAATAAATGCAATGTGGTATAATGCTTTAAAGATAATGGAAAACATTTCAAAAAAATGCTTAGGAATAGGAAAAAAATTAGAAAGTAAGAAATATGGAAAGATGGCGGAAAAGTGCAAAGAAGCATTTGTAGAAAAATTCTATAATCCAAAAAAGAAATGTTTATTTGATTATTTAGGAAATGAAGAGATAAGACCAAATCAATTATTTGCCTTAAGTTTATCTTATCCAGTAATAGAACCTAATTCAGAGATTGCAGAAAATATTATTAATGTTGTGGAAAAGAAATTACTAAACAGTTACGGACTTAAAACACTTGCAAAAGGTGAAAATAATTATATTGATATATATGAGGGTGATAACTTTAAAAGAGATATGAGTTATCATCAAGGACCAACTTGGACTTGGCTTTTAGGCTTGTATTATGATTCTTTGATGAATATGAAAATGGCTGAAAAAAATTCTACAAAGAAAAAGGAATTAGAAGAAAAAATCAACAAATTTAAAGATAAAACTTATAAAACATTCAAAAAAGAAATTGACCAAAGAGGTTGTATTGGATCAATTTCAGAATTATATGATTCTAAAACACCATTTGAACCAAAAGGAGCTTTTGCACAGGCTTGGAGTGTGGCTGAAGTATTTAGAATTTTATTCTAATGTTGTCAATGGGGACGGGGTTTTTTGACATATAAATGTTGAGGTGTTAATAAAGCAAAGATAATATTGATATGCAAAAAAGGAGTGAAAGATGAGAATTTTAGGGATTGACCCAGGGTTTGCAATAACTGGTTTTAGCATAATAGATTATGAAGGAAATAAATTTAGATTAATAACATCGGGGGCAATACTTACAGAAGCACACACTTCTTTTCCACTTAGACTAGAAAAAATATTTAATGATTTAACTGAAATTATAGAAGAATATAAGCCTGATGCAATGTCTATAGAAGAATTGTTTTTCAACAACAACGCAAAAACAGCAATCAATGTAGCACAGGCAAGAGGCGTAATATTGGTAGCAGTAAAACTTAAGCGGAATTCCAATTTATGAATATACGCCACTTCAAGTTAAACAAGCAGTTGTAGGATATGGAAGAGCAGACAAAATGCAAGTACAAAGAATGGTTAAAATGATTTTACATGAAGAAAAATTGCCAAAATTAGATGATACAACAGATAGCATGGCTATAGCAATATGCCATGCTCATTCTGCGAAATTTTCGAAAAGTTTGTAAAAGAAAATATGGCATTAAAAGAGGTGATTATATTTTGAAAATTGAAGATTTAGAAAAAGAACTTAAAACAGGTAAACTTCACGGACTATATTTGCTTTATGGAGAAGAAACATTTCTTTTAGAAAATTGCCTTAAGTCTATAAAAAAATTATTTGGTGAAAAAATAAATGGAATTAACTATGTTTTAATAGATGACACAAATATAAATGGAATTATTTCAGATATAGAAACACCTGCTTTTGGGTATGAGAAAAAGTTAATTATTGCCAAAAATACAGGACTTTTCAAAAAAGATTTAAAGAAAAAGAGCAAAAATGATAACTCTGACCTAAAAACAAAATTAAATGAATATATAAAAGAAAATATTGATCTAATTAACGAAACAATTGTGCTTGTGTTTGTTGAAGAAACTGCTGAAAAATGCGAATTAATTGGAACAATAGAAAAGCTAGGAGTAGTATGTAATTTTGAATACCAAAAACCTATACAAATTCAGAGTAGATTAAAAGGAATAATAAATGCATATAAAGTAAATGTTGAAATGCCAACTCTTAACTATTTGATTGAATGCTGTGGAACAGATATGCAAGAACTCATAAATGAAACAAGAAAATTGATAGAATATACAGGCGAGGGGAATACTATTACAAAAGATGCAATAGACAAACTTGCAATAAAAAAGATAGAAAGTATTATATTTGATTTAACAGACAGTCTAGGAAAAAAGAATACAAAGCAAGCCATAGATGTTTTAAGAAATCTTGTGCTTTCAAAAGAACCGCTTCAAAAAATATTAATTACTTTATATAATCATTTTAAAAAAATATATCTTGCAAAACTTGCAATTTCGCAAAATAAAACCGTAACAACATATTTGGATTTAAAGCCAAATCAAGCTTTTTTAGCAAACAAATATAAGGCACAAGCAAGTTATTTTAAATTAAAAGAATTAAGAAGAATTCTGCAAGAATTTTGCGATTTAGATTATAAATATAAAATTGGACTTATTGACTTAAATGTGGGGTTGGAAGCGATTTTGTGTGCATATTGTTAAATAAAAGAAACGAAAAAGACGCAGTTTGATTTGCGTCTTTTTCAGTTCTTAACGTTCAGGCTCATCTTCAGGTTTATTATTTATAAAATAATTTTCATGTTCCTTTTCTGTTAATGCAGTTAGTTTATCTAACTCATCATATATTACCCATTATCTATACTTACCTGTTTCTGGATTATAAAAATAACCCCACCAAGGTACACCTGGGTTAAGATTTTGACCTCCTATTATATGATTAGAATGACTTATTCCGGGAATATGTTTATCAACGTGCCCGTCACTCCAATGTATTTCTGTATAACCTGAAAAACCATGTACTTCTTTTATTACAAATCTTTTGCGAAATATTTTTGCTTTATTATCATTGTCAATTTTCATTTTTAACACCTCCAAATATTATTTATAATGAACTAATTATTATTTAATGTATTCTTCCATATAATAATCAATGTTCATCGTGTGTATTATCTGATGTATCTTGGATACCTAAAGATTTTTTTACGAAATCAGGGGTAGGTATCCATTGACCTACAAAATCATTTATTTCAGGATTATATCTTAACACATAAGTTTTTTCATTTCTTAAAGATTGTACACCTTCCATTTTCCCATTTTTATCGAATTTGCCATATAGTCCGGCAATTTCTAACTGTTCCATCACTATAGTGTTCTCGAGAGCCACTAAAAGAATGTTCTATTTTATATGGAATACGTCGTTGACTATTACGAAATACCTTTGCATTATTATTTCTATTGTTTTGCATATTTTCACCTCCATAAAAATTAATCAGCATATACACTAGATTTATAGTTATTAATATCATGATAATAATATTGTAATAACAACACTTGTTTTTGTCAAGAGCTTTTTGAAAATTTGTATAAAAAATGCTTTTTAGGATAAAATATGGTTATAATTTACACCTTGCAGAAAAATGTAAAAAAATATCTAGATCAAATATTAATGATATTATATAATTATTTCTACAAATTCATGATAAGTCAAAAAAATAAATTAGAACCTTTAGAATTGACAATAATTAAGTTTATACTTAGTAAAAAACATTTTTCATTGTTAGCGAAGAATAAATGTATATATGGACATTTTTAATAGCTATTACATTTAAAATAAATATGATAAGTTAATTTTTATATCCGTTTTTTTACCTCTATCATGAATTTTAAAAAATAAATATATATTTTACACAAAAAATATAATTATCTATTAAAGCTTTATAGGTATCCATTTAAAAACTTAAATATAATATATAAGGTAACTATTTAGTTTGAAAGAAATATTTTTTATAACTATGTATACCTTTGAGAGAATTTAGGAAGGAATGATATTTTAATGAAAAGAAAGACAATTTCAATATTAGTATTTATTTTTGCAACTATATTAATTAGCTTTTTTATTTTCCAAAAAAGCTCCGAGGTTCAAGCACTTTCAAAATATGGTTCACAAGGAGAAGAAGTAAAACAAATACAGACAAAATTAAAAAGATGGGGATATTATAATGGAAGTGTAGATGGGATATTTGGAAGCAAGACTCTTTCAGCTGTAAAAGCATTTCAAAAAAAGAATGGTCTAACGGTCGATGGAATTGCTGGGACTAAAACTTTAAATGCAATGGGAATAACGAGTAGTGGGAATTCTTCAGGAACCACAAGCAATTCAAGTAACGTAAATTTATTAGCTCACTTAATTTATGGAGAAGCAAGAGGAGAACCTTATATAGGGCAAGTGGCAGTAGGTGCAGTTATTATGAACAGAGTAAAAAGTAGTTCGTTTCCAAATACTATTTCAGGAGTAATCTATCAAAAAGGTGCATTTGATGCAGTTTCAGATGGACAAATTAATATGAACCCAGATAGTGCAGCGAAAAAAGCAGCTCAAGATGCAATAAATGGATGGGATCCATCTTATGGTGCAATTTATTACTTCAATCCAGCTACAGCTACAAACAAATGGATTTGGTCAAGACCGCTAACAGTAACCATAGGTAAACATAGATTTTGCAAATAATTTTGAAACTATTTATTTTATAACGACATTTATTTTTTTACTTTAATAGTATGCGAATAATAAGAAAAATTTTAAAAAATTTATTTACAACTTGCCAACCTTGTGATATAATCTAAACGTAATTAAACAAAAGAGGTATTTATGCCTTATGAAAGGGATGAACTATAAAATGAATCAAATTTTATCTGTAGAAATGCCAAAAAAGAAGTTGAAAAAAAATATGCAAGGAGGGCAAAATAACAAAGCTAATACAAGAACAGTGGTAATTTTCTTTAGTATAGTTTTATTAATATTTGGAATTGCTTTAATTGGTATTTCATTATATACAATGATAGTAAAAAATGATCAAATAACAGCTACTACACAAACAAATACTCCTAGGATAGATGTTACACAAAATGCTGCAGAATTAGAGATAGAAATATCTTGTGAAACTCAAATTTCCAGTATAGAATATAATTGGGAGGGACAAGAAAGTCAAACAATAGATTCAAAAGGAAAAAACAAAATGGATTTAACATTAGATATACCAAGTGGAACAAATATATTCACAATGAAAGTTACAGATGTAGATGGTAAGTATAGTGAATATAGCAAAGAATATGTTGGTGCAAAAGAACCAAATATTACTACATTTGCTCCTAAGTTTGATTCAAAAGAAAAAAAGAATATTATTACTATTACTTGTGAAGAATCTCAAATTATAAAATTCATATCATATAGTTATGATGAAGGTGAAGAAAAAACAGAACAAATAAATGATACTACTGCAACTATAAAAATTGAAGCATTAGAAGGAGAACATAAATTATCAATTAAAGTAGGATATCAAGATGGAACAGTTGGAAAAATTTCTAAAAATGTATATTTCCCAACTATAAAAATTGAAACAAATGGAACTAATACACAATATACAAAATTTATAATAAATGCATCAGATTTAAGGACTATAGATAAAGCAGTAATTAATTTTAATGGTGTAGAAACAGTAGAACAAGTTAATCAAGATACTTTTTCTAAAGAAATAGACTTAGTTCCAGGAGAACCAGGAACAAATAAACTAATAATTACAATATACAATAAAGATGGAATGTCAATAACTAAACGTGTATGGGATATAAATAGACAAAATTAACAAAGGAGTAAAAAATGATAAATGAAGTATATATTATAGATGATGATGAATCTTCAATTGTTATATTTAGAGAACTTTTCAGAGATGAACCAGATTATAAATTTATAAGTGTAAAAACTGAACAAATAGATATTGCCTTAAAAAATATACCTTCATTAATTGTAATCAATGAAGATGCAATAGATAGAGATGTAATTGAGTTATGCAGAAAAATAAGAAAAGACGAAGACAATACCATAACACCCGTAATAGTTGTTTCATCTAATGGTTCAAGAACTCATAGAATGAGGATTTTAAATGAATCTGTAGAATACTTCATAAAAAAACCAGTAGATGAAGGGTATTTATACTATACAGTAAAAAATCTAAACAGACTTCTTACAACTAACAGAAGGGTAAGTCCTTTAACAGGCTTACCCGGAAATGTACAAATCCATTCAGAACTTAAAAAAAGGTTAACAAAACAGGAAGAATTTTCAGTATTATATTTAGATTTAGATAATTTTAAAGCTTATAATGATGTTTATGGTTTTTTAAAAGGTGATAAGATTATTCAGTATACTGCAAATATTATTTTAGAAGAAATACATACAGAAGGAGGAAGTGGATTTGTTGGACATGTTGGCGGAGATGATTTTATAGCAATAGTACCTTATATTGAAACAGAAAATCTATGCCAAAGAATAATTGCAAGATTTGATAAACAAATTAAAAGTTTTTTTACAGAGGAAGATGCGAATAAAGGATATATAGAGATAGCAAATAGAAGAGGAATAATAGAAAAATTTCCATTAACATCAATTTCAATAGCAGTTGTTGTTGCAGATAAGAATAGATTCAAAAATATACTAGAAATTGGAGATGTTGCAGCCCAAGTTAAACATGCTGTAAAGACTGTAATGGGAAGTAGTTATACAATAGATAAAAGAAAGAGCAGTTAAATTTGGAGGTATAATTATGTATGAAAGAAATGCAATAGTAATTGATAGGTATTTTTCAAGTGTTTTTGGATATGATAAAAAAAACAATATAAAGAATAATGCAAATAATTATTTTGAATTAGTTGGTATATTGGAAAAATATCAAAGTGCTTCAGAAATAGAAAATAATGTAATGGATGAATTTGAAAATATTGCTAATAAAATCAAGGAAATTCAAAAAAAACAAGATAGTTTAGATAAAAAAAACATGAAATATTTTGATGCTAGAAAAAGTTTGTTTTTAAATCTTGATGAAAATGAAGAACAATTAAAACAAGATTTTGATAAAATAGAAGTAGAAATTAAAAAAAATGAAAATGAAATTAAAGAAAATGCAAGTAAATTTGTTCAAGAGATAAAAGAATTTAACGAAAAAAGTGAAATAAGAAATAAATGTGGAAGAGAAAGAAGAATTATAGAAAGTGATTATCAAAAAATACTTAATATAACAATAGACAACTTTAATCAAATTTTAAAAGGAAAATTAAAAGAAATAAAGAGTTTTCTCAAAACTGAAGATAAAGAAAATGAAAAAAATGAAATAACAGAAGCTATTTTAAAAAATGGTTCAAAAGAAAAGGTTCCATTTGATATAAATGTTATAAAAAAATCAATAGATACATCATTATATATAGAAGAAAAAAGAGCAGAAATTTTATTATCTATATATGATAAGACTTCAAAGCTATTAGATGAAATAAATAAAGATACAGTAAAAATTGAAAAACATAAAAAACAGGTTAAAGATTCAAAGAGCAAATTGGATTTTTTAAATGTAATTACAGAGTATATAATTTTATTTTTAGATAATGAAAGAATGAATACAATAGGTGGACAGCAGGAACATGAAAAAGTAATGAATGAAGCTTGTGAAAATATGCAAAATGATTTAGTAGAGATTCAAAATATGTATTCATTGCTTATAAAACAAATAAATGGAAAAGCAACTAAAAAATCGTATAAAGAATTATATAATATAGATTATATGAATCAATTAATAGAACAAGAAGTAAAATTTGAAAAGAGTATTAGTAAATTAAATATGGGAGGAACTGTAATTTATCCAGACTATTGGAGATTAGAGGGAATGAGAAAAATCTATGATACATTTAAATTAATAATGAACGATGTATATGAAGTAGATTTATCTGAATTTGAACCAATAGATATAACATTTGATGTTAATAAAAAAATGTTAGAGTCTGATGCAGATAATGTTGAAGAGACTGATGAAGAACAACATAATAATATAATAGATGATCAAAAAATTGAAGAATCAAATATGATAGAAGATGTTCTAAAGGAAGAAGACAATATAAAACAAAATGAAGTAAAAGAAATAAACTTAAAATTTGATACATCTGAAGAAGATGATGAAGAATTTCATTGGGATATAGAAGATGAAGAAGATGAGGTCTTATTTGCTAATAGCAGTAGTAAAAAGAATATTGAAGAAGATGATGGTGAAAACGACTATGGTGTTGAAATTTTAGCTAAAGAATCTGATGAAGATGAAGAAAATGAAATAGACAAGGAAATAGATGAATTACTTGGAATTTTTGATACAGAAGATACTAATTTAGATAATGAATCTGATGAAGAAATTGAAAATCATATTTTACAAATAGAAGATGATGATGAATTAGATGATAGCATATTTAAAAAAGATGATGAAG
>ODAI011021542.1_pt1 | contig 15152 bp, 16 predicted proteins | sample 1539321 | NCBI WGS metagenome assembly ODAI01 (sample SAMN02144231, study PRJEB22623) | gut metagenome | biome: sheep rumen | host: Ovis aries | place: New Zealand
CCTGAGCCTTATCTGCTTCGCGTCAGCTTCAAGCCCCTGTGCCGAAAGCTTTGTCAGCATATATCTCTCTTTGTCGTTCATTTCCGTCTCCTTTCGTTTTTGTACAGACTTTTGTACTTCAGCTGTGTTATGATAAGTTCAGTGAAAGAGATCTCTTAGAAAACTTTTTCTGATTTCTGTAAATTGCCCCTTGACAATTTCGGAAATCTGTATTATAATGGTTTGTAATGAAGATAATTTACAGAAAACTGTAATCACTGAGAATATTATAATACAGAAATCTGTAATTGTCAAGGGGCGAGAGCATTTTTTTTCAGATCAGAGACAGGAGAGATCATTATGAGTGAGATGTATGACCGTATCGAGGAGCTTTGCAGGGAGAATAATATTACAGTGTCGCAGCTGTGCAGGGAGGTATCCATAACGAGGAGCTGTCTTTCGGAGCTGAGGACGGGCAGAACGGAGAGCCTGTCCGCGAGGAACGTTTCAAAAATAGCCGAGCGCTTCGGGGTGAGCGTAAAGTATCTTACCGAGGGCGGCAGCAGAGACCTGGATGAGGAGCTGAAGTTCGCGCTGTGGGGCGGAGCGGAAGGTATCACCGATGAGATGTACGAGGAGGTAAGGCAGTATGCCAGAATGGTAAAGCTGCGCGAGGAGAACAAGAAGAAAGAAGGGTGATAGATGACTGACATCAGAGAGATATGGAAGGTATGTGAGAAGGAGGACATCAGCGTTGATCTGATAGAGTGCAGAACGTGTGATTCGTTCTCGGTGATGATAGGGGACCGCTGCTATATAGCGATCGACAGAAATCTGCCGGAGCTGCTTATGAAAGAAAGGGCAGCGCATGAGGTCGGTCATTGTGTGAAGGGCGCGTTTTATAATATCCATGCCGGGCATGATGTGATATCGCAGCATGAGTACAGAGCCGATAAGTGGGCGATAGAGAAGCTTATCCCGAGGGAGGAGCTTATAGCGCAGATAAAGAAAAACCGTGACAGCCTGTATCTTCTGGCGGAATACTTCGGCGTCAGCGAGCAGTTCATAAAAAAAGCGTGCGTGTATTACGGGCTTTATCATGACGCCTGTTGACAAAGATCAGGAGATGTGCTATAATAATTGTACAGGATAATGAACAATTTATTGTACAAAATATAGTAAGGGGTGATGTTATGCTGGCGGTAAACTATTCAACGATAAGAAACAATCTTAAAACCTATTGTGATGCTGCTAACGATAAGAATGAAACAGTGATAGTAACGCGCAAGAATGAGAAAAACATCGTTATAATGAGCCTTGATAAGTATAATCAGATGCAGAAGGCAATGAGAAATGCAGAGTATCTTGCGAAGCTTGATCAGGCGATAGCACAGCTTGAAAGCGGGAAAGGTCAGGTGCATGAGATAATCGAGGTAGATGACGATGAATAAGGTCTGGTCTGACAGAGCATGGGCTGACTACCTGTATTGGCAGCAGCAGGACAAGAAGACGCTGAAAAAGATCAATGAGCTCGTGAAAGACATTGAAAGAAACGGCCTGAGTGAGGGGATAGGGCCCCCCGAGCCGCTCAGGTACAGAAAGGCATGGAGCAGAAGGATCGACCATGCGAACAGGCTGGTCTATACGATCGACAGCGAGAACAATCTTTGGATAATAGCCTGCAAAGGGCATTATGAAGACTGACGCCTGTTGAGCAGGAAAAATCTGCATTTTTACGCCGATGATATCGTTTTCTGTGAGTTGTGTACAAAAGTCAAGGCGTAAAATTGTTAGAAATTCCAACAATTTTTTTGGAAAAACTTTTGATTTGCACTTGATTTTTTCGCACAATTCTGTTATAATTATGCTTAGAACCGAATACTATTTCGGAGCTCATTCAAAAAACAAAGTTTATTTGGAGGGAAACACAATGAAATTTTCAAGGATTTTAGCAGCAGCAGCTTCGCTCACAATGATCGCAGCAGTTGCAGTTCCTGTAAGCGCTAACAACATCGCGCCTACAAATGAGAAGGCTACAAACGGCAAGGAGAACTGGGAAGCAGTTTACACCTGGCAAGATTATGTAGACGGAACTACACTTCCTGACGGTGATCTCACTGTTACAGTAACATTTGACTGGACCGAGAAGGGCATCAATCAGGGCTTCACATCTTTCAAGCCTATGTTTGCTAACGGTTCTGTAGCAATTTACAATGCTGAGCGTGCAGCAGGCAAGACCTACATCACCGGCGTTCCTGTACAGACTATCGACGTTCTCGAGGAAGAGAAGGATGCTGACGGCAACACCAAGTCCTCTACCGGCCACGTAGACAAGGACGGAAACACAGCATATTTTGGTATGTCTTTTGATGATGCTGACGATGCTGCTACTGCAGTAGATGATAACGACGGTTGGATCCAGTTCTGGTATGACGAGGAGAACCCTGTTACTACCTGCACATTCACACTGACAGCTGACTGCATTGCTGATATCAAGGATACAAGCAGCTACTGGGGCGATGGCAAGGACGCTGAGGACGGTTCCAAGTGGGACGGCTTCAACATTCAGACAGGTAACAACGGTATCGTTATCAAGAGCATTGAGTATTCCGCAGACGTTAAGCTTCACAGCGAGCTCGGCGACGGCGATAGTAACCCCGGCGGAGAGAGCAGTTCTGCACCTTCTACCGATTCTTCTTCCAAGAAGGCTGATGATTCTTCCAAGAGCGGCGGAAACACTACCGGCGGCACTACCAAGACTACCGGCGGTACAGCAGCAGCTACCGGTACAACTGATGCTACCGATACACAGGCAGCTACAGGTGCTACAGCTGGTCTCGTATTTGCAGGCATAGCTCTTGCAGGCGCAGCAGTTGTTGTAACCAAGAGAAAGTAATTTAATACTTAACAATTAAGAGGTCTCCTTGTGAGGCCTCTTTTTTGTATATTTTGTACTATTAAGTAATCGTTTTCTGTGGAAAATAAACGAAAACGGGTGGACAAATTGTGCAAATAGGATATTGAAAAAGAGGTGCCATTGTGCTATAATACAAGAGTAAATTGTATCGGTCTGCGGGTAAGACCGGTATCGTAAGGAATTGGAGGTTATTCACATGAAGAAAGTACTTGCAAGCGTGCTTGCGATCACAATGGTCGCAGCTATGCTCACAGCCTGCGGTGACAGCGACAGCTCTTCAAAGGCTGAATCAAAGGCTGAGACAACAACTACTACCACTACAGCAGAAGAAACAACGACCACTACTGAGGCAGAGTCCGAGCCGGAGCCTGCTGACAGCGGTTCAGAGGGCGGAGATACAACGGCGACTGCTACAGGCTTCAAGCCTTTTGCAGAGATCAAGGATTCTCTTGCTGACTATGACAACTGCTCACTGAAGTTTGCAGCTGATACAGATGTAAACGCATTTGCTGAGATGTTCAACGAGGAAGTTGAAGTTAAGAGTAAGACCAGCGAGCATTACGGTGAGAAGCTGCTCCCCGGACAGGAAGGCTACGGCGGAGACGAGGCAGTTCTTGAGCTTTCAGTTCAGGAAGTCGGCGGTATCCCGATGATGAAGGTTGACCAGCTCCTTTATGAGGACGCTTACGGCGACACAGTTCCTAAGACTATCAAGCTTCGTTATGATATGAACAAGCTCTTCGCAGGCCACGAGGAGGAGATGGAGAAGATCTTCACCATAAAGGCTGACGTTGTAGCGATCGCAAGAGAGCCTGCTACATTTGATGACGGTTCTCAGGGCGGTATTGGCGTTTACTGGTACGGCGGTGCATTCGGCACAAACAATGACGGCCAGTGGAACGGAAACCTTATCGAGTATTCGGGCGCTTCCAGCAGCTCTACCGAGAATGACGAAGTTGAGTGGATCAACCAGTGGGCTTATATGGACGGTATGCAGATCCGTCCCGGTATCCAGGATCCTTCAAAGGAGGCTACCTTCAGCAAGGATTATGAGACCAACTACCTTACCCTTATGGTATGGCAGGTAACAAACAACATCGATCTCTACATCGCTGACATCACCTTCCTTGATGAGAGCAACAACGTCATCCCTGTTCCCGAGGAGAACATCCCCGGCGGCGCTTCCTACGATGAGGGCCCGCTCGAGGACGCTACTGCTGACGGAATCGTTCCGCGTGATGCTGACGGCAACGTTACTTACGATGAGAGCGTTATCGTTCACGACAGGATGCTTGGCGAATAATTATTTGAATTTTACGGAAAGCTCATCTCCTATTTTAAGGGAAGTGAGCTTTCCTTTTTTTATGCCTGCGCTAAAGTCATAGCCGTCAAGCTTTCCGCTCATTTCAGTGATACCGTTCTTTCCGCTCTCAGCCGCCAGCCCCTTTGCACTGACTAGCTTATCCGTCGCTGCGGCTATCAGTTTTACCGGCGATGAGTCCGCTATCTGTGCCTGATCCGCCAGATAGCTCACCTCTCCCATCGAGACCGTTATCACCTTGTCCGTCTGGGTAAAGGTCAGGCCTTCAATGGTGTCGGGCTCGGTATAGGTGAACGACCAGCTGCCATCCTTGTGTCTCAGCATATCGGCCTTGAAGGTAATGTCGTTTTGCTTGTAGGTCAGCTGCGTCTCAAAGTCTGACGAGAGCTTTACGGGCTCTGCCTTTGGCGTTTCGCCGCAGGAGCACATCAGCGCACCCCCTGCGATCATTGCTGCAATTATTAGCTTTTTCATAAATACCTCACAAAAAAATGGCTTTCCTCAGGTTGAAGAAAGCCGTTATCTTTTATCAGGTCAGCTGTTTTCTATAGCCTTCAGCGTCAGCGGCAGCTGAGAAAGTATGTCCCGTGCGATGATGCCGCGCTCGGAAAGCTGTTCGCTCAGGTGCTGAGCACTTTTGCCGATAACACAGCAGCCAAGTATGCTCGCCGCAGCAGCATCACAGCCCTGTGCCGCAAATGAGCCTATCGCCCCTGCAAGCATATCTCCCGAGCCTGCCTTTGAAAGTGCAGTATTGCCCGTCCGAATGATGACTGAGCGGCTGCCGTCTGTTACAATCGTCTCGGCACCCTTTGATACCACAATGACCGCGTATTTTTTTGCAAGCGCCGCCGCGTATCCCTCTCTGTCCGAGAATATCTCTGCCGTGCTCACACCGCAAAGCCTTGCAAGCTCCGCAGGGTGGGGCGTCAGAATAACTGCTGACCTTTTCTTCAACAGTATATCTATATTCGTACAAAGTGAATTTATTCCGTCAGCATCTATCACAAGCGGCACAGCGCATTCCTGCACCGCCTTCATCACCAGTCCCTCGCTCTCCTCATTATGCCCAAGGCCGCAGCCTATAAGCACAGCGCTTGCCGATGATATCCTCTGCTTTATCAGGGCGCTGCCGGCTTCGCTAAGTATGCCGTCCTTGTCGGGTGCCGCCGAGTAGATTATCTCAGGGCGCACACCTGCAAGAGCGCTTATGCACTTTTGTGTCGATATCAGCTCCGTCAGCCCGACGCCCGTTCTCATTGCAGCCTCAGTGCTCATCGCGGCCGCACCTGTGTATCTGTCACTTCCGCAAACGCACACAAGCTTCCCGAACGTACCCTTGTGGCCCCACGGCACACGCTCAGGCAGCAGAGCTTTCAGCTCATCATCAAAAAGTGACACCTCTCTGTCACCGTCAGCCCTGTCAGCCCCCTCCGGTATGCCAATATCGCAGACCTTTATCTCACCGCAGAAATACCTGGCAGGGGAGAGTAGCATTCCGGCCTTTGCCGCGTGCATAGTGACAGTAACATCAGCCCTCACCGTCAGTCGGCTGACCTCACCGCTCAGAGTGTTTGCCCCTGAGGGAACATCGCAGGCGATAATAAACGCTCCTGACGAGCCTATATTTTCAAAGATAGGGGCGCTCCCAGCCCTTATCTCACCCTTGAAGCCGGTTCCGAAAATGCAGTCCGCGATCACAGCTGCATTCTGAATAATGCTGCCGCTTTCCTGCGAATATTCAAGTATCTCGCATTCGCTCCCGAGCCTTTCAAGCTGTGCCAGTGAAAGCTCCGTTGCAGGCTGTCCGCAGCAAAGCATAAGCTTAGGTCTCAGCCCGCGTGAGAGAAGTATTCGCGCGGCAGCTATGCCGTCTCCGCCGTTGTTGCCCTTTCCGGCAAGTATCAGCGGCTCATTGCAGCCCAGCCTTTCGCAGTGCCTTTGTATCTCCTCCGCAAGAGCGCCTGCTGCATTCTCCATAAGCTCAGCCAGAGACGTTCCGGCCTCGTCACTTCTTTTCTCCGCAGCTATCATCTGCGCAACTGTCAGCACCTTCATCATTTCACACTCCATGCCAGCACCACTGCCGAAGCATACTCCTTCGTGTGGGTGAGCGATACCGAAAATCGTAAGCCCTCGGCTGCCTTTTGTGCCTTGCCGCTGAGCTTCAGGTAGGGGGCGCCCAGCTCATCGCGCAGGCAAGATATCTCCTTCAGCTCAAACCCTCTTACTCCTGTTCCGAGCGCCTTTGCAAAGGCCTCCTTAGCGGCCCAGTTTGCCGCCATAGATTCATAGGGCGATGCTTTCTTCCCGAAAAGTTCAAGCTCTTCCTCGGAGAACACCCTTTTTAAAAACCTCTCACTGCTGACACTTTTTCTGATCCTGTCTGTCTCCACCATGTCGGTCCCGACAGAGAACGGCGCGTTCATTATTCCTCGTCCTCTTCAGAATCTATCTCGTCGAGCAGCTTAACAGCATCGCGCCTTATCTGCGCCGGCAGAGCCTTGACTATCAGCGTCAGCATCTCGGCCTCAGGCGTGAAGATAACGGTTGTCTTCCCGAGGGACTTGTGCGTGAACACAGCGTAGTAGTCATTGAGCTCGGCGTCACGGGCAGTTGCCACAACAAGGGCGCTGTCACTGTCCTCCTCGAAGGTATCGTCTGCCTTGCCGAAAGCGGTGCAGGAAGCGCACCTGAACGTAACAAGGCGCTTTCTTGAACGCTGGGCGATGATCTTGTCAACGTCCACCTCGCCGTTAGTGAAGATGTATTCATACTCGATATCCATTCTCGTGGTCAGCTGGTAGCCGCCGAAAAGTGCAAGCCCTGCAAACAGCACACCAAGCATCATATAGGGCGTACCAACAACGAACAAAAAGCAAGCCAGCGCCAGAGCAACGCTTGCGACCATAAGAAGGTATTTCGACATTTTCTCACGCTGAGAAAGATTTTTCCTGACTATCTGTTCCTTAAAGCTATCCATAGTTTTCCTCCGAAATCATAAACTAATACTATTATAGCACAAAAATCCCTAAAAGTAAAGACCGGTGTGCTCGCCGCACGGCTGGACAGTGCTCGCCGCACGGCTGGACAGTGCTCGCCGCACGGCTGGGCACGCTACTCTATGCAGTGATCGGTGTCTACAGAGAAGCCCGAAGGGTAAGGACTGCAACAGGCAAGTGCCTGACCGACAGAGTGGTCAATTATTTTTTGCACAAGAGTGGTCAATTGTTTTTTGCACAAGAGTGGTTAATTATTATTTGCACACACGGCTTTACTTTTTGTATTATTTATGCTATAATTACAATAACTCAGGAGGTAGAAGCCTTATGTTGTCACCGATACTTAGCCGCGATGAGTGCGCAAAATGTAAGCTTTGCTGTATTTTTGACAGCTACGACCTGTGGGAGACCCCGTACATCACAAGGGAGCTTGCCGCCAAAATAATCCAGGAGCTGAAGCCCGATCAGCAGTTTGTGAAAAAGGAAGATCATTTTCTTCTGAAAATGGATAAGGAAAAGGACGCTGACCTTTATTACTGTCCTCTGCTCGATCAGGAAAAGGGCTGTATCCTCGGCGACGAAAAGCCCTTTGACTGTCAGATCTGGCCGTTCAGGATAATGCACCTCGGCAGCCAGAGAGTTGTAACGCTCTCGCCGGTCTGTCCCAACATCTCTGAGCGTTCCGTGAAGGCTGTCAGTGAGATGGCGAAGCAGATCTCAGACAGGATATTTGCGTATGCAGACGAGAACCCCGGCGCGGTAAAGCCGTACATAGAGGGCTACCCCATAATGATCGTAGAAAAAGACAAATTCAAAAGCACGCTGCTCTGACAGCATTTCAGTACATACAAAAAAGCTCTGCTCTCACGCAAATGAGAAAGCAGAGCTTTTTTTCAGAAACCTCAGTACCTGCGCAGTCTCCTGATGTAAGCAAAGGTGTAGTCCTCGCCCTTGTCGCGCAGCATCGTCAGAAGCTTTTCCAGCAGGGCAGCGGTCTCAGGGTGCATTCTTGCGCCTGCATTGCCCCTTTTGAAATACCCCAGCGCCGAGCCGTCGTTGTAGCTGTCTTTCATATAGATCTTGCTGGCCGCGACCCTGTCGCAGAACATCTCCTTAACGTACCTTACAGGCATCTTCACAGGCGTCATCTGCTTGGTCTTTTTGTTGTAGTCAGTCCAGTATTCATAGTGGTGCTTGTTTCTGCCCTTGTGGTGCATCCACGCTTTTGAGTAGCCGTTGTCATCGCGTTCTCCCTCGTGAGGGGAGCGCGTGCCCTGATAGTATCTGCACCCGTTGAGAAACTCCTCGGGAGAGTATTTTGACAGGTCATGAAACAGCCCTTGAAACCCTATACCGGCCTTGAAGCAGTTTCTTATCACCTCATGGCGGTGTCTGGTTATCGTCCTGAAATGACCGACAACATTTTTCAGTTTTATCCTGTCTTCGCTCATAATGATACCTCTCATTTTTTATCTACGAAAGAGCATATCTCAAGAAGTGGGCAGCCTTCGCACTTTGGCTTTGGTGCCTTGCAGAACTCTCTGCCGAACAGCACTAACCTGTGGCAGAAATCTGAGCTCTTCTCGGGCGGTATGATCTTTCTCAGCTGCTCTTCCACCTTGACGGGCACATCACTGTCCGTCAGCCTCAGCCGCCTGCAAATGCGTATGCAGTGCGTGTCTGTAACGTAGGCCGGCTTGCCGTGAACGTCACCCATTACAAGGTTCGCAGTCTTTCTCCCTATCCCCGGGAGAGTCGTCAGCTCCTCTATCGTGTCTGGGATAACTCCGCCGTACACATCTCTGAGCCTTATGCACATATTCTTTATGCTTTGCGCCTTTGTCTTGTAAAGGCCGCACGGCTTGATGATCTCCTGAAGCTCCGTCAGGTCGGCCTCAGCAAAATCGTCAATGCTCCTGTACTTTTCAAAAAGCGCAGGCGTTACGAGATTCACCCTTGCGTCCGTACACTGTGCCGACAGCCTTCCTGCTATCATAAGCTCGTGAGGCTTGTTATAAGTAAGCGAGCACAGCGCATCAGGGTACTGCTTTTCCAGTGCCGCAATAATGATCCCGACATATTTTTTTGAAGGCTTTTTCATCACACTCACCTGCACAGATAATACTTTCTTACATTATACAATATTCCGCCCTTTAAGTCAACAAAAAATCCCTGCACTTTATAAATGCAGGGATAAGCTTTTTATATAATTCATTCCACCGTCTCCAGACCCTCGGCCTCAAATGCCTGCCTGAGGTCGTTTATCAGGTCGTTCTTGTCCTCGATCCCGATAGCCACACGGTAGAAGCCGCCGTGGAACTCCTCCGGGTAGAGGTACATTCTCTCATCGTCCTCTCCGAGGAATACGATAAGGCTTCCTGCATTTCCGAGCGACACCGCCGAGGTAAATACGTTCAGGTGAGTAACCACGCGGTTGTAAAGGTCGTGCTCGCCGTTGAGCCCGAATGAAAGCACGCCGCCGAAGCCGTTTTTCATCTGCTTTTTCGCAAGCTCGTGCCCCTTGAAGCTTTTAAGCCCGGGGTACGCCACAAAGCTCACGCAGGGCTGCCTCTCCAGCCACTCAGCGACCGCGAGCGCGTTGTCATTATGCACCTGCATCCTGAGAGGGAATGTCATAGCGCCCCTCTGTATCAGCCACGCATTGAACGGGCTTATAACACCGCCGATGTTCACCTGTGCCTGATAGCGGATAGCCTCGCAGGTCTCATGGTCAGTGATGACCGCACCGCCCATTGAGTCTCCGTGCCCGTTAATGTACTTGGTCAGGCTCTCCACAACATAGTCTACCCCGTATTCAAGCGGCCTTGTATTATACGGTGATGAGAACGTGTTGTCGACTGACACCCAAATGTTGTTCTCGTGAGCAAGCTTCACTATTGCCTCAATATCGCAGATACAAAGCGTCGGGTTGCCCGGCGTCTCAAAGTGAATGAGCTTGGTGTTAGGCTTTATAGCCTTTCTTATATTTTCAACATCGGTGCAGTCAACAATGCTCGTCTCTATCCCCCACTTGTCGCACCACAGCTCGTTGAAGATGCGGTATGTCGCGATGTAGGTAACAGTTGAGAAAATAACGTGGTCTCCCTTTTTGAGCTTTGTAAAAAACAGAGCAGAAAGTGCAGCCACACCGCTTGCGAGAACAACGCAGTCCTCGCCGCCGTGTAAATTTGCTATCTTCTTTTCCAGCTGTCCCTGATTCACACCGCCGTTACGGGTGTAAATGTTAGCCTCACTGGCAGACCAGTTCATCTGTGAAGCGTCATACGGCAGCAGATAGCTGTTAGCCATATAAACAGCAGGCTCTATCGCACCGGTAGCGCTGTCGATCTCATTTCCCGCATGGATAGCGCGGGTAGTAAAGCTCATATCGTCTGTGATCTTGCTCATAAATACTTTCCTTTCAAAACACAGTCCCCCTGAAACTCAGAGGGACTGTTGTTATTCTCTTATTTGGTCAGTCCCCAGATATCCTTAGCATACTCCTCAACTGAGCGGTCTGCCGAGAATATGCCTGCGCCTGCAATGTTTGCAAGGCTCATCTTCTGCCACTTCTTCTTGTCCTTGTAGCACTCGGAAGCATATCTCTGTGCAGCCTGATAGGAGTCGAAGTCCTTCAGAGCCATATAGGTATCCGTGTTCTTGAGGGTGTCAGCTATCTCGGAGAACTGAACGCCGTTCACACCGTAGTTGATAGTATCTATCGCAGCCCTTACAACATCGTTGGAGTTGTAGATATCTATCGGCTTGTAGCTTGCCTTGCAGGCATTTACCTCATCAACGTTCATACCGAAGATGATGATGTTATCATCGCCCACCTGCTCGTGTATCTCAACGTTTGCGCCGTCCATCGTTCCGAGGGTGACCGCACCGTTTATCATCAGCTTCATATTTCCGGTACCGCTGGCCTCAGTTCCTGCAAGCGATATCTGCTCCGAAATATCGGCAGCCGGCATCAGTATCTCTGAGAGCGACACATTGTAATCCTCAAGGAAGATAACGTTGAGCTTCTCGTTGAGCTTCTTGTTCTTCTTCAGCTCCTCTGAGATATTCCAGATAAGCTTGATTATCTGCTTAGCCATATAGTATCCGGGCGCAGCCTTTGCAGCAAAGATATAGGTCTTCGGCACAAAGTCGGCATCGGGATTGTTTTTGAGGTAGTTGTACTGCGCGATGATGTTGAGCGCATTGAGCTGCTGTCTCTTGTATTCGTGCAGTCTCTTGACCTGAACATCGAAGATAGAATCAGTGTTGAGCACAACGCCGTACTGGTTCTTTACATACTTTGCAAAATTATTCTTGTTGTCAAGCTTTATCTGTCCCAGCCTGTCAAGAACCTCTTCGTCGTCCTTGAAAACGGAAAGCTTTGAGAGCTCAGCCGCATTTTTCAGGAAGCCGCTTCCTATCTTCTCCTTCAGCAGAGCCGTCAGTCCCTCGTTCGACTGATACAGCCACCTTCTGTAAGCGATACCGTTAGTAACGTTCTTGAACTTTGTAGGAGTATCGAGGAACTCGTCCTTGAAGGTCTCCTTCTTGATGATCTCTGAGTGTATCTTAGCAACGCCGTTTACGCTGTGAGAAGCGTGAACGCACAGAGTTGCCATCTTCACCTTGTTGTTCTCAACGATAGACATATGAGAAACCTTGCCCTCATCGCCGTATCTCTCCCACAGGTCGCGGCAGTATCTCTCGTTGATCTCAACGATGATAGAGAATATTCTCGGGCATACGCTCTTGAGAAGGTTTACGTCCCATTTCTCAAGTGCCTCGGGCATTACCGTGTGGTTGGTGTAAGCAAACGTGTTCTGAACGATGTGCCAAGCCTTATCCCAGCTGTAGCCGCACTCATCGAGCAGCACTCTCATCAGCTCAGGTATAGCGAGCGTCGGGTGAGTGTCATTTATGTGGATAGCAACCTTCTCGTGCAGGTTGTCAAGTGTTCCGTAAACGCTCATATGCTGGTTTACTATATCACCGATAGATGCCGCACAGAGGAAATACTGCTGTCTCAGTCTCAGGCTCTTGCCCTCAGCGTGGTTGTCGTTCGGGTAGAGCACCTTTGTGATAGCCTGTGAGATGATGTTCTTGGAAAGTGCCTTCTGATAGTCGCCCTTGTTGAACATCGACATATCGAACGAAGCCATCTCAGCCTTCCACAGTCTCAGCTTTGAAACAGCCTTGCTGTCGTAGCCCGAAACGAACAGATCGTAAGGCACAGCCATAACAGACGTATAGTTCTCGTGAGTTACGCAGTGATACTGATTGTCCCAGTATTCCTTAAGCTCACCGTCGAACCTTACCTCAACAGCCTTTGAGGGTACCGGCACCAGCCATACCGAACCGCCGGGCAGCCAGTTGTCGGGCAGCTCAGTCTGCCAGCCCTCCTCAAGCTTCTGCTTGAAGATACCGTACTCATAGCAGATAGAATATCCTGTAGCGTGGTAGCCGTCAGCAGCCAGCGCATCAAGATAACAGGCAGCCAGTCTTCCGAGACCGCCGTTTCCGAGACCTGCATCAGGCTCTCTTTCATATATACCGTTTATAGAGATACCGAATTCCTTCAGAACAGCCTCAGCCTGCTTGTTCATCTCCAGGTTGTAGAGAGATGTCTTCAGCGAACGTCCCATAAGGAACTCCATAGAAAGGTAATAGACCTTCTTCTTTCCTGCCGACTGTGTAGCCACAGTGAACTTTCTTCTCTTAGCTTTAAGAATGCCCACAACTATCTTGCTGAGAGCCTCATATACCTGCTGGTCGGAGGCCTCGTCCGGAGTAGTCTGGAAATCATTGAGCAGAACATCAACGAACTGTTCCTTGAGCTCTGCCTTTGTTATCGTCTTTTCAGTGGTCTTAGCCATGTATTTTCCTCCTATAATAATAATTTTGCTTATACAAATACTCTTAGATTATACCACAAAACGAGATTTATTGCAAGGTTTTTGTTTACCTCTATAAAAAAGTTTACATTTGATTAATTCTTTCTCCCTGCCGCTTCTGAACCTGCCTCAGCAAGCGGTTTTTATCACCATTTTTCCCGATTTTACCCTATAAATTTTTGTGTGATAAAACATTAAATCATTTAACAGCACCCCTCGTAAGCCCTCATCGCGCGCCCGACAGCAGCATTCATCAGACTTTCGTTATTATAACCAAAAAACAGCTCTTCAATTTGTGCAAACAAATGTTTTATTTTTTAATTTGGACACAAACGATAAATTGTTGCATTTTTAATGCAACAAAAACGCCCTTTTTCAGGTATAAGTAGAAGGGTGATCGCCCGGAGAAAGGAGAAACAAAAATGTCAAAGAACAAAGCATTAATATTTGCGCGGCGCTTTTTCCATACGCGCAACCCCTATGAGGCAGCCGTCGGAGCAGGGATCCCTCCCGACAGAGCCGCCCTGACAGGAGATCAGCTTCTGGATATGCCCGCTGTGAGAAAGGAGCTCGAACACCTTGAAAAGACCTCGCCCCGTGATGTCTCTTCCGTCAGAGCAGGCCTTGCAAGGCTGGCCTTCGGCCGCGTCAATGACGCCGTAAGGCTTGCCTTTGACCGTGACCTCGACCCGAAGCAGATAAACTCCCTTGACCTTTTCGGTGTCTCGTCGATAAAGCTGCAGAAGGACGGTGCGGTAGAGATAAAGTTCGCGGACAGACAGGCAGCCCTTGAAAAGCTGGCCGAGCTGACCCCCGACAAGGAGAAGGCGTCAGATGCCAGACAGCTCCTGCAGCTCATCTACGGCAGGAGTGATACGGATGCATCTTGATATCCTCTCACCTAAGCAGCAGAAGGTCTTCACCTGGTGGCGCGACCCCGATACCGAGACCTGTGACGCCATAATCTGTGATGGCGCCGTTCGCTCGGGAAAGACCTTTGCGCTCTCCCTGTCGTTTATCACCTGGGCGATGGCCGGCTTCAGCGGCAGGCGTTTTGCCCTGTGCTCCAAAACGATAGGCTCACTGAAGCGCAATATCCTCCCAGACGTCTTTGCCTACCTTGATACCTTTAACAGCACCTACCGCTGGTACCCCTCCAAAAACCGGATAGACGTTGACCTTTTCGGCCATTCAAACACGTTCTATCTCTTCGGCGGCAAGGACGAGTCCTCGGCATCGCTCATTCAGGGCATAACCCTTGCAGGCGCTCTCTTTGATGAGGCGGTGCTGATGCCGCGCTCCTTTGTTGAGCAGGCGGCCGCCAGGTGCTCGGTCAGCGGCTCAAAGCTCTTTATGTGCTGCAATCCCGATGCTCCGTCCCACTGGTTCAAGCGCGAGTGGATAGACAAAGCGCAGCAGAAAAACCTTTTCTATATGCACTTTACAATGGACGATAACCCTTCACTTTCAGAGACCGTAAAGCAGCGTTACAAAAGGCTTTACCACGGCACATTCTATGAGCGCTTCGTCCTCGGCAGATGGACGGCGGTGCAGGGTGCGGTCTACCCGATGTTCTCACAGAAGCTCATCACCGATACCGTGCCCGAATGTGACCGCTACGCCGTCAGCTGTGATTACGGTACTGTCAATCCGTCGAGCTTCGGTCTCTGGGGTCACAGCGGCACAGTATGGTACAGGCTGCGCGAGTACTATTACGATTCGCGCAGAGAGGGCAGCCAGCGCACCGATGAGGAGCATTACCGCGCCCTCGAACAGCTCATAGGCGGCCTCACGGTAGACGGTATCGTCTGTGATCCTTCGGCGGCATCATTCATTGAGTGTATCAGGCGGCACGGAGCCTACAGGGTCATTCCGGCAGACAACGATGTGATAAAGGGGATACGCCTGACCTCCGGCTGCCTGAAAGAGGGCAGGCTGATGATACACCGCAGCTGTGCCGATATCCTGCGCGAATTTGACCTTTACCGCTGGGACGAACGTGCAGGCAGAGATGCCCCCGTCAAGGAGAACGATCACGC
>ODAI012006612.1_pt1 | contig 15152 bp, 14 predicted proteins | sample 1539321 | NCBI WGS metagenome assembly ODAI01 (sample SAMN02144231, study PRJEB22623) | gut metagenome | biome: sheep rumen | host: Ovis aries | place: New Zealand
AGGGCTGCGGCGTCGTGGGCATCGAAATGGAGTATACCTGGGGCGATGAGACCGTCCAGGCCGCGAAGGATCTCATGGCCCGGGAGGGAACGAACTATCCCAGCGACATATGGCCCGTAAATCGTGACCTTTTCCGCCAGGTGCCCGGCTATCCCACCAGGCTCCTGGTCGGCAGCCAGGGCCCGATCCTGGCAGCTCCCATCGTGGGCGCGAATGTTGCGGCCTATGAGCCCTCCGTCGACGCGCTGCTCAGCAGCGGCAAGGTGCGGGAGCCGGAAGCGGCGGCCGCGGAGACCGCCCCGGAGGCGGAGGCGCCCGCCGCGCAGGCGGCCGATGCCTTCCGCGTCCTCGTGCGGGACGCGTCGGGGCCGGTTCCGGAGGGCTCCCCTCAGTTCTGCGCTGCGGCCACCTGCCCCCTGGTCGCTTTCCGCGGCCGCCGCTTCCGGCTCCTTCACCTTGCCGCTGCTGAGCAGCGCGTCGACGGAGGGCTCATAGGCCGCAACATTCGCGCCCACGATGGGAGCTGCCAGGATCGTGCCCTGGCTGTCGACCAGGAAGCTGGTGGGATAGCCGGTGACCTGGCTGAAAATGGCATGATTTACGGGCTGGACGACGCTGGGATAGTTCGTTCCCTCCCGGGCCATGAGATCCTTCGCGGCCTGGACGGTCTCATCGCCCCAGGTATACTCCATTTCGATGCCCACGACGCCGCAGCCCTTTTCCTGCAGACGGGTGTGGATCTCCGCCAGCTCCGCCATTTCCTGGACGCAGTAGGGGCACCAGGTGCCCCAGACGTTGACCAGGGTGACCCGGTTCGAGCCGAAGAGCGCCTCGCTGGTGACGGTGTTTCCGTCCAGATCCCGGGCTTCAAAGCGGATCACCTGACCGATCAGGCTCCGCATGGGATCATAGGGCCCGGAAAGCTCCGCGGAGCGCAGCCCCTCCAGCACCTGCTTTTCGAGGGCATCCATCTCCGCCAGGTACGCTTCGTCGGCGGTGAAGGTGTCCCGGGTGGCATAGGTGCCGTTGGAGGGAAAGGAAAGATAGATATATTCCATATCCCCGCCGGTTCCCAGGCGGACCGCGTTATCCTCCGTCAGCCAGGAGGCGATGTAATCCCGGTCGTCCGAGGCCAGCACGGCGCCCAGCAGGCAGAACTGACTGTAATACCCGAGGACCTCCTCCTGGGTCAGGGTGCCGGCGTCGCTTTTCGCCTGAAGCGCCTGGCGCTGCGACGTGAGTTCCTCCCGGCTGAGGGCGGAATACACAAACTGCGTCAGATAAACATCGGGCTGCTGCGACATGAGGCCGACATCCTCCGGGAAAAAGGTGCCCGAGAGCGACTCCTCCCGGAAGGGCCAGGACACGCGGAGGCCGGTTCCGTCAAAGGTGACGGCATCGGTCTGGACGGTTTCCGCCGCCGCGGAGGTGAGAAGGGACGCTGCCAGCGCCAGGACCAGCAGGATCCGAATGAGCTTTTTCATGATGGTCACGCTCCCCCTGTGTTGCTTTCCCGCTCCGGGTGGCGCAGCGCAGGGCCGCAGGGAGCAGGAGTCTGCATGGAAATGCGGGACCGGAAGACCCGCATCAACAGCATCATAAATCCCCCGCGGGGTGCGGGTCAAGAAAAATCTGAAGCACGGGAGGAAGGAGACCGCCGGAATGACGGGAGAGAACAGGACAATTGCGGGCAGGGAATGCACGCTGTATGCCTCGGAGCGGCCGGCGTGCGTGCTGCTGCAGCCGGTGGACGAGCACGACCGGGAGGGGCTGGACCGGCAGGTGGCGCTGATGGAGGGCTCCGGGCAGCGCCCGTTTGCGCTCTGCGCCTTCCGGATCGAGGACTGGAACCGGGAGCTGTCCCCCTGGGACGCGGCGCCCGTGTTCGGGAATCAGCCCTTCGGCCACGGAGCCCGGGAGACCCTGAACTGGACGGAGGGAGAGCTGCTGCCGGAGCTGATGGGACGGTGGGAGCTGCCGGAGGACCTTCCGATCCTGATGGGGGGATATTCGCTGGCGGGGCTGTTTGCCCTGTGGAGCGCCACGGAAACGGACCGGTTCAGCGCCGCGGCCTGCGCCTCTCCCTCGGTGTGGTTCCCCGGATGGATGGAGCACGCGCAGGCGCATGCCTTCCGGGTCCGGGCCGTGTATCTGAGCCTGGGGGACCGGGAGGAGAGAACCCGGAATCCGGTGATGGCCACGGTGGGAGACTGCATTCGCGATCTGGAAGCGCTGCTGCGCGGCCGGGAGAGGCCGGAGGCCTGCACGCTGGAATGGAACGAGGGCAATCATTTCAGGGAGCCGGACGCCCGCACGGCCAGGGCTTTTTCCTGGTGCATGAAGCAGATCACGGCATGAGCCGGAGAAGAGGAGAACGCTATGACGCAGACGGAACGCATTCAATACTATGAAGCGCTGATGGAAAAGGCGGAGGAGGCGCTTCCGGCGGCGGAGCGCCTGGCGGAGCGGATCCGGGAGCTGGAAAGCTACTACACGGGTCCCCTGTGGAAGGAGGACTTCGCCGCGGACGAGGCCGGAGAGCTGCCGGAGGGCCTGAAGCGGGGCGTGCTTTCCGAGGACGGGCTGTACAACCTGCTGGATCGATGCCGGGAGATCGGCCGGCGCCTGGCGGGCGGGGAAAAAGCATGACGGCCGGTTGAAATCGGAGGTCATTCCGGGTATCATAAGGCGAGATGGCGCCGGGACAAGCCCGGGGAAAGGACAGAAGAATGAAAACAGCGGTGATTGTGCTGCTGGCGGCAGCGCTGCTGGCGGCGTGCGTCAGCCCGGCGATGGCGGAACGTTATTACACCTCCACCTTTACGGCGGGGACGGACGGATGGTACGCGCGTGGCGCGCAGAATACCTACCGTACGACGGAGGGAACCCTGCGGACGGAGGGAAGAAGCAGCGACTGGCATTCTCCCGGCAGGGATTTTCCGCTGGTGGAGGGCTGCCTGTACAGCCTGAGCGTGGAGGTATACCAGAACGAGGCGGACAGCGCCGCGTTCATGATCTCCATCGCGCACACGAAGGACGGGACGGAGACCTACGAGAACCTGGCCCACGGCACCGTTCCGAAGGGCGAATGGACCCGGCTGGAGGGCACCTACACGGCGGGCGATTTCGACCGCAGCGTGCTGTATGTGGAGACGACGGACGCGCCGCAGCTGAGCTTTGAAATCCGGAATTTCACCGTGGACGCCCCCAACGGCATTCCGGAGGCGAATGCGACGGAGCCCCCGATGACCATCGAAGCGGTCGCCGTGGAGGATATGCCCAGCATCCGGGAAGCGTATGCCGGGAAATTCGATTTCGGCGCGGCCGTGCCGCGGTACGCGTTCGGGGATCCGCAGCTGAAGGCGCTGATGCTCCGGCAGTTCAGCATCCTGACGCCGGAAAACGAGCTGAAGCCGGATTCTGTGCTGGATGTGCAGGCCAGCCGGAAGCTGCTGAAGGAGACGGGGGACGAGACCGCCGTCGCGGTGCACTTTGACGCGGCCGCTACGCTGCTGGACTTTGCCCGGGAGAACGGGCTGAAGGTGCACGGCCACGTGCTGGTATGGCACAGCCAGACGCCGGAGGACTTCTTCCACGAGGGCTATGACCGGAGCCGGCCCCTGGTGAGCCGGGAGATCATGCTGGGCAGGCTGGAGAACTATATCCGGGAGGTTCTGACGCAGACGGAGGAGCGCTATCCGGGCGTGATCGTGAGCTGGGACGTGGTGAACGAAGCCATCGACGACGGCACGAACCGGGTGCGGAGCACGTCCCCCTGGACGCGGACCATCGGGGAGGATCACGTGCAGCGGGCGTTTGAATACGCGCGGAAGTACGCCGCGGACGGCGTGCTGCTGTACTACAACGACTACAACACCCCCGTTCCCGCGAAGCTGGCGGGAATCACGAAGCTGCTGGAGGCGCTGATCGCGGAGGGGAATATCGACGGATACGGATTCCAGATGCACTACAGCAACGGGGAGCCCTCCATGACGCAGATTTCGAAGGCGGTCGGGCAGATCGCCGGGCTCGGGCTGAAGCTGCGCGTGAGCGAGCTGGACATCGGCGCGAGCCGGACGGAGGCAGGACTTACGCAGCAGAAGGCACGGTATACCGAGATCATGAAGCTGATGCTGTCCTACGCGGAGCAGACGGAGGCGGTGCAGGTCTGGGGCCTGACGGACGGCATGAGCTGGCGCGCGGGGCAGTATCCGCTGCTGTTTGACGTTCAGCGGAATCCGAAGCCCGCGTTTTACGGCGTGCTGGAGGCGGTCGAGCCCTGAGGGGGCGGAGGCCGGGAGGAGAAGGCATGACGGAGACACAGAGAAACTGGGCCGGCGCCCGGAAGCGCCTGGCGGAGGCCGTTCGGTCGGCGGGCTTTCCGGAAGCGCTGACGGATCTGCTGGCCGGGGAGCTGAAAAGCCCCGGAGGCATGGATCGCATGGCCTCCTGGATGAACCTGGCCCGGCCCCGGTCGCTGGAAATGGTCGTGGATGAGATGCTGGCCATCCGGGCGGAGCTGGATGCCTGGCGGGAGCGGAAGGAAAGCCAGGCGGCCCAGGCGGGCATCACGCGCTGGCTGAACAGCGCGGAACGCTGGGTGCTGGAGGAAGAAGAGGAAGAGGCGGAGGAATAAGCGCGGGCTTCACGTCCGGCGCGGAGCCTCCGGGAAAATGGAGCAGGGAAGAGGGGGCTCGGCATGAGCACGGAATATGATTTTTCCACGGTGATGGACCGCAGCGGGCACGACCTGATCGCGGCGGAGGTGATTCCCTTTGAGGACAGCCCGGTGCGGGAGGGCGTATCCAGGATTCCCATGTGGGTGGCGGACATGAGCTTTCCGACGGCTCCGTGCATCCTGGAGGCGGTCCGGGAGCGGCTGACCTTTCCCAATTTCGGATACTTTTCCGAGCCGGAGGCCTACTACCGGGCCATCATCGACTGGCAGCGGAGCCGGCACGGAGTGGTGGGCCTGACCCGGGAGCAGATCGGGTACGAGAACGGCGTGCTGGGAGGCATCAGCTCCGCGATCAGGGCGCTGACCTCCCCGGGAGATCCGATCCTGCTGCACGCGCCGACGTATATCGGATTTCTGCATGTGCTGGAGGATACCGGCCGAAGGGCGGAGCTGAGCCCGCTGGTGCGGGATGCGCAGGGCGTGTGGCGGATGGACTACGCGGATATGGACCGCAGGCTGAAGGAGAAGAGCATCCACCTGGCCATCTTCTGCTCGCCGCACAATCCGACCGGCCGGGTCTGGGAACGGTGGGAGATCGAACAGGCGATGGAGGTCTACGCCGCGAACGACTGCCTGGTGATTTCGGATGAAATCTGGTCGGATCTGATTCTGCCGGGATCCCGGCACATCCCCACGCAGAGCGTTTCCGGGGATGCCAGGGAGCGGACGCTGGCCTTCTATTCCCCCAGCAAGACCTTCTCCCTGGCGGGGATGATCAGCTCCTATCACGTGGTTTATTCGCGGAGGCTGCGGGACCGGCTGCACAGGGAGGGCGGGCTGACGCACTACAACAGCCAGAACGTGCTGTCCATGGCGGCGCTGATCGGCGCGTATACGAAGGGCGCGCCGTGGCTGGAGGAGCTGCTGGGCGTGCTGGACGGCAACGTCCAGCTGGCGTGCGACTTCTTCCGGCGCCATTTTCCGGAAATCCGGATCATGCGGCCGCAGGGAACCTACATGCTGTTTCTGGACTGCGCGGACTGGTGCGGGAAGCACGGAATCCGCATCGGGGAGCTGCAGCGCGCCGCGGTCCGCGAGGGCGTCATCTGGCAGGACGGGGAGGCGTTCTGCTGGCCGGATTCGATCCGGATGAATCTGGCGCTTCCGCGCAGCCTGCTGGAGGAGGCCCTGAACCGGCTGAGCCGGCTGAGCCTGTAAGGCGGCCGGGAAGAGACCGCGGGGAACGAAGGCAGAGGAAAAGGAGAGCAAAAAGCATGCTGAAGGATATGAAATGGATCAGAGAGCCGAAGCAGTCCTGCATCCGGGAGGACCGGATTGAAATCACCACAGAGCCGCATACGGATCTGTGGCAGCGGACCTATTATCATTTCCGCAACGACAATGCCCCCGTGCTCCAGATGGAGACGGAGGAAAGGTTTTTCAGCTTTGTGGTGAGAACGGATTTTTCCGGCGCCCATCACCGCTTCGATCAGTGCGGGATCGTGATGTACCTGGATTCGGAAAACTGGCTGAAGGGATCCGTCGAATATGAAAACGAAGCCTTCCAGCATCTGGGCTCCGTGGTCACGAACCACGGGTATTCCGACTGGGCCACGACGGCGATTCCCACGGATGTGCGCGAAATGTGGTACCGCTTCAGCCGCCGGGAGGACGATTACTGCATCGAGTGCTCCCGGGACGGAAAAAGCTTCACCCAGATGCGCGTCTGCCACATGTGGGAGGGGGCGGGGGCCATCCGGTTCGGCATCTATGCCTGCAGCCCGGAGGATTCCAGCTTCACGGCCGTGTTCACGGATCTGCAGATGACGGAATGCGCGTGGAAGGCCCACGACGGACAAAAGCCGGACGAGGCGTAGGAAACCGCCGGGTCCGGCTTGAGAGAAGAATACGAATGGGAACTCAGGCCCAGGTGCCGTTCCGGAAGACCGGAACGGAGGAGCCGTCCGGCAGGATGCCGTCGATGGACAGGTCGTCCGCGCCGATCATGAAATCCACGTGGATGATCGAATCGTTGATGCCGTGCTTCTGGGCCTCGGCCATGGACATGTCGTCCCCGCCGGGAAGCACTTCCTTGAAGCCCATGCCCAGCGCGCAGTGGCAGCAGGCATTTTCGTCAAACAGCGTTTCGTAGAAGAGGAAGCCGCACTGATTGACCGGGCTCTCCTTCGGCACGAGGGCCACCTCGCCGAGCATGGCGGCGCCGTCGTCCATGGAGATCATTTTTTCCAGCAGCGCCTGGCCCCTGGCGGCGCGGCAGGACACGGCCCGGCCGCCCCGGAAGGTGATGGAGAAATCCTCGATGAGCTGGCTGTTCCAGCTCAGCGGCTTGACGGCGACCAGCGTGCCTTCGCAGCGGCCGGCGGCGGGGGGGGGGAAGATTTCCTCCGTGGGCATGTTCGGGATATAGAAGGCCCGGTTCACGGTGTTGACGGCGCCGGCGCCCTCCCAGCGGGCTTCGGGGATCAGCTCCACGGTGAAATCCGTGCCGTTGGCGCTGCGGTAGCGCAGGGAGGCAAAGTGCTGCGCGTTCAGCCAGGCGGCCTTGCTTTCAATGAAGTCCGTATGCGCCTTCCAGGCCTGGACGGGGTCGTTCTCCTCATCGACGCGGACGGTGCGGAGAATCGCGTTCCACAGCCGGTCCACGGCATCCTCCGCGTCCGGGAAGCATTTCCGGGCCCAGGTTTCCGAGGGATAGGCCGCGATGACCCACTGGTGCTTCCCCTCGATGGCGTTGCGGTAGGGCTTCATGACGGTTCCGCGGCTGCGGGAGACGGCGGAAATTTTGTCGGGATCGATCCCGGACAGGGCATCCGGATCCTCCGACTCGATAAAGATGCGGCAGGGCAGATCCTCCGTCATCTGCTTCATTTTCGCTTCCTCCCAGGGCAGCACCGCGGAGAGCACCGCCTGATCCGCATAGCGGAAATTCAGCCGCCTCTGGGCATCGCACAGCCAGTCGATGTTCACCTTTTTCGCGCCGGCCAGGTAGCATTCCTCCATGACCATGGCGGCAAACTCGTGCTGCTCGACGGAGACCGCCAGCTGAACCACCTGCCCCGGCTGCACATTGGCGCCGGTGCGCACGATCAGGCGGGCATATTTTTCCAGCAGATTCCGGGAAACGCTCATGATGATCACTCCTGTTCATAATCCATGATGCCTGATGATACTATAGACGGGGAGAACAAGTCAACGGGACGCGGGAACGGGGATCCGGGATAGCCATGAACACAGGCCGCGGCGGAACGCCTGTCCACCTTACTGGCGGCGGACGAGATCCTGGTGGTTCGGGACGGGGAGATCGTTGAACGGGGTCAGCACCGGGATCTGGTCCGGGCCGGCGGCACCTATCAGGAACTGTATGAAACCCAGTTCTGCAGGGAAAGCGCCTGAACAGAAGCCGCCTTCGCTGCCGCCTGGGGGGAAAGGCGCGTATCAATCAGTGCCGGAAAGAATCCGGCGGATGTCCCGCGGGGGAAGATTTCAGGGCCGGCCTTCGTTTAATGGATGCATCCGGAGGCGGCGGGAGCCGGAACGGATGCCGCGGAGGACCGGCGGGACGAAACAGACTTCGGGTGGCGGAGGCCACAGAAAGGATGGAGAAGAAAATGAAAAAATGGATCGTGATGATGATCGCTGCGCTGCTGCTGGCGACCGCGGCCGCCTGCGCGGAGGAGAAGCCGCCGGTGTTCCTGCTGGAGGGCGACGGCATGACGGAGACGCCCGTGGCGGTCAATTACTCCTGGACGTATCCGACCGGGGAAACGGATGAATGGAACGGGGTGGAGGCCTGCGGCATGGGCCCCACGGATCCCGCGGTGTCCGAAGCCCTCGAGCATGTGCTGCTGCGGGAGGAGCAGACCTGCAGCGTGGTATGGGTCGGCGATCCGGCGGACGAGCTGACCGTGTTCTCCTGGGACAGCGCGGTTTTTGCGGACCCGGAGCACGCGGATGATTACCGGGAAAACGCGGAAATCATCTTTGGGAAGACGAACGGGCAGGTGACGCTGAAGCCGGACCGGGTCTATGACTTCCAGGCCAGCTGGACGGACGAAGAGAGCGCCCACGGAACGGCCCACTATTATCTGGTGACGGAGCAGCTGATGCTGCTGGACGGCCCGGGATCGGTGATGCTGGGCGGCTGGGAGCCGGTGGCGGCGGAGGCTCAGCCCCTGCCGGAGGACGCGCAGGCCGCCTTCGACAAAGCGATGCAGGAGCTGGTGGGCGCCGAGTATACGCCGGTGGCCCTGCTGAGCCGGCAGATCGTCGCCGGAACCAACTACTGCCTGCTCTGCCAGATCACGCCCGTGGTGCCCAATCCCGTGCCGACCTGGGCGCTGGTGTACATCTACGCGGATCTGGAGGGAAACGCGAGCATCACGAATGTGTATGAGCTGTATATCGACAAGCATGCCGAATGACGCGGCAGGAATGAGAGGAGCGAAGGAACGATGCGCGAGTACAAGCTGGTCTATCTGAACAAGGGGCTGTCCCTGTCCAGAGAGGGCGACCTCCGGAAGGCGGAGGAAAAAATCAACGAGACGATCGATCAGGGCTGGTGCCTCCAGCAGGTCGTGACCCCGGACGACGGTGTGGGCGCGATGGTGGGCGTGTTCTACCGGGAGCGGAAGCTGTGATCCGTTTCCGGACAGCAGAAAACCGGCGGGCAGGAGGAATCCTGCCCGCCGGTTTGTTTTTTTATTCGAGGGTCAGACCGAAGCCGCAGGCGTACACATTGCCGGCGCTGTCGGTATAGGGCTCATAATCATTAAAGAGATCCTCGCAGTGCTTTTCCACGGTTTCCATGCTGGCGGGCAGATGGTAGGGGAGCCTTCCCCGGGCGGGGCTTCTTCCGAAGAGCACGTCGAAGAGGGCCTGCTTGGTGACGCCGAACTGGACGGCGATCCCGTCCGCGGCCGCCTCAAACTCGGCGGGCATGACCGGGTTGTGCAGCTCCATGAGCACGACGACGGGCTTTCCCTTCATCGCCCGGCGCATCTCCAGGATGTTGTCGAGATCCTGCTCGTTGCACACGGTTTCGGTCTTTCCCCGGTAGCCTCTGTCGGCGGTTTTTTCGCGGAAATCCCCTCCCGCGAGGCTGGGGGAGCGGGCCGCGTCCGCCGTATAGGGACGATACTGCAGGGGAATCGGGAGATACCCGTTTCCGCCGGCCTCCAGATCCTTTCCGTCATAGCCCTTGTTGACGCTCAGGGGGCTTTCGCACCAGACCATGGCGATGTCCGCGAGCTCCGGAGAATCCACGAGCTCGAAGTAGCCCTCCGCCTCCTCCGGGCTCACCGGCTGCTCCGTAAAGCCTTCGTCGAGGGTCCGGAAAAAGCTCTTTCGCGGCCCGATCGTCCGCCCGGGCACATAGACGCGGATTCCCGGCTTCAGGGGGAAGACCCGGTTCTGATTTTTCAGCACGACGACGGAATTGCGCTGGGCCTCCAGGCCTTCGCGCCTGAACTGCGCGTTCCCGATGAGGGCAAGGCTCTCCTCCACGTTCAGATAGGGATCCTCAAACAGGCCCAGGCGGAAGAGGTTGGTCAGGATGCGAACGGCGGATGCGCGGAAACGCTCCGTCATTTCCTTTTCTCCGAAGCGCTCGCTGCCCAGGCGGAAGGCCTCGAGGATTTTGCCGGAGCTGAGCGGACCGCCGAACTGGTCCACCCCGTTCATGATCACCCGGAGATAGCGCTCGGCTTCCGTGAGATCCTGCATGCCGTAGGGTCTGGGACCGAAGGCATCCAGCACCGGGAGCGGATCCTCCATGATGCCCCAGTCCGTGCAGACGACGCCGCCGTAGCCGTACCGGCCGCGGAGCAGATCCCGGATGAGATAGGAGTTATAGGAATTGCCGACGGCCTCCCCCTGGCCCACGGACACCGTATAATAGGGCATGACGCAGGCCGCCGCGCCGGTGGGCCCGTCCAGGCGGAAGGCGCCTTCCGTGAAGGGCTTCAGGTGCTCGGAGAAATTGTTTCCGGGATACACGGCATATTCGCCGAAGGCATAGTGCGCATCGCGGCCGCCTTCCCCGGTTCCGCCGCCGGGCCAGTGCTTGACCATGGCCAGGACGCTGTCCTTCCCCCAGCCGGGATCCGGCGCGTTTTCGCGGCCGTCCGTCGTCTGCAGCCCGTCGCAGTAGGCCCGGGTGAAGGCGACAACCTTTTCCGTATCGCCGCCGAAGGTGTCCTCCATGCGCATCCACCGGGGCTCCGTCGCCAGATCGATCTGCGGGGCGAGAGAGGTGCTGATGCCCAGCGCGCGGTATTCCCTGGCCGCGGCCCTGGCAAAGCGCTTCACGGTTTCGGGATCGCCGACGGCCGCCAGGCCGATGCCCTCCGGCCATTTGCTGACGCCCTCTCCCGCGTGCTTGAATTCCGCCCGGCTGGAGCTGGCGCCGTGGCGCGGATCCGTGGCGATGCTGACGGGAATTCCGAAGGGCTGGCTTTCGGCCAGCGCCTGAAGCGCATTGTTCCAGCGGACGGAGACCTCGGAGCTCTCCACGCCGCTTTGCAGAATAAAACGAATGCGCTCCTTCCGGAGAATCTCCTGGAGCTGATCCGTCAGCTCCCACGGCCGGTGCTCGCTCCGGTCAAAGGGCTTCCCGCCGTAGGTGGCGGGCATCGTTTTGTAATTGGGAGCGGGAACCATCTGATGACCGGAAATGACCATGAGGCCGGCCATGTCCTCCGGGGACAGACGGGCGGCGAGATCCCTGGCCCGTTCCTCCGCGGGCAGCCGCCAGTCCTCATACGGGAGAAGCCTGCCGCAGCGGGCAAGATCCTTGAAGAGCAGCCCGTCCTGCTCCAGGATTTCCGCTTCCATGCAGGTGAGCCTGGGTCCGTTTTTCTGCAAAACTGTTTTGAAATCGGCCATTTTTCCTGTCTCCTCTGTTCACTGGTCCGCCGTTTCCGGCTGCGGAAACGGCCGCGCGATGCTGTTTTGAAGCTGCAAGCCCGATATCCGGATCATAGCAGATCATGCGTTTGCGGTCAACCGGGAAGCGGCGCCCCTTCCGGAAGGAGAGGAACGGCGCGGCCCCGGAGAGCGTTGACGAATCGAAGCGCTTCGGGTACAATTTCTGCTTATCAGGGAACAATGCTGATCAGAGACAGACCACGGGAGTGGACGGAAAGGATGGGACATCCATGCTGACACTGGAGAGGGCAAGAGAACTGAACGCAACCATGGTGACGGAGCACCATCTGATTCTTCATGCGCTGAACGTCTGCTATGCGATGGGCGCCATGGCGGAGCACTTCGGCGAGGATGCGGAGCACTGGCAGGCCATCGGAATGCTGCATGACTACGACTATGAAAAGTATCCCGAGGAGCATCTGCAGCACACGGAGGCGCCGCTGCTGGCGGCCGGGGTCAGCGCGGAGGAGGTGCGCGCGATTCTCAGCCACGGCTACGGCGGATGCACGGATGTGAAGCCGGAAAGCAACCTGGAGAAAAGCCTGTATACGGTGGACGAGCTGACGGGCATCATTCAGGCCTGCGCCCGCATGCGGCCTCAGGGGATTACGGACCTGGAGGTCAAAAGCTTCATGAAGAAGTACAAGGACCGGAAGTTTGCGGCCAAGTGCGACCGGGAGCTGATTCAGAAGGGCTGCGACATGCTGGGGATGGACGTGAGAGAGGTTGCGGAAATCTGCATTGAAGGCATGAGACCCCATGCCGAAGAGCTGGAGCTGGCCGGCACGGAGCCTGCGTAAGGAATGAGCGATGTTTATTCGGGGATTATCGATTGACTGGAGCCGGATCGGTCCGGACAGCTATCTGCGGGAGATCGAGGCCCTCCGGGAGCTGAACGGGCTGTCGTTCCGGAAGCCGATCACGTTCTTTGTCGGAGAGAATGGCAGCGGAAAATCAACGGTGCTGGAGGCCATTGCGGTCGCCTGCGGATTCAATCCGGAGGGGGGCACGAGGAACTATCATTTCTCCACCCGGGATACGCACAGCGAGCTGTATGAGGCCGTCCGCCTGGTCCGCGGACCGGCCAAGCCCCGGTGGGGTTATTTTCTGAGAGCGGAAAGCTTCTATAACGTGGCGACGGCGGAGGAGGAATATGCCGAGGTATCCCGGGATTATCACGGGAAATCCCACGGGGAAAGCTTTCTGGCCGTGGTGCAGGACAATTTCAACGGAAACGGCCTGTACCTGCTGGATGAGCCGGAGGCGGCCCTGTCGCCCCAGAGGCAGCTGACCCTGATGCTGGAAATCCTCCGCTGCGCGGAGAGAAACGCGCAGTTTATCATCGTGACGCATTCCCCCATTCTGCTGGGCATGCCGGAGGCGGAGATTCTGAGCTTTGACGCGGGGACAATCCACCCCATCGAATACGAGGAAACGGACAGCTACCGGATCACGGAGATGTTCATCCGGGACCGGAAGAGATTTCTGAGGCGGCTGCTGGAGGAGACGGAGGTGCCGTAGCCTTCGGCCGGCCGGGAGGAGCCCGCGGAGGACGTTCAGACGGAGGCGGTGAGCAGCAGCGCGCCGGCGACGGCGAGCGGAACCGTGAGCGTATCCCACTCGCCGGGCGTGAACAGCTCGGTCAGGGTGCCCAGAGCGGCCGCCGTCGCGGACGACCAGAGGGCGCGCGGCCAGGGCAGCCTCTGCCCCCACAGGAGGAGGCAGAACCCGCCCGCCGAGGATCTGGATCAGCTCCGGGAGTGGATCCAGCGCCGGATGACGGCGTTCCCGCAGGGGAATGCCTGAGATTCGCCGCCGCCTGTTTTGTCAGGATGGATGCTGTCGAAAGGAAGGGATTTCATGAACAGACACTATGGGTGGACCGTCTGGGGAATCATCGGATTCTGCTTCATTCCGGTCAGCCTGGTGCTGCTGGGTTCCGGAGCCATCGTGCATGCGGCAAAGCCGGGGGCAACCGCCAGGATCCTGCTGACGACCTTCGGCATCATCGGAGGAACGTTTCTCGTGCTGGGCGCCGGGTTCCTGTTCATCGACCTGCGCCGCAGGTACCGGCTGCGCCGGGCCTTTCTCGGCGGAAATGCCGTGACGGCCAGGGTGACAGGCATCCTCACCGTGAACAATGTCAACATGAACGGGGCGCATCCCGTGATCGTGGAATGCGAATACCAGGGGAACCGGTACAGAAGCCGCTACCTGTACAGAAATGTTCCGGAGGTGGGGTCGGAGGTGACGGTGTATATCGACCGGATCGACGACCGGATCGGCTACGTGGATCTCTGATTTGCCGGAGCAAAGTTTTTTTGCGGTCACTTTTCAAAGTAAATTCCGGTTTTGGTGTAGTAAATTCCGGAAACTGCTAACACCATAAAAATCCTGGCTGCAGCGCGAAAAAGGATGCGATGGAGGGCTTATGAGAAAACAGATACTGATCACCAACGATGACGGGATCGGCGCGGACGGCCTCCGCAAGCTGGCGGAAACCGCATGCAGGCTGGGCGATGTGACCGTGGTGGCGCCCGATGCCCAGCGCAGCGCCGCCTCCCATCACTGCATCTTCAGCAGGCCGCTGATCCTGCGGGGATACGACTTTGGCATGGCCGGCGTGAAGGCATACACCCTGGACGGAACGCCCGCCGACTGTGTGAGGGTCGGCATTTTTGCGGCGGCGGAGATCCGGCCCGACGTCGTCCTGTCCGGGATCAACCACGGCTTTAACATCTCCTCCGATATCCAGTATTCCGGAACCGTCGGCGCGGCCCTGGAAGCGGCTTTTCTGGGCGTTCACGGCATTGCGGTCTCCTATGGCAATTATCAGTTCAACGCCACCGACATTGTGGACCGGTACCTGCCGGGGCTGCTGGAGGAATATATGGAAAAACCGCTGCCGGCCAATCAGATCTGGAACATCAATATTCCGGACTGCCCCGCGGACGAATGCAGGGGCATTCTGCGGAATACCTTCATGAACACGGAGCATTTTTACGATGATCAGTACCTGAAGGAAAAAACGGACGAGAAAACATGGCGGATTACCAACATTGCCGAACGGATCTGGAAGGGCCCTGCGCATTCCGATCTGGACGCGGTGAGCCGGCAGTACATTTCAGTCGGAACGGTGACGAACCTGACCTGAGCGGAAGGCTTCGGGATCCGGACGGGTCCGATCCCGCGGGGCGGGGGAGGAAGAAAGCGGGAGGAACAGAATGAACAGAGACGAGATTGTCGCAGAGCTGCTCCGGCTGCGGGATGAGGAGTATGCCCGGATGCAGGTGAAGATCCTTCCCACGGTGAAGCCTGAGAGAATCATCGGGGTCAGAACCCCGGAACTTCGCGCCCTGGCCAGAGGCCTGAGCCGGGAGCAGGAGACGGAGGTCTTTCTGCGCGATCTGCCGCATCCGTATTTTGACGAGGATCAGCTCCATGCCTTTGTCATATCCCTGGAGAAGGATTTTGACAGGTGCCTGGCGAGGGTGGAGGCTTTTCTGCCCTTCATTGACAACTGGGCCAC
>ODAI011863818.1_pt1 | contig 15151 bp, 15 predicted proteins | sample 1539321 | NCBI WGS metagenome assembly ODAI01 (sample SAMN02144231, study PRJEB22623) | gut metagenome | biome: sheep rumen | host: Ovis aries | place: New Zealand
ACTTCGTCTGAACTGCCTGCAACTACAACACATCATTTAATCATCCTAACGTGCTGTACTATTTCAAGACACTTATAGGATTTCACTTAACATTAATTATATTGGTCTTTATCTAGCCCTCATAACCCTCGAATATTAGAGAATATGAGTAGACACTTAACTCTCATGCAACCCACAAACTCCGTTACCAGAGAATGCAGTTTCGAGGGGAGAATAACCCACATAACTAGATTAACAACATCCGAAATAAAATAAAAAACATTATACTGATTTTCAAGGAGAAAAAGACGATTGCTCGTTGCACCAATTGATTATCACAAAAAAATAGAATAAGAAAAAAAAGAACATTATCATTCTAACTTAAATTTACCATCCAATATCCTCTCTTTTAGTTCCCGGGATATTTCGATTGCACGTTTCTTATCGGATTGTCTGCATGTGACAGGGATTGTTCTATCCTTATCCTCTGCATGTATCTTAATGCTTCCCATATTAATGCTTGGAACACCCCTAGGACATACCGTTGCACAGTATCCGCAACCCACACATAAATCCATATCGATAGTTTTATCCTTACGATATGCATTTACTGGACAGTAGATTTCCGGAAGACATGGTATGCAACTAAAACAATTATCCGGATTAGTAAGAGGTCTGTAATCAACATCATCCCATACCGTATAATCAACTGTATCAATAGGTAGATGTCTTCCCCTGATATCACATACAGGTAGTTCAATATCCTTATTCAATACCTTCAAGTTTTCAAGAATCTCCTCATTAAGTACTGGAATAGCTACTGCCACAGAGTTAAATATTTCAGGACCCATAGCAGTCTTATAGCCGCCCATATAATAGGAGTTCATATCATGCAAATCAGCAGTTATCATAAGGTTAGGCTTTTGTTTAGTGCTTCTTGTACCGTTATCAATTACTCTTCCTTCTGCACCATTAACGAATACCTTCATGTTTTCCTTGATAACCAGTTGATCAGGGTCATTTTCCAGTGGATTTATTTCACCACACCCTGAGAAGCTGTATGAGTTATATGGACCTTCCATATCTGATGCGTTGAATATTGATTTTACTGCTTTAGGCTTTGGATTTGTAAATGAATTATAATTTTTAAATGCCATTCTTGTACCGATTAAACGTGCCGTTGGCATGTCATCCAATGTCACGGTATTTGTAAATTCATTGCCCTCGATATCGATAACCTTTACTTCCACTTCCTTATTGTTGAGTAGATCTTTAATTAAAAATCCGCCGCCGTAATCATTAATTGTATTGCTATGATTTGTTCCATATAGGAACACGTCAATCGTACCTAGCAATTCATTTGGACATGGCCCAGGATATGCTTCTATACCATTTATGTATACTTCTTTAGCTTTATTGAATTCCCCAGGTTCGGCTACTGGAATATGAAGTAAAGCTGTTGTACCACTCATTACCCCACTGGTACCGCAAGTAACAACATCCACGTCATCTAATGTAATCTCTTCACCGTTTTTAAGTTTTGTTTTTAATTCATCTGCAGTAAAAACTGCTGCTTCATTAGAATCAAGTTTATCTTGAATATCTTTTAATGTTTTAGTCATCAAATCACCAATTATTGAAAAATCCCATTAAAAAAAAGTTGTTGAAGAAATATTAATTTGAATTTCAATCCAAATTGCTTATCTCTTCTATTATTCTGTCAAAGGCCTCATCCTTCTTATCAAGCTGAGTCATACCTGCACCTTGTGCAAGGTTTGGTTTTCCTCCACCACGTCCACCAAGGTATTCACCGATAATCTTTATGGCATCACCCATCTTGAATCCTTTTTCAACTATTTTTTCGTTGGATGAAGCTACAATGTTTCCCTGATTATTTATTACTATTGCAATGTCTGCTACCTGTTCCTTTTCGACCAGGTTTGTTGCTATTCCTCTTAATTGACCTGCATCAGCATCAATTATTTGAGTTAATACGCGGTATCCGTTAACTTCCTGAACGTCATTTTGTAGAGTTAGTATTTTAGCTGCTGCCAATTCTTTTTCCAGATTCTTGATAACCTTCTGTTGTTCTTTCCATTCATTGAAGAATCTGTCACAGGTTTTAGGTAATTGTTCGGCATCTACACCAAACACTTGACTACTTGTTCTTATTATATCATCATTTTCCTGGATTCTATCTATAGCGGCATCAGCAACTGAGAATTCTATTCTTTCAACACCATCCTGTACCCTTTCGGTTCTTAATACCTTGATTATACCAATGTCACCGGTTGTCTGTACATGAGTACCTGCACATGCTTCTACATCAACGCCTGGTATTTCAACCACACGGATATCTTTTCCAGGTACTATACCACCCTGATATAATTTGAAACCATATTTTACTTCGGCATCTGTACGGTCATACCATTGAATGTTTACTGGTAGATTCTGTTTTACATAGTTGTTTGCGAGTTTTTCTATCTGCTTTAAATCATCGGTTGTAATACGTTTGTAATGGGATAGGTCTATTCTTGTTTTTTCTATTCCATTTTGTGAACCTGCCTGCCAGATGTGTTTTCCAAGTACCTGTCGTGCTGATGCTATGATAAGGTGTGTAGCAGAGTGGTTGCTTGTCAATAGGTCTCTTCTTAATGCATCAATTGAACCGGTTATTTCCTCGTTTTCTATACCTTCGAGTTTATCAACATCCTCTTTTGCAACGTGGTGCAATACGACACCATTAACCTTTTCAGCATATATTATGTTGAGTTTTGTTCCATCTGCTCTTGTAATGGTACCTTCATCTGATGGCTGTCCTCCACCTTCAGGGTAATAGATAGTCTGATCGAGGACTATTTTATTTGAATCGACTACTCCCAATACTTTAGCATTGAATGTTCTTTGTTGTAAATCATCATAGAATGCAAGGTATGTTTGTGGATAATTTAATTCAAGTGGTTCCTGTTCCTCTTCATCTTCCTCTTCATGGGCCGCTGCTATCTGTGTGTAGAAGTTATCTGGTATGTTTGCGTCAAAGTCATATTCATTACAGATGCTTTCGACTGTTTCAGGTGGTATTCCGTTTGAGTCATAGAAGTTTATGAGCATGTCTGTTGGGAATGATGTTATGTTGTCCTTTTTAAGTTTGTCTATTGAACGTTTTACCAGATTTTTACCCTTGGTTAATGTTGTATGATATCTTTCTTCCTCAAGGTCGGTTATGTTTAATATGTGTTTTGCATTATCCTTGATTTCAGGGTATGTTTGACTTAGGAAATCAAGCTGTATCTTCATGATGTCTGATAATGATTCATCCAATCCGAGTTCATTCATGTACTTGACAGTACGTCTTAGTACAAGTCTTGCAAGGTATCCTTCTTTTACATTTGAAGGAATGATTCCATCTGCCAACATGAAGCTTAGACATCTTGTATGGTCGGCTACGATGTATATTGCCTCCATAGGACTTGTTGCCTTACGAAGTACTTCTTCATCGAGGTTTAACTTGTCTGCTACTTTTTTACGTAAAAGCTTTAAATCGGATATGTCCTCGATATCCATCATTCCTGCAATACGTGCATTTTCAGAGAGTATTTCAGTGTCTAGTTCAACACCGCTTAAGTCGGTTAGTTGTTTGATAACCGGTGCAAATGTAGCATCGTAAGCTGTCGGCGTTCCCTGGCTTACCCATGCGATACGTTCAAGTCCATAACCTGTATCTACGATTTTTAGAGGTATTTCCTTTAGTCCTTCCTTTGTTGTTGCATATTGGATGAATACAAGCGTTGCAAGTTCCACTCCATGAGCACATATCTCAAATGATGGACCTTCGTTTCCTCCTCCTTTCCACCATGACTCAATATAGGTTATCTCTTCAGGGTTTATTCCGATACTTACAAGAAATTCATGGCAGTATCTTAGTGTATCATCCTGCCAGTAAACTTGATTATCTGCACTGTTGAATGCATGGTGTGCTCCCATGGTAAAACATGTCATATGACGACCTGTTCTACCTACATTGTCAACATCATTTAATCTGATTGATGGCTGGGCTATTGTCAATGGATTTGCCGGTGGTCTTACCATACCACTGGTTACCCATGGCTGGAAGTCGTATATTGATGCACCTACGAGAAATACATCATTTCTCCATCGTTTAGCGAGTACAGGGTATCTGTCTATCGGCGTGTGATTGTTTGATGCGAAGAAGTCACGGAACTTTTTCTGTATTCCCATCAGGTCATACTGCTTATCTGTTACTGGATTCTGTATGAATTCGTATTCATCACATGGAGCATCCCCACATGTTGATCTTTGTTTTATCGACCAGAATGTTTGTCCACATTTCTGGCATTTTTGTTTTTTATATCCTAATTCTTCTAGTATTAAAGTCATAAAAATATACCTTTAACTAATTTTTTTTAAATAATAAATTAATGTAAATTATTTATCTCGTGATAATTGAAATAAAAATGTGAATTCTATGTTACATAGATAATTAAGTTTATGTTAACGATAATATAAAAAATTAATTAATTTTGTACGTAAGAACTTCAGATGACAACTAATGAGTAATGGTCTATAAATTTCTAAAGGTAAAAAATCCATAATTACCGAGACAATGGATATATGTAGCGGGTCACCTGATAACAAATTTTAAATGAATATGGATAATTTAGGATTGGTAATGATTTAAATTAATTTTAAGTTTATGGTCATCATTTTACTTAATCGGATATTTAATTAAAATAGGGGGCAATGAATTGTGAAAAATATCTTTGGCAAAATAATAGTAATATGAAAAATACATTATGAAAAAACAGGACAAAATATTCAGATAATGATATAATTGGAAAAATTGAATTAAATATAAAAAGAGTTATTTATTGTAAACAGAATATGGAATTAAAAAAAGATTAAAAAGAAGTGGATAGTAAACTTATCCGAATAAAGCACCAAGACCTGCTGCTGCTACTTCTTCTTCGTCTTCTTCATCCTCTTCTTCTTCAACTACTTCTTCTTCAGCTTCAGCTGCTACAGGTGCTGCTGCTCCTGCTGCAGGTGCTGCTACTGCTGCTGTTGCGATAGCTTCTTCAATGTCTACATCTTCTAAAGCTGCGATTAATGCTTTTACTCTAGCATCGTCTGCTTCTACTCCAGCTGCTGATAAAATAGCTGCTACGTTTTCTTCATTAATATCTTTGTCTGCTGCGTTTAATAATAATGCTGCGTATACGTATTCCATGTTAATACACCTTTTTATTTTATATATATGTTTTTTTTGTAGTTTAAAATTTTTTTTCTTTTTTAATCTTTTTTATAAATATTAAAAGTAACCCATAACTACAAAAAGATTACAATTAATTCCTTAAATCAAAGTCAAATCTATCCAAAGAGAGCTCCAAGACCTGCTGCTGCAGATACTTCTGCATCTTCTTCCTCTTCTTCCTCTTCTTCTTCGACTTCTTCAACTGCTTCTTCTGCAGGTGCTGCTGCTTGTGGTTGTGATGATAATTTTTCTCTTAATTCATCATCGAGAGCATCATCTGATAATTGTGATGCAATAGCGAGCATTTGTGCATATGCTTTAGATAATATTTTATCAGTTGTTTCAGAGGTTAATATGTTAGCGTTAACAGCTAAGTTCATAGCATCTCTTGCTGCTTTCTGTATGAGTAAAGGAGCAGATTCGCTGTTTATTATACCTGCAAATACTGATAAGTTGATTGCACTTTGATAAGCACTTGCAATGTTTGCTTTAGTTTCTTCTTCATCAATTTTAAGAACATCAGCAGTGTAAATTGTATTGTCTTCATATACTGCTAATAAATCTATTCCCACTTCCATTGGATAAATTTCCAATTTGGTTAAAACATCAGCGACATTTTTAGGAACAGGTTCTCCTTCTTCTACAACAACTGCGTCTTCCTGTACAACAATAGATCCTTTGTCTATTTTTGCTGGAATTCCAGCTTGTTGTAATTCACCAAGAATAGGACCTGGTGGGAATGATGTATCTCCTGCTGGAACTACTATATCAGCTGGAGCTATAGCACCAGCTTTTGCTGGAGCTTCCGTTTTACTATCTTCTAAGATTTTAAATAGTTTAAATGGATTCATTTCAGTGAAGACCATTGCTGGTTGTCCTTCGAGATAATCTGATAAACCTTCAATGTTATCTTTGTTCACGTTGTCTAAAGCAATTTTGATGAAATTTTTACGTGACATCTTTAATATTGCTTTACCTGATAAAGATTTTCTCATGGTTTGTAATTGAGGTGCTGGGATATCAGCTAAGTTTACAATTCCAATGATTTCATGAGAATTGGTTAGGTTTTCTAGATCAGCTACTTTTTCTTTTTTCCAATCTGCAACATGAGGCATCTAAATCACCCTCGTTACAGGTCCCATTGTTGTTTTTAAGTACATTGCCTTAATTTGTTTGGAACCCTGTTCTAGATTTCTATCAAGAACATCTATTATAGCATCGATATTTTCAGCAATTTGTGCTTCGGTCATATCTTCTGATCCTACAATAGATTGAATTAATGGTTGGTCTTTCACTCTTATTTTTACTGTGCTTTTGAGTCTTCCTAATATAACTTCTGGATTTGCACTTGCTGGGATTGGTTTAGGCATTTTTTTCCTTGGTCCTAATACTGGTCCTAAGAATCTACCTACTGTTGGCATTAAATCTGATTGTGCTACAAAGAAATCATAGGAGTTTGCTAATTTTTTAGCTTCAGGCCTGTTTTTACCTAATTCTTCTAATCTTTCCTTGTCGATTACAATATCAGCACCAGCTTTATCTGCTTGGTATGCTAATTCTCCTTCAGCAATAAATGCAACTGTTACATCTTTTCCACGTCCATTAGGGAGAAGCACTTCTTCATCTAAACGGTTTTCTGGTTTGTTTACGTCTAAATCGTTGATGGTAATGACCACATCAATAGACTGTGTGAAGTTTCTCGGTTTTGATTCTTCTAAAACCTTCTTCACTGCTTCTTCAATTTCTTGTGACATTCAATTTCCTCCAATGAACAGATGAATTTAATCACCTAGTCCAACGTGTATAAAATATGTACCACGTACATTGTATAAAATTTTTATATTTAAAGTCTAATCATTTAGATTAATATCTCATTAAATAATAATATCAGTTACAATAATATGTTAAAGTATTTATTGTGCAAATACTTCATCATAATCTCCGTTATCGATGTCTTTTTGGGTTTCACGTCCGTCTTTACCTTCAACGTTGATACCCATACTTACACATGTACCGATTACTTCTTTAACTGCGTGTTTGTAATCATTGGCAAGTAAGTCATCGAATTTCATTCTTGCAACTTTAAATGCTTGTTCAACTGTGAAATCAGCTGCTACTTCAGTACCTGGTTCATGTGAACCGCTTGGTATACCTAATTCTTCAAGAACTAGTGCTGTTGTAGGTGGTGTTCCTACAGATACTTCAAATTCTTTAGTATCCATATCAGCAGTTATTTTTACAGGTACTTTCATACCACTGAAATCTGCAGTTTTTTTGTTGATTTCTTCAACAACTTGCATCATATTAATACCTAATGGACCTATAGCTGGACCTAATGGTGGTCCCGGTGTGGCTTTTCCACCATCCACTAGGATTTCAATAGTTTGACTAGCCACTATTCAGCCTCCTTTTGTATTAATCTGATTTGGTCACCCTTGACGGTAACAGGTATCGGTACTGCTGCTTCAATTAACTCCAATACCACGTCTTCTTTGGCTTCATCGATACGAACCACTTTTGCTTTTTCATCTTTAAACGGACCAGAAGTTAATTCAACAATACTGCCTTTGACAATATTGCTCATAGCAGGTTCTGGGTTTAAATATTGAGTTATTTCATCAAAAGATACATCGCCTTCGACCATACCTCTCAAATTAGGAACTTTTAATGCATGATGCCTAATATCTAACGCTTTAGTAGATTCGACAAAGAAGTAACCTTTCATACCTTCAGGTAATAATATTGCGGTTACGCCTAAATCTTCATGTTTAACACTTTGTGCTAACAAGTCTACGGCTGCTTGTTCACGTCCCATTATTGCTCTCATTGCATATATCATTTTTTCACTTTTTCCTCTTTGAGATAACTTTCTTCATTTTAAATTAAGAGTAATAAATACTCCTTGTTACTATTATTATGTTTATGAATAGAATAATACTTGAGATAGTATTGATACTATAAATCCAACAACCCCAATAATGATTATTCCTAAACCAGTAACTTTTGCCACTGTTTTATATTCATCCGCATCAGGTTTTTTGGACACTCGTAAAACTCTTTCACACTGTTTTAAAAAACTATTTATTGATTCTTTGTTTATATTCATTATAACTACCTGCATTAAAAATTCATAAAATGAGAAATTTAAAACCTAAGATAGGGATCATATATAATATATACTTCTAACTATTAATAAATCTTTTTATTTTATGGAAGTTGAAAATAAGTTTATCATAGATTTTTTTGATCATCAACATACGATCCGAGTATGAAATATTTTTTAATAAACGTATAATATTTCTTGTAGTAAAATACCCTTAATTATATGGTATTTTATCCAATGAGATTTTTTAAAAATTTTAAATAATATTTCTTAGATTTCTATGAAAATTTACCGATAGTCTAAATTAAAATTAAATTTACTTATGTTATTATGAAAAATAGAAAACTATAAAAATAATGTTATTATACAAGAAAAAAAATGAGGTATTAAATATGAAACTCATATTTAGAATACGTCATCAATAAATCCTTCTAAATCAGCATCTGATGCTGGTGCTTCTTCACCACGAGGTTTTTCTTTGTATCCATCACTTGATGAACCAAGTATGGATGGAGAACTTACACCTGCTACTACAATTGTTGTTCTTACAGTGCTTGCAAGGTCATCCTGTATTTGTGTACCCCAAATGATGTTTGCTTCTGGGTCCAATTCATCAGCTACTATTTGTACTATTTTCTCAGCTTCGTTTAATGTTAAATCGTTACTTCCACTGATGTTAATAAGTGCGCTTTTAGCATTGGATATGTCTAAGTCAAGTAATGGACTGTTAAGAGCTTCATGTACGGATTCAATAGCCCTGTCGCCAGTATCGGATTCACCCATACCAATCATTGCCATTCCACTATCTTTCATTACACTTTTTATATCTGCAAAGTCTAAACTTACAAGTCCAGGTTTTGTGATTAATTCTGTTATACCTTTTACAGCTCTACCTAATAATTCATCTGAAACCATGAATGCTTTGTTGATTGGTAAACTTGGAGCAACTTCTAAGAGTTTATCGTTAGGTATAACCAGTACTGTATCTGCTGCTGCTTGTAATTTTTCAAGACCTTTTTCAGCGTTTTCTCTTCTTCTTAAACCTTCTGCACTGAATGGCATTGTTACTACGGCTATGGTTAATGCACCGCATTTTTGTGCTATTCTACTGATAACTGGTGCTGAACCCGTACCTGTTCCTCCACCAAGTCCGCAGGTAACGAATACCATGTCTGCTCCATCGATTTGTCTTTTTATTTCTTCTTCACTTTCTTCAGCACTTGCTTCTCCAACATCAGGGATTCCACCTGCACCTAATCCACCACAGGTTTCTTCACCAATTAATATTTTTTCATTGGATTTACAGAAGAATAAATCTTGTGCATCAGTATTTATAGAAATGGTTTCTGCTCCTTCAATACCTATTTCACCAAGACGTGAAATTGTATTGTTTCCTGCTCCACCAGCTCCTATAACATATATTTTTGCTCTGCTTCTATTGATAATATCGACTAATTTTTGATTTACATCGTCTAAATTTGAACTAGCGATATTTGGTCTTTCTGTAGTTTTAGCTTTTGTATCATTTAAGCTGTCTTTAATTAGAGATTTCACTTAACACCCTCACAATAATTATAAATTAATATAACAGTTTTTAATATTTTGGTATTATTTAATTATTTTATAAATAATTACGTTAACACCATCACTAAAAACTATTTTGAATAGTTAATACAATAGATACATATTAAATACAGATAGAACTGCTTTAATTCCCATAATGGACATATATATTAATTTTATACCTATCATTATGATATTATATTGTATAATATTTGTCAATATTAATTATATGATACATAATTATTTTAAAATAATTAATCTTATATTATTATATTTATTTGTTCTTAGAAATATATAAACTTGAGTTAATATAATCTGATATATTCGTATATCTAATATTAAATTTTTTCATTTTTGGATATTCTCTCCAAGATAATAATTATATTTAATATCTTAAATATTTTTTCCATGTGAAAATATTAATTATAGTAATCAAAAAAATTAATAATATACTGTATGGGAAATATTTTTTCCAAATGATTAAAAAGACAATTAAGGATAAGATAAACATGAAAGCGTTCTCATTTTTAGACAAAGTCCAAACTGTTACTGCCAATACAATGGTTTTAGACAAAGGTTTTGGATACGATTATGTGGAAGACTCATTAAAACTAACGGGAGAATATTTTAATTTATTAAAATTCGGTTGGGGAACATCCATATTATATGAAGAAGAGTTAATCAAGGACAAAAACCAATTATACCAATCATATGACATCAAAACATATACCGGTGGAACTTTATTTGAACTGGCAAACAAGTATGACAAGTTAGATGAATTCTTCGAACAACTTGACAAGCTTGGCTTTGATGCGGTTGAAATATCTGACGGATCTACCACAATAGATGATTCAAAAAGATATGATGCTATAGAAATGGCAAAAGATGCTGGCTTCTACACGTTAAGTGAAATTGGTAAGAAAAATCCTGAAATGGACCACCAGTACTCTACCGAGCAGAGAATAGAATTGATAAACAATGACCTGGAACATGGATCTGATTTGGTCATTATCGAAGGTAGGGAAAGCGGTAAGAATATCGGTATCTATGACGACAAGGGAAATATCAAGAATGATGAACTGGAACTGATTCACAACAGCACAGATGCTGATAAGATAATGTGGGAAGCTCCAAACAAAAACCAACAGGTAGAATTGATATTGAAATTAGGAAATGATGTGAATCTCGGAAACATCAACTTCAATGACATTATCTCCCTTGAAACATTAAGACGTGGACTTAGAGGAGATACTCTCGGTAAATTTTAATACCGTGAAATAACTTTTTTTTATTATTTTTTTTAATGATATCTATGAGATATGAAAGCATTCCCATTACAACGGATTATATTGAAGCCAATGAAGGATATTCAAAACTGATAAATCAGATAATCAAGTACTGTGATGATGGAGACTACGTTGTTATCAGTGAAACACCTATATCCACTGCAGAAGGTAATTTGGTTGATGAGTCAGAGCTTAATCCGGGTCTTATGGCATTTTTCCTGTGTGAAATATGGAGCAAGTACTTATTTGGATATGTTATAAGTCCACTTATTAGGGATAAAAAGCGTACCGTCAATAACCTTAGACATATGCCGGTAGAGGCCAGAAACCATAAGGAGTTTATATATAGAAGATATGGCATGAAATATGCACTCATGCCTACCAGTGAGGCAGGTGTGGATTTAAGCAATGTCACAAAACAGTATGTCTCACCGCTTCCGGACAATCCAGATAATAGTGCTTTTCGGATAAAAAGGATGATTTATGAATCATCAAAAAAAGATGTGCATGTGATGATTATCGATACTGACGCATGCTATGAATTATTAAGTCATAAATATACACTTCTTCCAAAATCTATCAAATGCATAAAAAATAGTACAGGGATATATGGATATTTATTGAAAAGCGTGTCGAAAAAACTAGGACCAACAATACTTGCATCCACGATTGATGAAAAGTGTGATAAACTAATAAGTATTGCATCAATTTGTGAGGAAGTTCAATTAAAAAGTAGTGATGATTTCTTTGATACAGTATATTCAATGCAGGAAAAATTCAACACGGGCAATATCCAGATTACCACAGAGATGCTTCATGAAATTAAGCATATACCAGCCGTAATCTTAAGAATTAAATAACTATTTATATAATTAAACATATATTAATATATTAGTAATATATGTATTACAATATATTTTAATACAGAATAAATTTTAAAGATTCAACTCTACAAATTAAGAATTAAAGCAAATTTTTATACGATTACAAGTAAATACAAAAATTAAAAACAATATTTATAAATTTAATTTTTAACCATAATACAATAATAAAACAAAATGTAGAGAATAAAAGTAATAGTGAGATAAGAGAATGGCTAGAAAAAAAATAGTATATAACTTTGATTATGATTCTAAATTCTTAAATGAACATAATGTAAAAAAATTAGCATATGATCTTACACATGATGCAGATACTAGTGAAAAAATATTAGACTGCTTATTTACTGCTGAAGTAACTGATGAACAAATAGCAGAAGCTACTGGTATTAAATTAAACTTCGTTAGAAAGATATTATACAAATTCTTTGATGCTGGAATATCCAATTACACCAGAGTTAAAGATCCGGAAACCCAATGGTTCACATATTACTGGAAATTTGATTCAAGAAAAGCAGCAAAATTAATAGAACAGGAATATAATAAACATAACGAAGAAATTAAGGAAACATTGGAATATGAAGAAAACAATATGTTCTTTGTATGTCCAAACGGATGCAGATATGCATTTGATGAAGCAAGTGATTTTCAGTTTATATGTCCAAGATGTGATGAAAAACTAGAATATGAAGATAATCAAAACATCATAAACGACATAAAACAATTAAAATCAGCATATATCGTAAATGAAGAATAACCCCCCATACTTACTTATTTTAACTTTTTTATTATCCATAACATTATTTAGGAGTTTAATATGAATAATGCAGACAACATAATAGAATATGCCTATGAAAAATTAGAATGTACAGATTACATAATAGACCACAGCAAAACTGTTTATGAAAGAACAAAGGACATCACAAAATACTATGAAAACGTTGACCTTGACTTGATAAAATGTGGGGCAATGCTGCATGATGTTGGAAGAACAATCACCAACGATATCAGACATGCATATCTTGGAGCTGACTTGCTCAGAGAACTAAACATAGACGAAAAAATATGTAAAATTACAGAAAGACACATAGGTGCTGGAATAGTACCTGAAGAGGCAAAACAGATGAATCTTCCAGATAGAAATTACATACCCGAAACTCTGGAAGAAAAAATTGTGGCACACGCCGACAACCTGGTGCATGGCGTTACAAAGGTAGATTTGGACTTCGTAATAAAAAAATGGACCGATAAAAATATGAATAGGGATTCCATAGAACGTTTAATTAAATTAGATGAAGAATTATTGGGTAGAAAGAAATGAAAAAGATTGTCATATATACAGGTTTATCAATATCGTTTGATGAAGCAAGAAGTATCCTTGAGGCCGAATACAAGGGCCCCATAAAACGGGGTGACCTATCAGACCTACTTGAAAAAGAAGATGACATCGATATCATAGGGATAATCGATGGTCTTTTCCATCAAAGTCCAGCCGTTGCACACAAGGAAATCTTAAAGGCACTCACAAAGGATATCACCGTTGTCGGTGGAGCGAGCATGGGAGCATTAAGGGCATGTGAATTATACCCATATGGTATGATAGGAGTAGGAAACATATTCGAAGACTATAAAAATGGAGTTATCGAATCGGATGATGATGTAGCCGTGAGCTTGGACCCTGAAACATATCAGCAGTTATCAGACTCATGGATAAACATGAAATACAACTTCAACAAGGCATGCCGTGATAACATAATAAGCCAAGATGAAAAAGATGAACTTTTACTTACATCAAAAAACATTTATTATCCTAAACGAAGCTTCGAATATGTTATAAATAAATCAAACATAGATGAAAACAAAAAGAACAATCTGAAAAAATACCTTGAAACAAATAAATTCGACATCAAACACGATGATGCCAAAGCAGTAATTGAATACATTAAAAAACTAGCCGAAGAATAATTTGAAAGAAATGATATACTATATTATTAAAAAAAAGTATTTGATTGAATTAACTTAAACAGTTATTCAATCATTGCACGCATTAAATCACTACTTCTTACAAGCCCAATTGGCTCATCAGACATGTTTAATACTGGAACCTGTTCAATGTTATGTTTTTTAAGCAAATTAGCACATTCCTTAACTGATGTTTTACGTGTTACTGATACCAATTTGTCACCGGAAACATCCTTAACAAGTTTATCTGAGAATTTTAACTTATTTTTAAGAATATACATTACACTTTGACTATTCCATGTCCATTTATCCCCTTCAGTACTTACAGAACTGTTATGCACAGTTTGTTCTTCTACAACTCTACTTTCGTGGATGAAATCCGTTTCAGTAAGTATACCTGATGCCTTGCTGTCATCATTTAATGCTACGACTGATTTGAAGTTAAAGAAATTGGATATTGAATATGCAACAGGAAGTGGAGTTTTATCCCATACTGTTGGAACATTATGAACCATATACTTTTCAACAGGTTCATTGTTTTCAATTTTCCATAATGCCTTATTTGTAATATCTGATGATGTGACTATACCCACCAGCATATTATCTACTGTAATAGGTATTCTTCTGATATTATTATTAATCATTTTTCTAACAACAGATTTAACATCTTCATCTGGAGCTGCAGTTATAGGATTTCTAGTCATAACCATTGCAACCTGATCTTCATCCGGATTTTTAATTAAATCGGAACGTGTTATAATTCCAGCAAGCTCACCTGTTTGTTTCTTAACAATAGGAACTCCAGATAAGTTTTCTTCCCTTAATATTTCATAAATAGAACTTATTGTACCTGGCACTGATCCTGCTTGAACTTTTTCAGTCATAATTTCGCTTATTTCCATAATTATCGCCTCGTTGTAAGTTATTGATACTTTTCAAATAATGAATGTTTATCCAATTAGTAATTAAATATGAAAATTATTTTTAATAATTACTATTTTGTATAAAGTAATATAAAAGATTATTATCTATATTTAAATTATAAATAATCAATCTAATATTATTTTATTAATAAAATACCTGTTTAAAATCACATGTTTAAAAAAAA
>ODAI014814658.1_pt1 | contig 15147 bp, 11 predicted proteins | sample 1539321 | NCBI WGS metagenome assembly ODAI01 (sample SAMN02144231, study PRJEB22623) | gut metagenome | biome: sheep rumen | host: Ovis aries | place: New Zealand
CCTCGAACAATACGAAGGCTGTCTTCTTCTTGTAAGCCATGACCGCTACTTTATGGATAAAACCGTAGACAGTCTTTTTATTATGGAAGAAGACGGCAACATCAGCGGCTTTGTGGGCAAGTGCAGCGAGTATATTGATTACCGGGAAGAAAAACGGAAGGAAGAAAAAGCACAGGGCGCGGGTGCTGCGTCATCCCACGGTTCGACCGGGGGATCTTCCGCGAAAGATTGTCCGGTCAAGCCGGACAATGACAGGAAAAGTAGTACCGGTAAGGACACAAAAACTCATACCGCTAATGACACAGCCCTGTCATTCCACGGCGAGAACACAACGTCATCCTCCGGAGAGTGCACTGCGTCATCCCACGGCTTGACCGGGGGATCTACCTCCCCTACAAAGAAAAAGCTTTCTTTTAAGGAACAGCGCGAATTTGAAGAGTTGGATGCCGAGATTCCAGCCCTGGAAGCAGAGCAAAAGGCCCTGGAAGAAAAAATGGCCTCGTCAGATTTTGAAGAAGTGCGCAAGGCCGGCGAACGTTACAAGGAAATTGAAACCCTGCTGGAAAAAAAATACCCTCGCTGGGAGGAACTGGCAGAAAGAGCCTAAAAAATTAAACTTCAACTACACAGTTTTCGTTATAAGCTCGAAAAAGCGGATCGTGAGTAACAAAAGAAAAACCTTCCGCTTTTGCCTGCGACAAAAGGATTCTATCAAAAGGATCATTATGGGGAATAGCCCCCTCTTCTCTTTGTAAATTTCCCAGTTCAATTATATGCATATCATCAACAGGAAGTTTATGATAACCAGACTGTTCACAATAGTGCATAAACTCTCTACCTGATATTGGCATTTTCTTTATTCCATATTTAATCTGAACTTCCCACATAGAAGCTACACTATAATAAATTGTATTTGAGGGATTATACATAATTGATTCAATTTTAGAGTTTACTCTTTTATCTCCCAAAATTGACCAAATAATAATATGTGTATCAAGTAAAAACTCATTTCTTCTCATAATGCAGCCTCCAATTAATCAATAATACCAAACATACGGGCAATTTCGTCATTACACTCATCAATATCATCTGGTATTGTAAATTTTCCTTTAGCAATACCAATTCGTTTTGAAACATCAACAGGGGCTACATAAGTTATCCTCACTACAGGTTTTCCCGCCCTGGCTACAATTACATCCTTTTTATCTCCATTTTCAAGCATTGCAATAATTTTAGAAAAATTGGTCTTTGCTTCCAAAACATTCATCTGGCACATATCAACCTCCAAAAAATTATACTTAGTCAAGTTGACTAAGTATAATATAATTGAGGAATTAGATTCTGTCAAGAAAAATAATTAAGCTCCTGCTGCAGAGTGAGCTTCGTCTGCTTAGTAAGCTCCTGCTGCAGAGTAAGCTCCGGCTGTAGACTAAGATCCTACCACAGACTAAGCCTCGGCAGCAGCAGCTTTTACGTCTTCCAGAGTGAACTCTGCACGGCCCGCCTGCTCCGCCCTCAGCGCCGCCCCATTCAAAACGCTTTCTATTTTTGCACAGGAATAGCCATTAAAGAGGCGGGCCAGTGCCGCAGCAGAACATTCCGCCGCCGCGCTCTTGCCGCGAGTGTACATTTCCACCAGCCTGCACCTAGCCTCTTCATCCGGATAAGGCACAGTCAGCTTTGCATCAAAGCGCCCCGGACGAATAAGAGCCGGGTCCAGCGCCTTAATACTGTTTGTTGCCGCAATCACAAGAACGCCGTTTGTTGCTTCAAAGCCGTCCAGCTCATTCAAAAGCGCAGTAACAATTCGGGTATTTTCTGTTTCAATAGCAGAGCCACTGTAATTTCGGACAGTACCAATTCCGTCAAATTCATCTATAAAAACAATGCAGGGAGCGCGGCGGCGGGCCTTTTTAAAAAGCAGCTTTACCTTCATAGGGCCAATTGCCATAAACATGCTTTCAAAATCGGTTGCTTTGGCGGGAATAAAATTCACCTTTGCCTCGCCGGCAAGCGCCTTGGCGAAAAGGGTTTTTCCGTTACCAGGCTCACCTTCCAGCAAAATACCCTTTGGCATCCTCACCCCGCGCTTAGCATACTCAGCAGGATGCTTCATAATTTCCATCACCTGCTCCATATCACGCTTAAGCTTGTCCATGCCAACAACATCGTTAAAAGTAACTCCTGTTTTATGAACCACCTTAAAGGTATTTGGACTTATAAACTTTCGGAAGGCAATTATAATAGCACCAAAGAAAATCACATAGAAAAATACATCAAAAATCAGGGAAATAATTTCAGTGCTATCTTTTGCCACAGTCACGCTTATTCCCCGGCGCATAAAATCTTCCTGCAGTAAAGGAGAATGAGGATTATCAGTAACATATTTTAAAGCCCTATCTGCTGAGGATTTAGCCCCTCTAGAAGATTCTGAGGCTCCAAAGGCTTCATCATCTCCATTTTCAGACACCTCATTAAGCGCAAAATAAAGCTTATCCCCATCAAGCTTTACAGACTTCACTTGCTTTGCATAAACAGCATCGTAAAAATCTGAATATGACCAGTATTGAGGCTTATTATAAAAATAATCCCAGGCAAAATATGCCGCACAAGCAGCCAAAACCAGACCAAAAATCACAAATAAATAATGCTTTGTTTTTCTCATAACTTTAAATATATTGATAATGAATGACACAGGCAAGTAAAGTTAGTATAATCTATTCACTATGTTTAAACCAGAATTATTAAATTCGCTTAAAACTTACAACACAAAAACCTTTGTAAGTGATTTAATTGCCGGCGTAATTGTCGGCATTGTTGCCCTTCCACTGGCAATTGCTTTTGCCATTGCTTCCGGTGTAAATCCTGCAGCCGGACTTTTTACAGCCATTATTGCAGGCTTTTGTATTTCTGCTTTTGGCGGAAGCCGCGTTCAGATTGGAGGACCAACAGGAGCCTTTGCTGTTATTGTTTATGGAGTTGTTGCCCAGTACGGACTTTCAGGTCTTGCAACTGCAACTGTTATGGCGGGCATTATATTGATTCTGCTAGGTGCCTTTAAAATGGGAGGATTAGTAAAATTCATTCCCTACACAATTGTAACGGGCTTTACAGCAGGAATTGCAGTAACAATTGCCGCCGGTCAGTTAGGAGACTTTTTTGGTCTGCATCCAGATTTTTCTTCTCCAATGATGATTTTAGGAGAAGAATACACAAAAATGCCTGGAGACTTTTTGCCAAAAATTATTGTTTATATACGGTCTGCTGCTACAACTAATGTTTATTCAACTTTAATGGCTGCCTTATGTCTTGCCTTTATTTTTATCTGGTCTAAATTTATAAAAAAGATTCCAGGAAGCTTTGTTGTAATTATTCTTGCTACAATTGTAAGCATAATTCTTGAAAAAACAGCAGGCCTTCACACAGATACAATTGGAAAATTTGCTGATGGTTCACAACACTTTGTAATTCCAAACACACTGCCTAAACCTCAGCTTCCAGCCTTGAGCATTAAAACTATTACAACGCTCTTCCCAACAGCCATCTCTATCGCAGTTTTGGCCGCTATTGAATCACTTCTTTCGGCTGTAGTTGCAGACGGTATGATTGGAAGCAAGCACGATTCAAATACAGAACTCATTGCCCAGGGAATTGCAAATATTGCAAGTCCACTTTTTGGCGGAATTCCAGCCACAGGAGCAATTGCCCGTACAGCAACAAATATTAAAAACGGAGGAAAGACTCCAATTGCGGGCATTATTCATGCCTTAACACTATTAATTATTCTGCTTTTTGCCGGAAAATACGCAGCTTACATTCCAATGGCAGCCCTTTCTGCAGTTTTAATCAACGTAGCCTGGAATATGGCTGGTTTCCCTGCAATTCGCTCTCTTTTAAAAGGACAAAAATCTGATATCGCAGTATTTGCCATCACCTTCCTTATTACAGTTTTTGTAGATTTAACTGTTGCAATAGAAGTTGGACTTGGTTTTGCAGCCTTCTTCTTTATTAAAAAGATGATTGATTTGTCTGAAGTTCAAAATGAACGCGAGGTTCTTACAGGAGGAATTAAAAAAGATCAGCCTTCTGAAAACCTTGATATTCCGGCAGACACCTTCGTTTACGAAATTGAAGGACCTCTCTTCTTTGGAACAGTCCGCAAGTTCGAGCTGGCCACAGAAAGAGCCCAGTCAGATTGTAAATACCTTGTTCTTCGAATGAGAAACACCATTTACCTTGATGCAGGTGGCATTCGAGCTTTGGAACAGTGTAAAGCTGCCTGCGACCGCAAGGGCATTACAATTGTAATAAGCGGCATTCATACCCAGCCTTACCTTCTTTTAGAAAAATCTGGCATGGCCGAAAAACTAGGCCGCGAAAACATTTTCGACAACATTACCGACGCCCTAAACAGGTGCCGTAAGTAGCTTTATTATTGCCGGGCTAGAACCGGCAATCTATAAAAAAAGGGATTTCTAAAAGTTTTTTAGAAATCCCTTTTTTTGGCTAAACTGTAAGCCACATTTCAGTTTACTTAATTCGAAGTAACTCTAATAACATATTTTCCAATCTTTCCAGAGGTATAAGGCTGTACACCAATTTTTACATAATATGTACCATCAGAGCTAAAGGTAAGACTTGGGGAATCCTGATAAGAAGTTGCAATAGAAATCTTATTAGATGTTCCTTCCAGACATTTTTCCAGCAAAGCAACCTTAATATCAACTGTCTGATCAGATGATGTAACACTAGAATCACTTATTGTTTTGTAGCTATCACCCCATGTTATTGTATAGGTCTTTCCAGACGTTGTCTTGAAGTAATAATAATCTACACCTGAAGAGTTAATTATTGATTTTTTCGAATAAGAAGAGCCCACATAAATCTGTGTATAAGATGAATATGGATTTGAAACACCATAGTATGCAGTGTAAGTCTTATCTTCACTTCCAAATACAAATGAGTAACTAGCTGTAATATAATCACTAGTATCAGTACCAGTCCATTTTGTAAATGTATAACCTGAATAATAAGGGTTTGCAACCTGACAAGAAGCTCCGTAAAGGCCTTCTACAACATACAAGGCCCCTTCTTTTGTACAAGTTGCACTTCCCGATGTTATGAAATTTGTTAAAGTACCAGAATAGCTTCCATTACCTAAATCAAAGCTATACTTTATCTTCTTTCGGTCATATTTTACAGTTACTATTGTAGAACCATCTGATGCAACAGGCACCTGAGTAATTTCCTGTGCAATAAAACCAGTAACCTCCTTTGCAGCGGCATTAGTATTTTGACCTTCAAGAGCATATTTTGTCTGATTTGGATAAGAAGTATTACTTGTATAAGAGCCTCCAGTTGTTGTTTCAAATTCATGCTTTACAGTATAAGCAATTCCATCAATCCACTTTGCATAAAGGGTAATATCTTCATTTAAGGCAAGTCCATTTGGACCAAGCTCTGTAACAGGGTCTCCACTATATTCAGCATTTGTATACCAACCCTGGAAGAATTTTCCAGTGCATACAATATTTTCATCTGTAGGAAGAAGCAGTGATGAAACTGCTGTACTTCTTACAGGTTTTTGATATCCCGAAACGAAAGCGGCAGATGAATTACCACAATCATAAGTAATTGTATATAAAGAATACATAGATTTTGTTTCAGAATCTAAAGAGCTTGTGGTTCCAGCTTCAACATTTACTGCTTCCATGAATCTTGCATATTCAAATAAATCGTTTTCATTACTTGTATTCGAATATGCACCGTTATCTCCATATACAATTAGTTCTACTATATAACTTCCGACAGCAATATCACTTCTATTAAATTTTACATACTTTCCACTACTTGAAGTAAAATCAAAATAAATTCCGTTATATCCAGATGTAGTTAAAGCACTAGCATAAGATATATCAGACTTTTCAAAATCGCTATAAAAGTTTCCTGTAGCAGTAGTAGAAGTCTTAAAGCTATACAAATTTACTTTAATCTTTTTTATATAAGAGCTTGTAAAAGAAGAATCCAGATTATATTTTATATCTACACTTCCACTTCCACTTGCTTTCGTTTTATCATAGCCACTTTGGCTCAGAGCAAAAGTAATTTTCTTTTCTCCAGACACAGCCACATTAGTAGAGCTGCCTGAAAAAGAATAGCTGCCAATTGTAGCAGAAATATAAAAATTATAGGTTCCTGCAGGTATTCTAAAATCTTTTGCAATAAAAGTTGAATAAGATAAACCGCTTCCAAGAATAGTCTTTGTTTCATCTTCAGCAGTGTTGTAGCTTAATTCTATATCACCTAAATTGGTAACATCGAACTGAGGCATAGCAGTTCTTTCGGTCATAACAAGAGCAAAAGAAAGGTCTGCAATTTCATCATTCTTATATTCATCTAAATTGCTATTACAAGCTGTAAAAGTAAGCAGTAAGGCAATTAAAAATATATTAAATATTTTTTTCATAAAAACCTCCATTATAAAATCAAAAGTACTTTTCTTAGTGAGTATTTTGAATTGTCTTTGAACAAGAATATAATATACTATTCTGACCTCTTACAAAAAGGGTTAATTCATTTACTCCCTTTACAAAATCGCTGGCTGGAATTTTTGGATTACCAGTAGAAGGTGCTGAATAATGCTTACCATTTATAAGCCATGAATGATAAGTATAACCAGCGGTCAAGCTTGTAATAGAATAATACCAGTCTGAACCTTCCTGAATCCAGTCGCCTTCAAAGCTAATGTCTTGTTCCGGTGTAATGGTTATAGGACTAGAACTTGACGAACCTACAGTTGTGCTCAAAAGCTGAATAGCATAGAAGTCTGTTTCACCTTCACTAAGATAAGCTTCAAAATCGTTATTTACCTCATATGCAGTAGCTTCTGTTTCATTTCCTTCATCACCCTCTTCTCCAAAGTTCATAATGCTAACTAACTCACTAGCATTTTTTATATTATTATAAGCGAATGGTTTTGCTGAATCAGAAAGAGAAACCGTATAATACAGCTCTGTTGAACTATCAAGATTACCTTCAACTGTAGCACCACTAAATACTAGAGTATATCTTTCACTTTCCTTGAATAATGGAACAGAAAGTGTTTTGCTACCAGCCTGAAGAACCGTGAAGAATTGGTTATTTCCATCTGGGTAAATTAAGAAACCATTTAAACAGGCACTATTGTTATCACTTGAAGACGCACTTACAGTTATAGAAGTTGTTTTTCTGAAAATTCTTAATGGAACATAATCCTGCCAGGTTTTTCCAGTTTTTGAATTCAAAAGTTCAACTCTGATTTTGGTATCAACATAAGCTGAATCGGAAAAATTCTTTGTTTCAATTGTAATGTGCTTTTTCCATTCAATACCAGGCTTTAAGGTTGGAACAACAGTTGCAGTTAAAGGTGTCGTTATATCTGTAGAGCTTAAAGTCATATAAGAGTCTGTTACAGAGTCTCCACTTGCCCCATCTGGTTGAATAGTAATAACAGAAGGCTTAGATGCAACCTCACTAATATTTTTTACAGTAAGAATCATATCATAAGTATTACCTGCATAAAGGTATTCACCATCTGTTTTATTAGTAATTTCACCAGTAATTTTAAGACTGTAATCCTTTGCATCTACAATAGGAATTGCACCAAGATAGTCACCGTCATTTTCAATAATCAGATTGTCAATAACAACAGTTCTGTTATCACCAGTTTCAATTGAAACTGTCTGAACGTCTCCCTGAACAGGAGCTACAAGAGTTACCTCACCATTATCATTTGTTGTTCCTTCTTTCTGGTAAGAAGTAAAGCGGTTAGAAGTGTTACGAACCTTAAGATTTTTCATTCCACTGGCAGCGGCACGGTAAGAAATGTTTCCGGCAACTCCATCATCCTTAAAGCCTACAACCTTAAGAGAATAGTTAAGGTTTGTACCACCTTTTCTATAGAAAGGAATTATAGCATCTCCATTCTTTGCTTCAATAACATTTGCGGTCTTTTTTTCAAACTCTTCTATTGAAGTACCATAAAGCTTTGAATCAAGCTTTAGTTTCGTTTCAGTAGATTCAGCAAGAAATTCATATTTATTATTGCTATTATCGGTAAGTGTTGTATCATCAATTGTTATCTGGGTACCCTTATCCATTCGAATCCAGGTTCCCCAGAAGAACTGATTAGCAACTGCAGTTGCAGGCTTTGTAATTTCAAAGCTAAGGCTTGTCTCAACACTAGAATCATCTTCTGATTTTACATAAATTGTACCAGTTCCTGCAGTAAGACCTTTTACTGTACATTTGCTTTCATCTTCGCTATCTGGTGTAAGACTTACACAGGAGTTGCTAGCAGACCAGTACAAATTAGCCTTAGCCCCGGAAGGATTTACTGAAACTGTAATTTCTTTCTCAGAACCTCTTTCTAAAGTAAGCTTTGGAATTGAGAAGGCAAGTCCTGTTACCTCAACATATTCTTGAGCACTTACAGAAACTGTACAAGTTGCATATTTTGAAGGATTATCTTTTGAAGTTGCAGTAATTGTTGCAGTTCCCTGACCAACAGCTTCAATAAGACCACCGGAAACTGTAGCAACAGAAGTATTACTTGAAGACCATTTTATATCAGGATAAGCTGATTTATCTGTATAGGCTGTAATACTAACCGTCTGACCTATATCCAAAGATAAACTTTCAGTTGAAACATATACACGACTTACACTATAAGTTGGAGTATAATTATCTGAAACAGTAACATAACAATAAGTATAAACGTTAGGATTATCCAAAGAAGTAATGGTAATAGTAGCAGAACCTTCATTTATAGCTTTAATATAAACAGAGTTATATTCATAGCTTGCAGTAGCAACACTAGGATTAGAAGATTGGCAATCTACACTTGCATTAATATTTTGTGCATAAAAAGGATATAAAGTATAAGAAAGATAAGTGTCTTCTCCAACAGATAAACTTAAAGAGGAATTGCTTAACTCTATAGAAGAAACAGTATTTGTTGGTTTTGTTTCTCCTCCCTTACCTATAACAACCATATCGAACCAAGCAGAGGCTGAACTATTTTTTGAATCAATAGTTATAGTAGTATAACCAACACCAACTGCTGTAAGACAATTATTATCAGTTACTGTTATTACTGAAGTATCAGAAGACTTTACCTCGAATAAATCATATCGACCATTACTTCCTACATCCGTAGCGTAACTTTCAGACTCCGTGACATACATCCAATTTAAATAAATCATATCTCCAACAGTCATGTAACGATCGCCTGGATTATCAAGTAAAAAAATGTCAGTTACTTCATCTTCCTTGTCGAATATACATCCTGTAAGTCCAAAAAGCAGCAATAAAGCTGTTATTGCATATAATATTCTTTGACCTAGATTTCTTTTCATTAAACAAACCTCCAATTAGAATACAAATATTCTAATCTAAATAATAATAGTGCAAAAGAAAGGTGATTTCAACTTTTTTAATAAGAATTTTCTTATAATTTTTATATTTTATTTTTTACGTTTTATTTCTACAATCTGGGGGCCATAGCCCTTTGGTGCAGAATCTCCAGTGGCAAAATGGATTATAACCTGTTTTTTACTGGCAACAAAATGTGAATAGTTTTCTATATCTTCATCTAAGGAACGGTCAATAGTGTCTTCTACAAAAGCTTTAGCACCCTTACTAACATCTTTCAGATGAGATTTTACAAAAGCGCGACAATATTCCATCAACTCCATATCTGTCATACCGGTAACGTCATCTATAAAAACCTGTTTGTTCTGCTTTTTATCCCAACAAAAGGTGATAAAATATTCATCTTCCATAGAAGGGCCGCAGTAAATGTATTTCTTTATAAAAACATTCAGATATTCTTTGTTTGAAAAATCTTCAAAAAGAGTTCTGTAGGTAAAAACATCTTCACTCTCACGCTCCCATTCTGCCAGGGCAAAGCTTTTATATTTTTCAAAATCTTTTTTTAAAGTCTCTTCTATGAGCTTTGAAAACTCTGGATATTCAGAATATTCTGGGATTACATAGCTATAATTCAGGCCAGGAATTTCCTCTTTTTGAGAATGAAGAATTATTTTTTCTTTTGAATTACAAGAAATAAATACGAAAATAATAAAAAGGATTGATAAAAAGGATTTTTGTTTCATTTATTTTTCTCTTAACAGATGAGGATGTCCAATAAGATTTGGCACTGTGGTCATTGAGCTTGTCGAAAACACCGCATTATTTACTTATTGGATATTCCCCTCTTTATTCTATTTTACAACTTCGTTACCAAGTAAATCAGCACTTACATAGTAAACCTGAGAGTTATTACTATCTGTAAGCTGAAGTATATAGGTACCAATTGTATTTGGAATAATATTTAAAGCTGTTGCCCATTTTTCATAAGAAAGATTTTCCCAGAGCATTTTTCCTTCTGAATCATAAGCAAGCACAAAAGGTAAGGGAGCTTTTTCTCCATTCATATCCTCTGAGGTCTGGCCGCACAATACAATCATATTGTCATAAGTACAAAGCTGATTAAACCAGGCATTTGCTTTTTTTCCAAAATAATAAGCAGGATTAGTTTCTTTATCTTTTGCTATCATAGAGGAAGAAACATAACAGCCTAAAAGCTTACCGGCATCCTGCTTCCAATATTCCCCACAGGTATACCATTTAGAACCGTTTCCACTTATAGTAAGGAAAAAACATTTATCTTTAGAATAAACTTCAGCAGCATTTGACAAATCTGCATCAAATTTATAAACAATTCCTTTATGAATGACATTTGAATAATCTGCATCAAAGTTTGTAAAACCACAGGCATAAATATTTGTGCCATCATAATAAGCTGAAGAAAAAACACTTTCGTTTTCAAATTTTTCTTCCATTATGTAGCTTTTACAGCCTTCTTCATTTCTTTCAAAGCTTAAACCATCATCACTTTTCTTTGTATAATCAAAAACTCCAGCATATGGAGAAAAACATCCAAAGTTTTCAGATGTTTCGTCTGTATCTATAACGGCACCAACGACTGCAACTTTATTATCATCCAGACGAATAAGCTTGTTCGCAGAATCGTTACGGAAGAGCATTAAATCTGGAAATTCATAGTACCAGAGTGTCATCTTATTATCAAAATTATAAGCTACAAGAATATCACGACGATCTACAAGACCATCAGCATCTTCTTTTGATGAACAGGTCAAAAGCATTACCACAGAACCATCTGACTGTTCAACAAAGTCTACCATAGTCAGTGTATCTAAATAATTAACATTAGTTGTTTTATCAACAAAAATAGCAGTTGAAAACTTCTTAGGCTCTGAAGCCTGACCATACTGGTTAATTTTAGAAATACCAACCCATTTTTTATCGCTTTTCAGAGTTCCCATTGTAATAAAGCCATCATCTTTATTAAAAGAAGGCTTAACTACAGGTTTTATTCCTTTATTCCAATCATAAACAAAATCAGAATCCTCTCGCGACCACATCTTCTTTTCAGTATCAATATTAAAAGGAGAAATTGCTTTTAGGGAAGCAACAATCTTTTCTTTTGCCCCAGCCTCTGTATTATTTGAAACTGTAACTGTGTAGATTTTTCCGGGTTCATAATTAATTTCGGGAAGAGAATATTCAATACTATCAACTATTATAGTTGCTTTATTAATCGATTCAAAAAGGACATTACCTTCATCACCAATTTCATAAACACCGGTATCATTTGATTTTACAAACTTTGTACCTGCTTTATATGGATTAACAGCTCCACTTATCAAATATAAATAAATATCTGAAGTTGTATTATTTTCTAAAAACAAATATGCCGACTTAGTTTTACAATAGTTAATATCATCTATAACAATTTCATTTTGTGTATCAGCAATCAGCTTTACACTTTTATGATTCTGTTCATCATTTTCAGGAAAGTAGGGAAAATAAGTATTACTAGAGCCAATTGTTAAATCGTAAACAAAGAAAAAGGTTGATGCGTAATCATCTGCATTTCCCTCAAATTTCTTAAGCTTACTTTGCCCAGCTGGAATACTTTCATACACAGTAGAGTTTGTATAAGGACTTGTAATATAATAAACGTTTACATTATACAAACTGTTATTAGTAAATTTTATATAAGTATTATTTGCTGTATCTTCGTTTTGAGGATTATCTTCAGGATTTATTGGATTACTTGGATTAATATTTCCATTTGGATTATTATCAAATTCACAACTTAAAATAAAAAAAGAAAAAATACATAACAGTATAGGAATTATTTTTTTCATAAACCCCTCTTGTATTATTAAAAAAAATGTCACTCCAAAATAAAAACTATATTGGAGTGACATTCTTTAACATCAGTTTATAACTGAAGTAAAACTAGAATGTTGACCAGTCAACTGGAGTAGCCTTGATAACTCTTTCTGTTAAAGTTTCTTCATGAGTTACAGCAGCTTTTTCAACACCTTCTTCGTCAACATAAGCAGGAGAATCAACAATAGTAATTGTTTTGCCTACATCTTCCATTACAGGAGTTACTGTATATCCAGTTTCAGGATCACCACTTACAGTATAAGAATACAAATATCCAGCCTTATATTCCTGTGTTGCAGAAGCACTTCCGTTCAAATAAATGTCATCAATACGATTTGTACCAAGTCTATAGCCAGCAGCAATTACAGACTCTTCAAAAGTTGTATTGCCAGTTCTTGCCATATCGATTGAATATGTAAGACTCTTACCTGTATTAATTCTTTTTCCACCAGCAGAAGTTATAAGAGGAGTTGAATCAGCTCCAGTAAAGAACTGAAGTCCCTGATCTGCATTATTTGTAATTTTAATATACGCAGCACTAGGATTAAACTTAATACCAGAAACCCATTTTTTTACATTAAACTGACGTTCTGTTGTTTCTTCATCAAGAGAGAATTCGAAAGATTTTGGTTCGCCAGCGAGAGTACCTGAAGCATATGTAGGATAAACAGAAAGAATTTCACTTGAAGCTTTATCAAATTTTCTGAATACAGAGAAAATCATGTATTCACCTTCACCAAGATGGTAATCTTTTTCAAAAGACATTGATTCAGAATAAGCGAGAGTTTCTCCATTCAAACCTTTATTTCTCAATTCAACATTATATTTTGAACCATTATTTACAATTATTTTATACTGACCAGAAAGAAGGCTAGAAATCTGATAAACTGTGTCATTCTGTGTAAGAGTATTAAAAACTGCATAGAAGGTTGAATAAGGAGCAGCTGTCAATTTTGCCAATCCATCATCTGAATCTTTATTTGCAAGGTAATCGTCTTCAGTAACAACATAAACTACAAAGTCCTGTGTACTTGCAAAGTATGTTCCATCCTTCTTAATATGACTTGTAGAACTTGCCTTTACACCACCAATAAGATTGTTCTGCGTAGGTTCGCCCTTAAAAAGAACCATATTCTTAGTTGAATTGTTCTTTACAGTAATAGCAAAGTTTGTAGCATAATCTGTAAAGTCAACTGCTGATGTCTCAGATTTTTCATCATCCTTTCCATCATTTCCATCCTTTCCATTAATAGAACCAGAAAGATTGAAATCACATCCAATAAATGCCAACCCGATAAGAGCAGCACAAGCGGCTGCCATAATTTTCTTTGTTTTTAACATACAACATCTCCATTTATGTTAATAATTATGCTCACCTATGTGAACATTAAATAATAATAGTGCCAAAAACACCTGTCGTCAAGTTTTGCAATTGAAAAAAAAACTTTTTTTTCTTATTTTTAAGATATTTTCGAAGCTAGTTCCAAGACTTTTTCCAAAGGAAGCCCCGTTACCTGCGATATTTGTTCGTTAGTTAGTGTATGCATTTTTAGAAGATTTATCGCAGTTTGCTCGAGGCCTTGTACACGTCCTTGTTCTATCCCCTGCTTTAGGCCGGCATTCAGGCCGTCTTCGTAGGCTTCTTCCTGCTTTACTGCGATATCCATTTTGTAATCATATTTGGCACACAGCATGTTTATGACCTCCCGCGACTTTCTGTCCAGGTAATCTTTTAGAATTCCGGCTTCCATTGCAGTTTCTATTTTATTAATTCTGCAATCTCCAAAACTTTTTCGACTGGAAGTCCCGTTACCTGCGATATTTGTTCGTTAGTTAGTTTGTGCATTTTTAGGAGATTTGTTGCGGTCTGTTCTATACCTTTTTCTATGCCGACATTCAGACCGTCTTCGTAGGCTTCTTCCTGCTTTACGGCGATATCCATTTTGTAATCATACTTTGCACACAGCATGTTTATGACCTCCCGCGACTTTCTGTCCAGGTAATCTTTTAGGATTCCGGCTTCCATTGCAGTTTCTATAGCTTTTTTGAATGAACGTTTTGGAAATCGTTTATTATAAAGGCTTTCGACAATTTCCAGAAACTGACAATACTCTTTTAGAATATCACATGTTCCACTAATCTTCAACAAATTGGAATCGGAACAGTTTTTTACTTTTACTACAAGCTCAAGCTTACTGCTGTCTTTTTTGAAAAAAGCATCTGAAAGACAAAGCTCTTCCTCCAGAGGTATTTTTTCTTTTCCAATATAAATTACATAAAAATCCGGATTTGGAATTTTGAAAACTTTTTCTGCATATCGGGTTCTTGGAGGTACTATCGTTTCATAAATTCTTGTTACATATTCAAGACAACGAAATGGCATATTATTATTCACAGTGCTCTGATGCTCAACCAGGACTATCAGTTTTCCATCGATTTCCCAGCTGACATCATTATTGTAGGTTTTGTATAAGGTCTGTTCTATAATCTTTCGCTCAAGCTTCACTTCAGACAGATTGTAATTCGACCCCGATAAAGCATTATATAGCTCCAGGAAATTTTTCTTTCCGTCCCGGTCTGAGCCAAACAAGTCTGTAAAAACAGAATCCTTGTATTTTCTATTTCTTAATTTCACCTAAACTCCTCTGCGGTTGGAAAAGATTGTCTGGTCAAGCCAGACAATGACAGGCTGCCGGCAAATGTCAGCCAGATGATGACAGGTGTTGAATGTAAAAAAAAAAGGGGATGTCTAATAAGATTTGGGACTGCGGGCATTGAGCTTGTCGAAATCTGTAAATATTGCGACAGCAATAACCTTGAGTGTGGTGGTTTCGACAAGCTCAA
>ODAI010658701.1_pt1 | contig 15145 bp, 13 predicted proteins | sample 1539321 | NCBI WGS metagenome assembly ODAI01 (sample SAMN02144231, study PRJEB22623) | gut metagenome | biome: sheep rumen | host: Ovis aries | place: New Zealand
ATACGGTCACGGTGTTTCACAAAATTCCAGGTCCAGACATGACTCATCTTGCCGTACACGTCCTTAAGATACTTATGGGTCATTGGAATCCATTTGGGCTCACTGGTCGTACCGGATGTAGTCGCATACATGTCCGGTTTACCGGGGAAAAGAACATTCTCTTCACCGTTCTTATGACGCTCAACATAAGGACGGAGCGTTTCAAAACTATCGTTTACGGGGACATACAGACGATAAAGCCGGAAGAGGTCTTCATCTGTAGTAGCAGACAGGATACGGTCAAAATGGTGTTCCTTGCCAAAGACGGTATTTCTGGAAATAGTAAGGATGTCACGGAGAGTTTTTTCCGCAGCGTGGCGGGGTTTCTTACTCCATATACGCAGGTGGATAGTTTGCATTCCTCCGACCAACATCAGCATCAAATTGATGAGCCATGGGTAAGGTAGCGCTTTGCCTTGATTATCCAAATAGGGTTTCATTTTGCGCGAAGTACTTCAAATTCGCCACAAAGTTACGAAATATTTTAGACACACGCAATAGTTGGCATATTTTTTGCGCAAGAGTTTTGCTATTACCGAGCTCTATATAGAACATTTTAACAAGAAGCCGCTCGCGTGTTTCCATTTGCTCTCCGCGAGAAACAAGCATAATTACCCTGCTCTCGAAATAGGACATTTCAGACAAACATGAAGAGAATATTTTTACGTAAAAATATACAAGGTCTTGCATATATCAAAAAAAAGTCGTACCTTTGCACGCTAAATTGGCTTATTGTGCGCATACGCGCGCTGGTATGTTTTGCGTGCATATGAAGAAATGGTTTGGAAATATGGTAACGGCGATACTCCTGCTCTGCTCTATGGCAGTGTGGGCGGATACCCGTATTACGGCGTTACCTAATGACAGCCTCTCCATAGAGCGCGTGACGGGAGACAGTATTCCGGCAGACAGTTTGATAGCCGACAGTCTGAGTACCGATAGTTTGAGTATCGACAGTTTGTATACGGACAGTCTAAGTACGGACAGTCTGGGCGTGACACGAATCAAGGAAGACAGCGTAGCGCCTAAGAAAGAGAGCGACTTGAAGGCACCGGTGTTCTACCAATCGTCAGACTCTGTGATTATGACAAAAAACGGTAACGCCTATCTGCATGGCAAGGGTGAACTCAAGTACGAATCCATGGAGTTGACCTCCGAATATATCCGGATGAATATTGACAGCAGTCTTATCTATGCACAAGGCGTTTATGACTCCGCGAACTATGAATGGGTCGGCAAGCCGGTATTCAAAGACGGAAAGGATAGTTACGAAACAAATGAAGTAACCTATAATATCAAGTCGCGCAAAGGATATATCCGTCATGTCGTAACGCAACAAGGCGAAGGTTATGTAATAGCCGACAAGACGAAAAAGCGCGACGACGACGTCATGATGATGGCGGGCGGTCAGTACACGACTTGCGACGACCATGACCACCCCCACTTCTATCTGAAGATGACGAAAGCCAAGGTGAAACCCGGCGACTATATCGCCTGTGGCCCGGCATATATGGTAGTAGGTGAAGTCCCGCTACCTTTAGCTATCCCGTTTGGTTTCTTCCCTATCTCCAAATCCTATTCCAGCGGTTTATTGATGCCTACATTCGGCGATGACTACACTCGCGGTCTGAACCTAAGTAACGGAGGATATTATTTCGCCATCAATGACTATATGGATTTGCAAATCTTAGGAGATATCTATACGAAAGGAACGTGGGCTGTCCGCGCTCAATCAAAATATATATGGCGTTATCATTTCTCGGGTAATGTGTATATCAGCTACAGAAATGACGTAACAGGCGAAAAAGGAATGCCTGATTACGCCACCCAGCGTAACTTCCAGGTACAGTGGACTCACTCCCAAGACCCGAAATTCAATCCGTACAGTACCTTCTCCGCGAGCGTGAACTTTGCTACGAGCGGTTACAGCCGAAGTAATATCAACAATTATTACAACCCCGCCCTTTATTCGGAGAACACCAAGAGCAGTACCATCAGTTACCAGCAGCGTTTTCCGGATAGCCCGTGGAGTCTGAGTGCGTCCGCCAGTTTGACCCAGCGCACAAGCGATTCGACTATCTCGCTTACCGCGCCGGAATTGGCTATCAATATGAGCAGCGTGTACCCGTTCAAGTCACTGCGCGAACATATACTCAAGAAAAAAGGAAAAGTCAAGGGCAAAGAACAATGGTACGAGAAGATCAAGCTGAGCTACTCGATGAACGGCCGTATTGCGACCAAGGGCGGCGGTATCAAAGAGAAAGATTTTTTAAAATCCAATTTCACACGTGACTGGCAGACCAATATAGACCACACATTACCGATCAGCGCCTCTTTTATGCTCTTTAAATACCTGAGCGTGACTCCGTCTATCAGCATGAAGGACCGCATGTATTTCATGCGCGTGGACAGGAACTGGAATGAAGTGGACCAGCAACTGCAGATGGATACAACCACCGGATTCTACAACGTATTTGATTTCAACACCAGCATCAATATCAGTACCAAGATATACGGATTCTTCACGCCTCTCAAAAAACTGTTCCCGAATAGCAAAGTAGAGAAATTCCGTCATGTGATAACCCCTCATTTGAGTTTCAGTTATTCGCCTGATTTCTCTACTCGCGGATGGGGCTATTACGGCAGTTATGACGAGCCGGTATATGACGGAGTAGACAGTAAAACAGGGCGTAAGATCCAGAAAGTTGACGAGGCGGGCAACCCAATGTACGTTCATCAGAAATACTCACGGTTCTCCAAATACAGCACTGCGACGAACATGTCTGCTACACTGCGTTTCGGCGTAGAGAACAACCTGGAAATGAAAATCGTCAATAAAGACGACACCACGGGAAAACAACCCTACAAGGTAGTGAGTCTGATTGACAAATTCAGTATCGACGGAGGTTATAACTTTGCAGCGGATTCCATGAACTGGGACTTATTTCAGGTAAGTCTGCGTATCAAGATTCCCAAACTGAACAACTACAGCGTGACTTTATCCACGGCGTTGGATCCCTATATGTATGAGTTGAATGCGCTAGGTACGCCCCTGCGCACGAACAAGCAGTATTGGCATAACGGCCGTTTCCCGCATTGGAGCGGTTTCAGTTGGCAGTTCTCCTACTCTATCAGCAATCAGACCATAAAGAAATGGAAAGAGAAATTAGAAGGCAGACACTCACGGAAAGATGAAGCTAACAACCAGGAGATGGCAGCTATGGAGCATAATGAAGACGGGACAGACAAGAACGCCAAACAGTCCAAGACCGCCGAAGAAGTGGACGACGGATATATAAAAACCGATTTTCCATGGAGTATCTCTCTGAGTTACTCGTTAGCATACACTTCCGGCAGTGAGTTCGACTACAACAAGATGTATTACAAAATGATTTGGCGCAACAACCTGTCGTTGAGCGGCAGTTTGGGATTAGGCAAAGGATGGAAAGTAAGTGCAAGTATGTCTTATGACTTCGACCATATGAAACTGACGAGTTGTACCTTCAATGTGAGTCGTGACCTGCACTGCTGGAATATGAGCGCCAGCATTAACCCTATCGGTCCGTTCAAGAGTTACACCTTCCATATTGGTGTCAACGCGTCCATACTTCAGGATTTAAAATATGACAAGAATAGTAACCAATCAACAAATGCACGAATAGAATGGTGGTAGAAAATTTAAAAGTAGTAAGCGCCACGTACGAGTTGTACATCAACAGCGAAGGTGGCAAAGAAGAGTTAATGGAGAAAGCCACGGAGGAGACTCCGTTGGTATGGTGCCAAGGTGAAGGGATGATGCTTCCTGCCTTTGAAGCAAACATGTCCGGTAAAAAAGCCGGTGACACGTTTGACTTCGTGCTGGCGGCAAAAGATGCCTACGGCGAGTATATCCAGGAAGGACTCATGGAGTTGCCGAAGAAAATGTTCTTCAATGGCGACGGTGAGTTTGACGATGAGCGTGTATATGTGGGCGCTGTCGTTCCTATGAATACTACAGACGGTCAGATTGTGAAGGCGCAAGTTTGTGAGATAACCGATGCCACCGTGACAATCGACCTCAATCATCCCTACGCAGGCGAGGATTTGCACTTCACAGGCAAGATTCTGGACATTCGCGATGTAACAGAAGGCGAACTGAAAGCCATCCGTAATCCGCGACACGGTTGCGGAGGTTGTGGCGGAGGCTGCAGTAAAAAGAAAGGCGAAGGGTGCGAAAGCTGCGGAGAAGGCGGTTGCGGAAGTTGCGGCGGGTGTGAATAGAATAAAACCGACAGACAACAAACATAACAAATAATTTAATATAACTATGGCAAATATTGTAGCGATAGTGGGTCGTCCCAATGTAGGGAAATCGACTCTTTTTAACCGTTTGACGGGTACCCGTCGGGCGATAGTGATGAATACTGCAGGTACAACCCGCGACCGTCAGTACGGCAAAGCCGAGTGGTGCGGACGTGAGTTCAGCGTCATTGACACCGGCGGATGGGTGGTAAACAGCGATGACACCTTTGAGAGCGAGATTAACCGGCAAGTGGACCTCGCTATCCGCGAAGCAGACGTAGTGATGCTTGTGGTGGACGTGAACGAAGGCGTAACGCAGTTCGACATGGAGGTAGCTCATCTGCTTAGACAGGCAAAGAAACCCACCGTGCTTTGCGTCAACAAGGTAGATACCTTTGAGAACCAATACGGCGCAGCGGAGTTCTACAAACTCGGCTTAGGCGAGCCGTTTATCTTGAGTGCAGAGAACGGTCTAGGCACAGGCGACCTGTTAGATGAAGTAGTGAGCCGTTTCCGCAAAGAGGACAACAGCGACGAGGATTTGGAAGAGCTGCCCCGTTTCGCCATCGTAGGTCGTCCAAACGCCGGCAAGTCAAGTATACTGAATGCATTCATCGGCGAGGATCGGACGATTGTGACAGATATACCCGGTACGACGAGAGACTCCATCTATACGCGGTATAATAAGTTCGGCAAGGATTTTTACTTAGTCGATACAGCCGGCATCCGCAAGAAAGCCAAAGTGACAGAGGATCAAGAGTACTACTCGGTGGTACGTTCTATCCGCGCTATTGAGAATTCGGACGTTTGTATTCTGATGATTGACGCCACCCGAGGCATCGAGGCACAGGATCTAAATATCTACTCACTGATTCAGAAAAACAAGAAAGGTCTAGTAGTCTGTATCAACAAATGGGATTTGGTAGAAAGCAAGACGAACCAGGATATTAAAGCCTACGAGAGTGCTATTCGCGAACGAATTGCGCCGTTTATTGACTTCCCAATCATCTTCACCAGCGCGCTGACCAAGCAGCGAATCTTCAAGGTGGTGGAGACCGCTATCCATGTATATGAGAACAAGAACAAGAAAATCCCGACAGCCCAACTGAACGACAAGTTCCTGCCGCTAATAGAAAACTATCCCCCACCTGCTTGGAAGGGCAAGTATATCAAAATCAAATACTGTACCCAGTTGCCGAACACACAGATCCCGACCTTTGTGTTCTTTGCCAACCTACCGCAGTACGTCAAAGAGCCGTACCGCCGATTCCTTGAGAACAAGTTACGCGAATGGTGGGATTTTGAGGGGACACCGGTTCAACTGTTTATCAGGGCGAAGTGAAAGGTGAAAGGTGAAAGGTGTGAAATTTTAAGAAAAAAATTACTTTTTACTTAAATAGTTGCATATATAAAATATTTTTTGTACCTTTGCACGCTCAATATGGTTTATGAAAATAATCGGCTTTGTATATAACAAAGGAGAGGCGGAAATGATCCTTAAAGGGGACAGTAGCCTACTAAACGGGCGCAAGCCGATGTTTATCCCGGAATGGACGCATGAGTTAGGAGTAACCGAATGTGTGATATTACGTGTAAGTCGTTTGGGCAAAGAGATCGGGCTGAAGTTTGCGAGTCGTTACTATGATGCCTGTGCTCCGGGAGCCGATTTCATAGCGATAGACAAAATACGTGAACTGCAAGCCGCCGGACGACCATGGACCCAAGCAATCGGTTTTGACTACTCATTAGCGATAGGAGAAATGGCGGATAAAAATGAGGGGATGACTGCGGCAAAGCTACTCCATGATGAATTGATAATGACTCCGGAAGAGGCAATCGTGGAAGCAAGCCGTGTGATGACAATCCGCCAAGGGGATTTGATTTATATCCAAAAGAAAGCCGCTCCCCGGAGAGTGGAAAAAGAAGATATCATCCGCATCGAGATAGACGGCAAAGAGAAATTATATTGTAAGATCAAATGAGAAAATACATTGTTTTATTGCTATTCATGCTGAGCCTGCCTATGGCGGCGGGTATTCATACTTATACTCAGCAATCGGTATTAAGCAGCGGTAAATGGGTGAAGATCCGGGTGAGCGAATCGGGTGTATGCCGAATGACGTTCGACCAATTAAGGGAAGCAGGTCTGAATCCGTCCCAGTTACGTGTATTTGGTTACGGCGGAGCAATGCTAAAACAAAATTTCCTTCAGTCGAAGATAGATGATCTGCCCCAAGTTCCGGTATATGTAGGTTCCGACTATGTGCTATTTTGGGTTCAAGGTCCTATTTCATGGTCTTATAACGGAGTACGTTTCGCTCATACGCGCAATACCTATTCAGACTACGGATACTATTTTCTGACGGATAATACAGGGTCCCTGTTATCTCCTCAAACGGGTGAAGCAATCAGCGGTACTCCAACGGAAATAACAAGTTATTCTTATTATACCGTTCACGAGAAAGATTCCCTGAACTTAATTGACCGTGCGGGCATAGTAGGTGGTGGGCGTGAATGGTACGGAGAGCAATTCAATTCCAATCAACGCCGCACCTTTAGTTTCTCTACTCCGAATGCGATTACCAGCGAGAAAAGTCAGGCTTATATCGATGTCGCCGGCTTTTCATCTTCCATCGCGTCCTTCCGCAGTAACTTCAACGGGACCACTTCTTCCGTGACAATCCCTGCCGCCAAAGATGGAGAATTCTCTTTTGGTGTAGCAGGTTATATCAACACCACTGCCAGTACTGCAGCCTCCAGTCAACAGATTCAGTTGACATACCAGAATTCAGTAGCAGGCGCATTCGGATGGCTTAATTATATCGAGTTGACTACTCCGAGCTCGCTGACCATGACCGGCAGTTACATGCCAATCCGCACTAAAGAGAATTACAAAACGGGCACTCCTGTACGCTTCCATTTGAAAGGAGCAAACAGCGCAATACAAATATGGGACATAACGGATTTGAGTGCTATCACCCGTATGCCCACCTCCCAGAACGGCAATGAAATAGTATGGACAGGAACCCAAAAAGACAAAATACATGAATACGTAGCCGTTAACCCGTCCGGTTCGAGTTGGGTAAGTGCCACAGTTATCGGCTCTGTTCCCAATCAGAATTTACACCGCTTGTCCAATATCGACTATGTAATTATATGCCCTAACGGTTATGAGAGTATAGCAACCGACTTGGCAAAAGCCCATGAGGAAAAAGAGGGTATCACATGGACCGTAGTAACAGACCAGCAAGTGTATAATGAATTCTCCTCGGGAACGCCGGATGCGAGTGCCTATCGATGGCTGATGAAGATGTTATATGACCGCGCTGACGGCAATGCCATTCAGAAACCGAGATGGTTGTTACTGATGGGCCATGGTTCCTTTGACAACCGTAAATTACTAAACACCTCCGGAGCGGCTACGCTATTGACATATCAGGCCAAAAACTCCTTGAATGAAGTACGTGCATACGCCAGTGACGATTATTTCGGATTTTTGGAGGATGAAGAAGGAGAATCTGATGAATCAGGGACCTTGGATATAGGTGTAGGCCGTTTACCGGTCAGCACTACTGCAGAGGCTCGAGAGACAGTTGACAAACTAATCCGTTATATGCGTAATGAAAATGCCGGAAAATGGAAGAGTCAATTGGTTTACCTCGCTGACGACGGAGAGGGCGGCATGCATACCAGGACGGCAGAAGAAAGCGCGGAGATGATAAGATTAGCCAATCCCGGTTTTATTGTCAATAAAATATTCTTAGACGCATATCCTCAAGAGGTTAGTGCCAGCGGAGAGAGTTATCCTATTGCCAAAAACCGCGTAGCCCAACTATTGAAAAACGGAGTCCTATTCTTCGACTACTCGGGTCATGGAGGATATAACGGTATTACCAACGAATCCATTCTGACCCTCCGGGAGATAGATAAGATGCGGAACGAGAATCTTGGTTTCTGGCTCTTTGCCACCTGTAACTACGCTCAGTTCGACGGCGGTAAGCGATGCTCCGCGGAAGCTTGCTTTCTCAACCCCAATGGAGGTGCAGTAGGAATTTTGGCAGCAACCCGGACCGTATATGCAGACCAGAACACGAAACTCAATCAGGCAGTAAGCAGAGAGTTATTCGCACACATAAACACATGCCGTTATAATGTAACATTGGGAGAAGCGATTGCCAGAGGCAAGAATACAATAAACGACTCCAATAAGTTACCCTATGTATTATTGGGAGACCCTGCTATGCGTTTGAATTATCCGACCGACTATCAGGTAACCACTACAACGGCTCTGGACACACTGAATGCCTTAACCGTTCATCAAATAGAGGGTCAGATTGTAGATGAAGACTCCATACCGGTGACGGATTTTAATGGCAAAGTAGATATTACCATCTATGACAAACTGCAAAGTATTCCTACTCGCGACAACGATAAAGTAGGAGAATCTAAAGTAGTAAGCTACAATGATTATCCGAATGTACTTTTCGCCGGTCAGACAACAGTTCGGGAAGGAGCATTCAAATATACTTTTATGGTACCAAAAGACATCCGTTACAATTACGGGAACGGGCGTATTGTATACTATGCTCACACTACGGATATATCGCCGATGGCAGAGGCCGTAGGTCATTATGAACAATTTACTATCGGTGGTTCCAGTTCTATTGTCATAGCAGACACGATAGGTCCGGAGATGAGTATTTATCTCAACACTCCCGCCTTCAAAGACGGCGACAGAACGTACTCTACTCCCCGATTCTACGCAGAGCTATATGATGAGAATGGAATCAATACTGCCGGTGCCGGAATCGGTCATGACCTAATGTTAGTAATAGATGACGATGCGAAACAGACCTACTCACTGAATGAATATTTCACCTCTTCGAATGACAGTTATCAGAGAGGGCAAGTAAGTTATTTGATGAGTGAGCTACCGGACGGCTCACACAAACTGACTTTCCGGGCGTGGGACTTACTCAACAACAGTACCACAAAGAGTCTCAATTTCATCGTAGAGGCAGGATTGGATCCTTCCATATATTCAATCACCACCTATCCGAACCCGGTACGTGTATCCGGAATACTGAATATGCAGATTAATTATGACCAGCCGGATGAGTTGATTCACACGGAAATATATCTGGTAAATACCAACGGACAGATAGTATGGCGTCAAGAACAGGAGAACCCAGACCAAGTGAGTCTCAATCTTGCGCAGGCAGGATTGCAGCCGGGAGTATATTTCTATGCTGTACGTATTAAATCCGAGAGCAGCAAATATGCAACCTCAACAGGAAAAATCATTATAACCAAATAAATGTATAACGAAAAGTAGTCTGTTTATGCCTATGAAGCAAATCGCAAAAAAGTAATCAATCACAAAAAAAAAACAATAACAACAAAATGAAAAAAATTCTTATTTCACTAGCAGCAGTATTGTGCATATCAATCAGTGCAAAAGCTGTAGATGATTCTATGAACCCGTTAATAACCGCCATGCCGTCCATGTCGATTGCTCCGGACGCACGTGCAGCAGGTATGGGTGACGTGGGTGTGGCAACAGAGGCGGATTTTAACTCCCAGTACTGGAATCCCGCCAAGTATGCCTATATGTATTCCAAGGGCGGTATAACCGCAAACTACACGCCATGGTTGCGTAAATTGGTAGGTGACATCGACTTGGCTTACCTTGCCGGATTCTATAATTTCGGCGACTTAGCCGGCGGTATCGGTGCCAGCTTCACGTATTTCTCGATGGGTGACGTTGCGCTGACTGACGCACAGGGTCAAACCCTACAGAACGTACGTCCGAACGAATGGGCGCTGGATTTGAGTTATTTCCGTAAACTGCATGAGTACGTGTCGATGTCTGTTGCAGTACGTTTCCTGTATTCTGACCTCAACAACGGTGTGAATAGCAGCCAAACCGGTGGCACGGAGATGCACCCGGCATGGACGATGGCGGCTGATGTAGCTCTGTATTACAAGCAGCCTATTGAATTACCAATGGGAACGAGCAACTTCAGTCTCGGTTTCAGTCTCAAGAACTTAGGTGGTAAGATGACATACGCCGATGACGGTAGCAGTAACTTCATCCCCGCCAGCATGAATATCGGTGTGGGTTATGAGTTACCATGCGACCAGCATAACTTCTTAACCTTCAACCTGGAGGCAAACAAGATGTTAGTACCGAGCCGTAAGTCCAAATTTGCGCCGGACGCATCGGGTCAGTACACTCAAGAGCAGTATTCTCAGATCAACCCTGCCAAAGGTTGGTTCCAAAGTTTTGCAGATGCCCCAGGCGGTGCAAAAGAGGAATTCAACGAAGTACGTTGGGGTGCCGGTATTGAGTATTCGTACAACAAGCAATTCTTTGCCCGTGCCGGTTACAGCTATGAGAACTACTACAAAGGAAACCGTAACTACCTCACCTTCGGTGCCGGGTTCCATCTCTCCATCGTGACTCTCGATGTGTCTTACTGCGTTGGTTTGGCAGCAACAAACCCGTTGGATCAGACCATGCGTTTCACACTGGGCTTCGACCTTGCCGGAATCAAGGACTTGGTTGACAACCGCAAGAAGAAATAAAGGCAAAGCCGAAAGTCAAAGACATGCGAATAGGCTTTGGATATGACGTACATCAATTTTCCCCTGACCGCAAATTGTGGTTAGGGGGAATTGAGGTACCTTGTGACCGAGGGCTCCTCGGTCATTCCGATGCCGATGTTGCCATTCATGCGCTATGTGACGCCCTGTTAGGCGCCGCTGCCATGCGGGACATTGGTTATCACTTCCCCGATACGAAAGGAAATGAATACGAGGGTATCGACTCCAAGATTCTTCTTCGACGCGTAATGGAAATGCTTCGTAATGAAGGCTATGAGTTAGGGAATTGCGATCTTACCATCTGTGCGCAAACTCCAAAACTCAACCCGCACATAGAAGATATGCGGAGATGTCTGGCTCAAGTGATGAATGTATCTTTGAATCAGATAAATATCAAGGCTACGACAACCGAGCACCTTGGATTTGTAGGGCGCGAAGAAGGAATAGCTGCCTACGCAGTAGCACTAATCATATGATAAAAATAGTATTACTAAATATTGCGTTTACCTTCATTGCCAATTTGTTCCAATTGAAGGGAAATCCCAAGGTAGTGACGGAGCAAGGTCCCTACACCCGTATTGAGCTCACGGATAGCACCAGTATGGAGATCTATGAATCCGACTCAATCATAGTAGTCTTCACAGCTTGCGCGCCTCAATGCTCCTCATGCGCGCGCGTATATAATAAGGAGTGGAAACTCGTTCGCACAATAACTCCACCCTTTTCGTCTATTTTTCCGTTGGCAAGCATTGAGAACGGACGAGTTATATGGAAAGATAACGACACATGGAATTACCAATCTATCTTATAGGCTACATGGGTGCGGGTAAAACGACCGCAGGGAGATTGCTGGCAGAGAAACTCGGCTGGCATTTTGTTGACTTGGATGAGGCGTTCAAAGAGATTCACGGTTACACGACCGCCGAGTATATCCGTACCTACGGGATAGATGCCTTCCGGAAGAAGGAGAAATACGTAGTAGAGGACATAGCAGACGCCTCACCATATGAGAAGGTTATTTATGCTACAGGCGGCGGCTATCCCTGCTGGGAAGATAACATGGATTGCTTAATGGAATTAGGGACGAGTATCTATATTCGCTGGAAACCTGAACATTTAGCGAAACGCCTTATTCTGACAGATTTGAGCGATCGTCCGGTATTACAAGGCCGAACAGAAGAGGAGTTATTATCCTTTATAGCCCCTCAATTAGAAGCGCGAGAGCCGTTCTACAGCCGCGCGCACCATATTATTGATGTAGATATATGCGATGAGCAGTCCGATGAACGGATAGCAGAAGAACTATTTCGCCTGATACGCCAGAGCAAATAGTTTCATTTGCTTGAGCATGGCAGCTACTCCGTTACTACGCGTAGGACTAAGGTGCTCTCTCAAACCTATCCTGTCTATAAAATACAAATCAGCCTTGACAATTTCCTCCGGAGTATGGTTGCTGAGTACCTGCAAAAGCAAAGCTACTATTCCCTGAACCAACAAAGCCTCCGAGTCTCCCTGATAAATCACCTTACCGTCCTGTAACTTAGCCGTGAACCACACCGTTGACTGGCATCCGTCAATCTTATTTTGGTCCACCTTGTCCGTCTCCGGCATGGGGTGTTTCTTCAGTTCTTTACCATAATCGACCAGAAGTTGGTATCTATCCATCCAGTCATCGAAAGCCTCAAACTCTTCGATTATTTCATCCTGTGCTTCATTAATCGTCATACACGCACTTCTCCATTTTCAAATTGCCATTTCTTACCGGGGTACAGTTCCGGCCATTTCAGATTATGGGTTGACATCAAGACCGTTATTCCCGCCTGACTGATGGCATACAAAAGGTCCATGATTTCTTTGCCGGTCTCGGCGTCGAGATTACCGGTAGGCTCATCCGCCAGAATAATCTCCGGCGAATTCAGCAAGGCACGCGCAATAACGACACGTTGCTGTTCTCCTCCGGATAATTCGTATGGTTTCTTATAGGCTTTGTTCTCCATTCCAACTTGCTGCAGGACTTCCAGAACGTGCGCCTTCATCAGTTTCTTGTCATGCCATCCGGTAGCCCTTAGGACAAAAAGGAGGTTTTCTTCCACCGAGCGATCGGTCAGCAGCTTGTAATCCTGAAAGATAATCCCGAGCCGACGACGTAGATAAGGTAATTTACGGCGGCGTATACGCGTCATGTCGTATTCCAGGACACGCGCATTTCCGATGGCAATAGGCAGGGCACCGTATATTGTCTTCATCAATGAGGATTTGCCGCTGCCGACTTTGCCCAACAGATAAATCATCTCTCCGTTCTCAACATGGAGGTTTACATCGTGAAGGACAATCTGGTCCGCCTGATGAATCTCTACATTCTTATAATCGATCAGTACAGCCATTACTCTTCGGTATTGAGTTTGGTCTCTATTTCTTTCAGTTGATTTTTCAGGTCATCAATCTTTCGTTGCATGCTATCCACGAGCTGGTTAGCGGTCTTGGATTTAGCGGTAAAGAACAAGATATTATTTTCTGCGGTTTTAATCTCTTGTTTCAGTCTGTCGCGAAGTTTACGCAGTCCGTCAGCCCCCTGATTAGCGATTGTTTTCGCAGCTCTCTCAGCCTGTGCTTTCGCGCGTTCCTCGCGTGCTTTTACGCGTTCCAGATATTCCTTGTGTTTCTGTTCGCGTTCCTTACGACGCTCGCGGAGCTCATGATAGAACTCCATTTTGGTATGGAAGAAACGATCACATTCTGCCCGGTATTCGTCATAAACGGACTGGTTGAATTTCTTAGGAGCAAATCCTATCGTGCGCCATTTTTTCTGGAGTTCCTGCACTTTCTCCGTAGCCTCATCCCATTGTTTAACCGTCATCGGTTCCCCGTTCACGAGAGGCTCATTGATAGCTTTCATCTGGTCAACGAGAGCCCGTTTAGCCTCAAGATTCTCCTTCTCTTTCGCATGGATATTATCAAAATACGCCTGGTGCTTCTTATTGATAACCGTAGACGCCTCTTTGAAACGGTTCCAAAGGTCTTCGCGCAACTCGCGAGCCACAGGTCCGATCTCAGCCCATTCCTCATGCAGTTGTTGCAAAGCTCTATTGGCTTCAATGACATTCTCGTTATTCTGGAGTTTCTCAGCAGCTTCGCAAAGCAAAGTTTTCAGTTCCAGATTCTTCTTGAAATCCAAGTCGCGTAATTCAATATTGATTTTAACGAGGTCATAGAACTGTTCCTGGTAGCGCTGATATGCTTTGCGCAACTCTTGTGTCTTGGTCTCGGGCACAGGTCCGATAGTTTTCCATTCCGCCTGCAATTCGCGCATACGTTGAAGGTTCGCCATCACACCATCAGTCTCCCCCTCCGCCATATTTTTCATTTCCTCAATGATGGCCTGTTTACGCTCCAGATTAGCCTCCTGCTCCTTAGCAACCTGCGCAGCTATTTCAGCGCGTTTTGCTTTATATTGTGCGAGGAGTTTTTTAAATTCCTCTTCTAATGGGTCTGGCTGATTTTCTGGGTCATTCTGCTCTTCATTCAGGGAAGCGTAGAAAGCGGTTTTAATACGATCGACCTGGTCCTTAACGGCCATAACATCTTGCTCTAAGAGTTTTTTTAACTCCTCAATGAGTTCTTCTCGGGTACTTGCCATAGTTAATAAAAATAATTTAGCGCACAAAGGTACAACAAAAAATGCAAATATGCAAGTTTTTGAATAAAAAATCATTATTTTACTAAAAAATTTGCGTATGTCAAAAAAAAGCAGTACTTTTGCACCCGCTTTTCAAAAAAGAGGAGAGTTGTCTGAGTGGTCGAAAGAGCCGCACTCGAAATGCGGTATACGCATTACGTCGTATCGGGGGTTCGAATCCCTCACTCTCCGCAGGGTAAATGAAAAGGATGTCCATTGACGGGCATCCTTCTTCATTTATTTGGATAGTGGGGGCCTTCTGCCCCCCCGATCGGAGGGTTCTTATCTCGGCTAAAGCCTCGAACGATTATTGCCTGCGGCAATTTTCGAATCCCTACGAGGGCCTTCTCACACCCCCGATTGGGAGTTCTCCGCCGCTGCGCTCTGTCGATTATTGCAAGCAATTTTCTTAGCTCGGATAAATCCTCGCACGATTATTACTCATCTGCGTTATGCTACGTTCCATTGTCGCTTGTGGCGTCAATGGGTAGCATATACGCATATTTCGTAATTTTCGAATCCCTCAGCCTTTGTCTTTTTTTC